>Ga0307375_10002480_pt1 | contig 18864 bp, 16 predicted proteins | sample TR1MG_FD_202531 | JGI IMG/M metagenome (GOLD analysis project Ga0307375, IMG submission 202531) | Soil microbial communities from Risofladan, Vaasa, Finland - TR-1 | ecosystem: Environmental > Terrestrial > Soil > Coastal area > Acid sulfate soil | place: Finland: Risofladan, Vaasa | collected...
TACTCGGATTGCCCAACTGACAGCCAACAAGCACAAGACACACAATCGACAATATCCAACCACGGATGACTGCTTTCACAGTAACCTCCATAATAACGTCAAGGTGATAGAAGAAATATGTGCAGGCCAGTCAGTGGCCCCCACAAGGGACACAGACCATGACCGACTGAGACGCAAACCAATATCTGTCTGCACGGTGGCATCGGTCTCGCTTGTCGGGCCATAAAAGGCCACGGCATAGCCTCGCGCGTTGGTCTGTGTTCGCTCGTCATAACGGATACGGGCAATACCACCGCCCACGCCCCACCACGGGCGCAGATCATAGGTTAACGGCACGCGCCACTCCCATTCGTACGTGGCCGTTGCGATACGCCCACGCTCAAGAAGGCCGTTTGCGACCCCATTGTTCGCGAACTGTCCCACAGTGAGATCGACTGCCCGACGCCTAGCAACAAACGGCCGGCGACTCCACCGCGCCCCAAAATCCCAGCCCGTCGCAGTCCCTGCAAAACCGGATCCTTGCCGGACTGATGCCGCAAGACCCCCCTCTAAGGCCAACTGCCAAGCAAAGCCCGTGCACGGAACCGCAAAGAGCCATATCAAAAATAGGGCGCGCATCACGAACCCTTCTGCATCTGGACATAAGCGCGTTGCGCGGGTATGTAGAGGACATGGCGTAGATGACGCCAATGGACGACCGCCCCCAAGGTATTACGCCCGGCGTTATCGAGGGCCTGGGATGCCAATGAGCCCTGCGCGCCTACCATGCCAAGCGCGGTGTCTATGCTTGCAAGAAGGGATTGCCCGAAGGCCGCGAGTACCGCCTTGCGTCGGCCGCGCTCGACGAAACCGGGAAGCCCTAGTTGGAATCGCCTATCAAAAACGACGGCGGCAAGGGGTATACGGCGATCATGCGGCGTAATGGCTCGGGAAACCGATAACTGGACGCGATCAGCGCTTGTCGCCTGAACGCGCGCAAGCAACCGTGTGCCCGATGGCAGGGACCCGCTCAATCCCTTAACTGCGAACATCACATGCAAGACGACCAGCGCGGAGTCGTAGTCCGTAATACCGTGCCGCAACTGCACAACAATCCAAGACCCGGCCCGAATACCGAGGCTTTCCGTCGCGGGCCTATAGACAGTCGGCACCGCGTGATTGGCATAGACCGCAAAAACGATGGGCGGCGTGCTTCGGTACCGAGACCTCACAGATGGCGTCCTCCGAGACCGCATTGGCATGGCCGGCATAAGCCCCGTAATGCGACTAAAAAGTGAGGATCGAGAGACCCCGGCATGGGCCAATCTCTCGACTGTGACTGTGGTGCTCACAGGCAGCGCGTTCACCATGACACCCTCGTTTCTCCAAACGACGTCACCACAACAAGATGCCAGCGCGACACACCCCTGCTAGGTCTAGCCACCACAAGCGCGCACCGCGTTTCATGCGTGCTATCGTTCCCGTCGCAGGCCAGAACGCCACCGATGCGGCGCCAATCTTTGCGACCCCGATAGAGCAAGGCTTGCGTAACAGGGATCGCGCCACCCTTAGAACCGGAAACCGCAAACCCTAAGATCGCTTGATTAGGCGTTAGAACAAAACGGCTCACATACAAACTGTCGGCTCGATCGGCACGAGAAAGGCTAACGCGCTTTTTTATATTGACCTTAGAGTTGTGTCCAAAGGCAATATCGGCCAGCACCACCCGAAAGACGGACGGCGCCTTAACGATCGGCGGGGAGACTTTCGACGCAATCGGCTTTGGGAGCGTAAAGACAATGTCGCTCACGTAATGGCTAGCCGTTGTCGTAGTGCACACAAGCAAAGAAACCACATACCCGCGCAGACCAATAAAGACGTTCCCGCAATAGCGCCTGTGACTGCCGTGCGCTACGTTAAGCAGAATGTCCGCAGGCCCTAATCGGGTTGCCTTAAAGAGGGGATTTGTCAGGGCAAACGCGAGCGCCCCCGCAGTCGATCGCGGGAAAAGCAGGCGCAAGCCTAGGTTCGGAACCACCACCGCCCCTAATGAGGTATACGGCCTTAGCGCCACATAACGGGCACGCGGGGCGAGCGGCACCAGAGTCACAGGGAGTGTCGCCATCATAGTCCTTGCACTCCGTCGATCACTACGCCTGCGGTATCGCGTGAGCGTCGCGGAACCGAGGTGACAGTAAGCATTACCGAAAATGCCTCGCGGCGGCTCTGTCCCGAAGGCAGCGCCAGATGCACGACGCCCGATAAGTGCACGCGCGCCACAGGCCCTGAAGCACCGACCACGCGTGGCCTTTTGTGGCCCTTGTCAAAGCTCACCCAGGACCGTAGGTGGGCCTCCCGTACGCGCGCTATATACGCCGATTTTTGTAGGGCTCTTACGGTCACCGTCCGAAAAGGCGCGGCCATCATATCGAGTGCCTGCACATAATCCGGAACGACCGTATCGCTGTTAACGCTCAGATAATCCTCAATAAAACGCATGGACGCCGCCACAAGCTCGCTATGCGAGCGCTGGACCGCCCCAAGCCATTGAACATGGCCTAACAACATGCCCTCCCTATTGACCGCAATAATCGGTGGTGTGCGCCACGCAGCGATAGCGGCCAGCAAACAGAACGCGAGCGCCGTGCAGCCAAATAATCCCCATCCCAACATTGCATAGCGCGCGAGCCGTTGCATCAAAATCCCTTGCGGTCCATGACGCAACCAAACATTCTTTTCAAGTGGTTTCATTGCGATCCTCCTTAGGCGGGGCGTCAAATTGCGGATCCAAGTAATTGGTTAGCGGGACTGTGGCGTCGGCAGATGTCGGCCAGAAATCCGGATCCGTTGGCACATGCAAGGTCGTCACGTGTCTTGGTGCAATCGATGTGATATCCGGTTCGTCCTCAAAAAATGGGCGGACAACACGCGCGGCCCCTTGGCCTAGACCTAAAGCCATAGTGGTGCCGGTGCCAGTCAGCGCCCCGAGATAGGGGCTTACGATGGGATGGGCCGCGCCCGCATTCTCGACTAAGCTTGCCGTGATGTATGGCGCCGCGAGGAGTACGGCGCACAAAATCAGATTCAAGACCGTAAACAACATATGTGCGTAAATAATCATGTAGGCGCTAGGCCCCAGGAGGCGCTGCAGGTCCGCTATCGCGCGCGTAAAAATCGGTGAAAACACCGCGAGCAAAAGCGCTTGGACAACAGGCCAGAGCACGAAAAACCCCATCAATTTGGCAAAGCCGCGCACAAGCGAGAACGTCCGGCTTAGAGCGAGAGGAATCGCGATCAGGCCGTACAGGAATGCCACTTCATAGCCAATTGCCTGCGCAATTCGCAAGAGCGCCTCGAGAAACGTGGTCATAACGAGGGTTGCGTAATAAAGCAGAACTGTCGCAATGCGTAGCGGTAGGGCGTTGATTTCCTTTAAGGTGCCCCACGGACCACTGGGCCCCTTGGCGGCGGCTTTTAGGAGAGCCGCCATTTGCTGCGCTACCGCATGCAACGACCCTATGCGTGCCATCGCAGCATAGAAGGCGTTCAGGTAATGGGCGACGAGATTGCCGATGGCGAAATAGACGACGAGAACCGTGCCCCAAACCGCCATATCTTTCAGTGCTTGGCTAAAGCGGCCTGCACCCATGACCGCGTCCGACTGCGTTTCCAGAAGTCGAGTATAAAGCGCGATCACAAAGAGCGATGGCGTAACCGTTGCCATAAGCGTATGAGCGATAGGCGCTGCGGCACGATACACCCCGCGCGGACTCAGGTAGTCAAGGAGATTGGCAACAAGGGATGCGCTATTCATGGCGCTTGCCCGAATGCTTGGTAAAGAGAAACGGCCTGCTCCGGCAAACGCCTCTCATTGCGTCGTTCAGCGGCGTGGCGAATCGCACGCCTCTTCGCTGACTGCGCGCGTTGCGCAGCCAATGTGGCGAGTGTGGCGGCCGACTGCGCCGTTACATTGTTACTGGTTTTTTCCCCAAGGCGCGTTGCCGACAAGCGCACGTCTTGATTGGTGCCGCGCACTAGCCATTTTAGGCGCACAAGCTCGTTGGCACGCTGGACTTGTTGGCGGTAATAACCACTCAGATCAGTAGTCGTCTGGGTTATTCCTTGGACGGCGCCCAAATACCGCCCGACGGATGACGGAATCCCTACGGGCACGGCCATATCTTCGTAGCGCATGATATTGCCGTTCGTTATGGCCTTTGCGTCCCTTTGCGCGCTTCGCAAAGTGGCCTCCACCGCCTGCATACGGTGGAGCTCTCTTATCGTCGTGCGATAAATGGCCATGGTTTGGTCAAATAGACTGATCAATTCGGCATGAACGGGGGGATCGAAGGTAATGTCGCCTACGCCCAGGAAAGCGAAGGCGCTGCCTGAACTTAAGATCCACAGTGCGACAACGTATAGGCTTTTCTTCATGGCCTGTGCTCCATAAAACGCGCTAGTCGCACGAGCGGGTCCGAGACTTCGGCGCCGATTGAGTCTTTGAGGGCAAGTCCGTCGGGGGTCGTATCCGCCAGGGCCAACAGGAGGCGCGGGAAGGTCAATCGCAGAGCGTAATATTCCTGACCCACGGAACGGATCGCCGGACGCCAGGGCAGACCAAGGGGAAACGGCAGGCGTCGCCAAATCTCAAGGGCTTGCGCAGGCATGCCAATCCGTTCGGCAATCTCGGCCCAACCATCGTTACGATAAAGGAGTGATCGCAGCGGCATGGAGTTGACGATCTCTTTCTCCATAGAGTCAATTTCCGACAGGCCCTGGGTGACGATATCTATGGCCGCCGCCTCCTTCCGACCCATGCGCGCGACCTCTGATACGAGTCGGCGCAATACCTCGGGCGCATGGGCTACGAACCTGTGGACCTCATCCAACAAGACACGCGCTTGGCGGGTATTGGCAAATGCGAGGTTCATAAAACGCAGGCAGAGGAAAACCAAGTAAAACGTCAACAACTTAGGGCTGGCGCGGTCAACGTCCTTAAGGTCTACGCCACTGATACCGGCACTGATTTGAACATTGTCTTTGCCGGCAAAAATGCGGCCCTCGGGGGTCTCTAGAAAACTGTGGAGATTGGCTGCCATCATGCGCGCAGCCCGTTTTTGCTCCGGACTCACATCGGATAGGGTTTCTAGCGATTGCAGAAAGTCCACAAGGCCCGGATCGTCGTCTGCCACGGAGGCATAGAGGCGGGTAAGGGCCGCGGCCCCCGCTGCGGCCTCATGAAAATCCAATACCGTACGCCCATCCGTCAAAAGAAAAGCAAGGATGTTGAGTGTTCCCGAGGCCAGCAGTGGATCCAATCCGTGAACAGCTACGGCTCGCGACGGCAATGGGTTAACGGCGGCCGTCGCCGGATCGAGCTTGGTATACGTGCCGCCTAAGGCCTCCACGACCCAGCGGTAGGTACCGCCGATTTCCAGCACATACCAATCGATGCCAAAAGGATAGGTCTCGGCTATGGTGGCCACTTTGTCGACGCCCTTTCCGGCTCCCGTCATAGCAACAGTAAAGCTGTGGGCAACACTTTGATGGCTATAGTCGAAAGTAATTGGCTGACCGGCAAGGCCTAGACGCAGGGACTCGGGGCAAGACGACCCCGACCTAAACACTTGAGCCGGCGCCATGTTAACAATCTGGGCCGCGTGGTCAGGGCGCCAGAGGGGGGCGCGGTAGCCCTGACCTGGTTGCGATGCCCGAAAAAACGGGAGTTGAACGAATTCGTCGTCACGCGCCCTTCCACCCCTACCCTGCAACCGTTCGGTAAAGCGCGCCAGATCCAGCGTGCGGCCCTCAGGGATCTCCACGCAAACTATATAGGCGTTACGATGAACCGTGAGGTCCCCTTGCGTTACCGCTTGGCGGAACCCCTGCATGTCGTGCAGGATCGCCATTTGCCGCTCACGACCTTTGTGACCGATAGTGCCTTGCGCAAGACGATCGGCTCGCTCGGAGGCTCTGAGGGCATGCTCCGTATCAGCGGCAATCACAGTCTGGCTGATATGAAGACAGACGGGGCCCGAGACGAGCGGCAAGACCCAGGCCGGCTCCGATTCCGGGTAAAGATGCAGATAGAATGTCTTAAGCCTCCGCCCATTAATCTCGGTAAGTCGCCCTTGCGGCTTGGGCGGCAAAACAATGAGTTGTTCGGCAAGCGAGAGCCAAGGATCCAGGACCGTCAGGGCGGGCCCTTGGTCGTAGCTTTTTTGAATAAGGCCCGCATATTCGAGGACAGTGGCCAAGCGACCGCCCGGAAGGAGGCGGGCTAGCTCTTTCGCAAGCGTCTCGAGATCGGCGGCTTGGCTTACTTGATCGCGGAGCGTCCGCTTAACACCCACACGGGGGATCCCCGGCAGGCGGCCCACCACTAGGGCCACCGTATTAACCAGCATTTGTGGAGCAAGATGCTCCGCCAGCGCTGAATGCAGAGCCGTGCTAAACGGGCTTTTTCGGGCCGCGAGCGCGTAATGGGCAAGATAAGTCTGCGCGCTGGCATGGCAGTGATTACGCCATAGATGAAACTCAAGCCAGTGTCTTTGTGGCAGAGCCGCCAAGACCTTGGCGATAACGGCAAAGGCTCGGGTCCGCCCACTCGCATCTTCAAACTCGGCGTCGAGGCCTTCCCATAGTATGGCCAAAGACACTGCGCCATCACTGTGCGAGACCACATGTTGAGCCAAGCCGTGCGACCATGTGTAGAGGTCACAGTAGCGGCGCGCACCTAGAGCCATAAGGCCTCCTTAAAGGCGAGGCGGCCTTCTGAGCGCGCGGCCCGGAAAACACCGTAAAAAACGATGTCGTCGCCTGCCATAGTGGCCAAAATGCCCAAAGGCAATGCCGCCACACCGACTAAGAGCGCAAAGGCATCAATCGGACGTGGCAATACAACCGCTAAGAGTATCCCCATGATCGTGACAAGGCTTGCAAGTGCGGCGGCGAGCGGCAGGCCGAAAACTCGGGGCGGCGCCAAGCGCTTATTGAAGGGATTCATGAGCCGATCACTAAGGCGGCAATGCCATAGGCGCTCGCGGCGAGCACAAGGCCTATGACACTTCCTATGACATAGCTTTTACCGCGCTCACCCTGACCGCTTGCAAAGTAGCCGGCGCCTATCAGGATGCCGATGATCGCGAGAATGCTCACAATGAGGGTTATCACATTGGTTATCGCGTGCGCCCGTTCTTCGAGCGTCACGCGCAAATCCGCGCCCTCGGCGTAATCAGGCAGGCGCATAGCCGCGAGCGAGGCTTTCGTCACGAAGGCCATACTTAACAAAAAGAGTCGCCGCATAGTCACTCCTTTATCTGGGAAGCGACACGTTAATGGCCCGCAAACACGCGCGCCATTGGTGTAAACGGGGCGACTTTTGAGGCTAAGGCGTTTAGGAACGGCAAAAATGCGGGTATGAGCCGGGCGCTGTGGCTTTTGTAGGCACCATTTCCCCGAGCCTTAGAACGAGCGGGCCACCTCCTGAAGGCGCATACCCGGCTGATTCTGAGCCAAAACGACGATCGGTCGATATGTGCGACAAAAGGTCAGAGAGGTACGCGGGCCTCGAGGGGCCAGAAATTCTTCCCCAACCCCACACGCCCTGAACCCAGACGACGCGGACCGGGCAGATGGCAAGCCCCTTTCTTTGGGCGAGCACTTTTACCAAGCAATCTCTGTCTTATTAAGATATTAGGCGGGCTCGGGTTGACCCGCAGCGGCTTAGTGGTTAGATTGGGACCACATTAAGCACTTGCTGTTCACAGCGCCCAAACGCATCTATGTAGGCGCGGTTGGTGGCGCCGCCTGATGCAGCCTGCTCACCGCGAGGCGCGGGCTCGACGGGCGTGGCGAAATCGCTTAAGCCGAACGCCCGGTAGCGTAAGGCGAACAGAGGCCGTCCACGGGTCAACCGGTCTTTACTCTCTCAAACCCCGTGTATCCTGTGTATGGCAGCCGCCAGGGGATTTTCTTTTGTCATGAAATGCGTTAACGACTTCCGTCTCCGCCTCGGTAAACACGAGTTGGTGCCTATTGTGATCGGTGGTATGGGCGTAGATATCTCCGCTGCCGGGCTGGCACTCGAGGCCGCCCGCCTCGGAGGGATCGGCCATATCTCGGATGCCATGGTTCCGACCGTGTCCGATCGTCGATTTAAGACAAAATTCGTGGCCGAAAAACTAAAGCAGTACAAGTACAACGTAGCGAACGACGACAAAGCAGCGGTGCAGTTCAATCTTGATCAGCTTGCTGAGGCGACAACGCTCCACGTCCGGCGGACAATGGAGGCAAAAACGGGGGATGGGCTTATCTTCATTAACTGTATGGAGAAGCTCACAATGAACGCCCCGCGTGAAACATTGCGCGTGCGCCTAATCGCGGCGATGAGCGCTGGCATCGATGGCATTACGCTCGCGGCCGGCTTGCATCTAGGCTCGCTTGCACTGGTACAAGACGACCCGCGTTTCCACGATGTGAAGTTTGGAATCATCGTGTCATCGTTGCGCGCGCTCTTGCTGTTCCTGCGCAAAAATGCGCGACTCGGTCGCCTGCCCGACTACATTGTGGTTGAAGGGCCACTCGCCGGCGGCCATCTGGGCTTTGGCATGGACTGGGCACAGTATGACCTAAAGACCATCGTAAACGAGGTCCTTCACTACCTAAAGCTTGAGGGGCTCAACATTCCCGTTATTCCTGCAGGCGGCATCTTCACCGGCACCGACGCAACAGAGTTCCTTCAGACCGGCGCTGCCGCAGTGCAGGTCGCGACACGCTTTACCATAACCAACGAATGCGGCCTACCAGAACGGGTAAAACGGGAATACTTTAAGTCACGCGAAGAGGACATCGAGGTCAACCTGGTATCGCCGACCGGCTATCCTATGCGCATGCTGAAGGGTAGCCCAGGCATAGGCGCCGGTATTCGTCCGAACTGTGAAGCCTATGGGTACCTACTCGACAACTTAGGCCACTGTGCCTACATCGACGCGTATAACCGCGAACGCGAGAGGCAGGGAAGTGAAAAAAATCTGTCGGTAAAGGACAAAACCTGTCTCTGCACCCATATGCGCAACTTCGATATCTGGACCTGCGGCCATTACGCCTATCGACTGAAAGACACGACGCGACGGCTTGCGGATGGCAGCTATATACCCTTAAGCGCCGAGCACGTCTTTCGCGATTATCAGTACAGCCGGGACCACGAAGTGGCTTTGCCATAATAGCTTCAGGGACGAGACAACGCTGACCGTTTTAGCCGCACCGAACGTGGATCTGGCCACGGCGACCGCAAAGACCGCACGGAATTGAGTTTCTCTGGCTTTCGATACCCATGCACCAATCGCGCACTGAGCGATCGATGCGATGCCGCCCCTTCATGAGCGCATAGTTTTAAACCCGTTGTACGCGACTTAAGGTGCTTAGCGATGCGTTTCTGACCGACAAATCGTTAACACATCGATGCCATCATCACGTTTTGTGCGGATAAAAGATACCTACATATAAGGCGGCGTTCGTCAAACGACGATGCTGGCCGCTACACGGGCCCGCTTTAAGCGTCTCGACGATCGGTGGGTGGGGTGCACGCGAATCCTGATCCTATAGGCGACATATCGCCCCCTTGCAAAACCGGAGAAAGGGAGGCCATGATGACAACGACGCCCGCGGGCTAAGCACAGCCGGGCACCTTGCCGGCGAGGTTGGGCATTCGGCTTTTACCTCTGGTATGCGCTGCGCGACGGGTAGTCGTCGGCCTGTTTCCTGACGCGGGGATGTGATGAGTCCCCGCCAAACGACCGAGGGTATCCTTTAAGCCTGCCGGATGAACTTTGATCCGGCAGCAACAGAGGCCTAGCCGTGACTGCGGGCTTTTTAATGGGTGATGCGACATTGGTCGCGCGGGGACGCAGCCTATCTATGGTTAAGCGGATACAAAACAGTATACAGGAGCGCGCCGCCCACTACCTGATGGCGGCACGGCGCTATTTTCGTCAGAACATCATCAGCATAGTCGGGGGCGTGCTGCTTGTAATCCTGATGGGGGCGACAGGGGTTTCAGTCTATAGCGTCATGGAGCGCCAAGCGAAGGCCCTCTTGACCAAGAGTCTTACTGCCTCCCTTCAAAGCCGCGTCGATCTGTTCAATGGCCAATTAAACGATTCCCTCACCGACACCCGCATCATCGCAACCCGGCCGGCTGTGGTCGCGGCGCTACAGCAACTCAATGGGGCGTCGCAAGGGACCGCCAGTCGGCGGTTTTTGCATAAGGTAGCCCAATCCTTTCTGGTATATGGTTTTTCGGGGATCACGTTTCATGCCGTCCAGGGCAACGAGGTGGCGCGCGTCGGCCATTTCACCCATGCCGCTCAGTTGCGGATTCGCCTCAACGCCGTCGAACCGGCCACGCTATTATGGAAAGGGCAATTCTTCTTGCGGGCGCACGCCTACGTTACCGACCGTCAGGGGCGGCGCGTAGGCAACATCGAAACCGAGGCGCGCCTGCCGGTATTGACTCGCACCTTGACCCGCCTCCAATCCATCGGAAAGACTGCCGGCCTCGCTATCTGTGCACCCGCGGCAAAGGCAATGCAGTGCGTTGTTGATATGCCAAATAAGGCTGGCATCCACTCTAGTCGAGTATTTGCTCGTGTCTCGCGCGCACCGCGCGGGCGCATGTTACCGATGGCGCATGCCTTGGCAGGACAGACCGGCGTGGTTCTGACGCAGGATTTCCTGCACCGAAAGGTGGTTGTGGCCTTCGCCCCCGTGGCGCAATGGGGCCTCGGGTTGACCTTGTTGGTAAACCAGGCAGAGCTGAATGGCCCGGTCACCCATCAACTGCGAATCGTGGGACCCCTGTTGGCAATCCTCCTCCTTGCCGGGATATTGCTATTGTGGGGGACAGTAACACCTTTGGTGCGCGAGTTAGGCCATGCAAAGCACGGAACGCAGGCGGTTAGTACGGAGACCCAAAAAAGTGAGATCAGGACCCATACCATAGGGGATGCCGTGGACGAGGATGCCCTCACCATTCCTGAAGAGAAAGGCCAGCGGCGCATCTTAAATACCCCTGCATGGGTGGTAGCCGTAGCAGGCATGATCGTTCTGGTAACAGAGCTTTTGATCATGCTGACAATAGGTGTGATCCAGCCGATCTTTGAAAGCGTGGGGCCGATATTTTGGACATTCATCGATCCTATTACGCTCACCGTAATCGTATCCCCGGCCCTCTATATCCTGATTTTCAAACCCATGCGTAATCAGCAAATCGAGCTCGAAGACCAGATCGCGATATTGCGACGCAATAGGCATTTGGATGCGTTGATAGGGGCGATCCCCGATGCGGTTTTATTGAAGGATGGATCGGGCCACTGGCTTATCATTAATGAACCGGCTCAGACATTGTTCCAATTGCGGAACATTGCCTGGCGGGGAAAGACTGATACAGAGTTGGCGAATCTGAACCCGGCATTGCGTGCAACTCACGAAGGATGGCTTGCAAGCGATGAGACGGCCTGGGAATTGGGACAATTGCTGGTGGGCGAGGAAAGCATGACGGGGGAAAACGGCCAGTCCACCATCATAGAGACGCGTAAGATGCCGATATTCGGCAAGAATGGGCGACGCCGGGCATTGGCGGTCATCGCGCGGGATATTACCGAACACCGCCGGGCCGAACAGGAACTCCGTATCGCCGCTACCACGTTCGAGACTGGGGAAGCTATCCTGATTACTGATCGGGACGCCCATATTCTTCGCGCCAATCACGCCTTCATGCATCTCACCGGCTACAGTGCCGAGGAGATGAGCGGCCGGACGCCTGCGATGTTCCATTCGGGGCGACAAGATGCCAAGTTCTACCGGGGCCTGTGGGAAACCCTCGTCCGCGACGGATACTGGCAGGGGGAAATATGGAATCGGCGGAAAGACGGCACGGCGTATCTCGAATGGCAGACCATCACCGCCGTGACCGACGGAAGGCATGAGGTAACCCATTATGTGGGGGTCTCTTCCGACATTACGCTCCGCAAAAAGGCCGAAGAGGAGATCCATCAACTGGCCTTTTATGACCCACTTACGACACTCCCGAACCGTAGCCTCTTGTTAGACCGCCTACAGCAGGCGCAGGCCTACGGCGCACGGCATAAGACTTATGGGGCGCTGTTTTTTATCGATCTGGATAAATTCAAGAAATTGAACGATACCAAGGGCCACAGCATAGGCGACTTGCTGCTCACCGAGGTCGCCAAACGTCTCCAGGCGAGCGTGCGCCACAGCGATACGGTAGCTCGTCTGGGCGGCGATGAGTTCGTGGTCGTTCTTTCGGATCTGAGCCAAGACCTGGCACAAGCGATCATCCAGGCTGGCGATGTTGGCAAGAAACTTTTGGTAGCCCTGAATCAACCCTATCACCTCCAAGGATGGGAACATGACAGCTCTGCCAGCATGGGTGTCAGCCTTTTCCGAGGCGATGAAGTCTCCATTAAGGACCTCCTAAAGCAGGCTGATGCCGCAATGTACGACGCAAAAGCGGCCGGGCGCGATGCCCTGCGTTTCTTCGACCCCGCCATGCAGACGATCCATGAAGGTCGGGACACCTTTGCAAACTGACCTATCCTAAGCCGCACCCCTTCAACAACCAACACGCTCCGGCCACGTGGGGCTCGCGAAACCAGGGCGGCCGCCGCCTCTTAGCGACGCCGCGTTAATGAAGCCACGGGGACATCGACCTCGCCATCGCGAGATAGTGGGGCAGCCGGATACCAAGCCTGTCCGTAGACGACCTCGTAGGTCACGGGCAAGCGACCGGCAGAGCGATAGTTGTCATAAGCCGCGACAAAGCTCCGGTAGCGAGCCTTACCGGTAAGCCCCGTAAACCGGCTCTTAAAGGCATTGTGGGCGCCGATGCGCTTCAAATCGTGCAGCGCTTCGTTGACCGTACCGTAGGTCAGCGTAAATCGCTCGACGTCCAGAACGGGATCTGCAAAACCTGCACGAATCAAGGCATCTCCTACATCATGCATATCGACAAAAGGATGGACGTGGGGCCTTGCGTCAACGATCGCCCACGCCGCGCGCAATTCCTTTAGGGTATCTGGCCCGAATGTGGAAAAAGTAAGCACACCCCCTGGACGAAGGACGCGCAGAAATTCGGCGAAGGCGCGATCAAGGTCCATCCACTGCAATGAAAGATTGGAGTAGATGCAATCGACACTTTGGGACGCCAGCGGCAGGTGCTCGCCATCAGCAGCAAAGAGGGTGCTGCGACGCCACAGACCGCAATGACGCTTGGCCTCTTTGAGCATCAAAGGCGCGATATCGCAGCCGATCACATGACTTTTACGAAAACGCTTGCGTAGATGCGGGAGCGCATAGCCCGTACCCGCCCCGACATCTAAAATCACCCGCGGTTGAACGCGGAGCCACTGAAAGCGGTCGATCAGCTGATCGGCAACAGTACGTTGCAACACGGCGCTCTCGTCATAAGTACGCGCGGCTCTATCAAACGCCAAGCGAACGGCCGCCCGGCTCAGTTCATTCATACAAAAAGTCCTTCACGATCTCAGCGCATCGCGCCTCGTCACTCAAAAATGGCGCATGACCATGCCCAAGCACGCAAAGGCGGGCGTGAGCCATGCGTTGGGCGCTCCAACGAGCCGCCTCGGGCGACACGACCTTGTCGTCCGCGCCGTGGATAAAAAGCGTTGGTATCTGAATACTATCCAAGAGCCCGCGCAGGTCATGCGTCGCCAAAACAAAGAGGCCCTCGGCCAATGCCGCGGCCTGAGCGCTACCCCCGGTCTTTAAATCGGACATCAGTTTGCGTACCTGGGCACGCTCACCGACGCCCGCTTGCAAGGTCAAGAAACGCCGCAAAGTCGCCTCGTAACCGCATTCAAGCTGGTCGGCAAAGCCCTTTAAGACGGCATGCTCGGTTCCATGCGACCAGTCGGGCGAGCGCAGAAAACAGGGTGTGGCCCCTACCAAAATGAGCTTGGTCACACACTCCGGATGGCGCGCCGCCAACACCAGGGCCACGAGACCGCCGAGCGACCACCCAAGCCAGACGCCAGGTTCCGGGTAACGGCGGGCTAGAGTCTGCGCCAGGCGCTCAGGATCAAGATCCCCTCGCTCATACGGGGCCTGTCCGTGCCCGGGGAGGTCCAGCGATTGCGTCGGTATGGCGAGCGCCTCCCTAAACCCTCCGAAAACCGCGCTATTTAGCCCCCAACCATGCAGAAGTCGGAACATCAAACCGGATCCTTAGGCAAGGTTGCGAGGCCCTCTAGGAGGCGCGATACATCCTCATGACTATGCAGAGCGGACAGCGCGATACGCAGCCTGGCACTCCCTTCAGGCACAGTCGGTGGACGAACAGCGGAGACTAACAACTTTTGTTGGCGCAGATGGACGCTGGCCTCTAAGGCACGCTTCGCGCTACCTAAAACGACCGGCTGGATCGCGGTAGAAGACGGCAAGAGCGTCAGACCCAAGGCTTTGGCGCCGTCTTGAAATTGCCGGACACGCGCGTAGAGATCGGTGCGACGTTGCTCTTCCGACTGAGCGATGGCGAGGCTTGTGCAGGCCGCCACGGCGACGGCCGGTGGCAGGGCCGTAGTATAGATGTAGGTCCGAGCCTTCTGAATCAGGGCCTCGATAATCTCGTTACTCGCGGCCACAAAGGCCCCGAAGACACCGAAGGCCTTACCAAGCGTCCCCATATGAATAAGGCCCGGGTCAAATTCGAGCCCATAATGCGCCGCCGTGCCCCGACCCTTCGGCCCCACAACCCCAAAGGCGTGTGCATCATCCACAATGAGGCCCAGACCGGATGCCTTTGCAAGCGAATGCAAGGTGCCAAGAGGGGCGATATCACCGTCCATGCTGAATACCCCATCGGTCACGATAAGACCGCTTGAGCTTGCCCGCGTAAGCTGACAGCGGAGATCCTCAACGTCCCGGTACCGATGCCGATCGGCCTTTGCAAGACGTGCCGCGTCAAGTAACGAGGCATGGTTGCGACGGTCCTCGAAGACCGCCTGATGGCGACCGCTGAAGGTCGTAAGCAGCGCCAAGTTCGCCATATAGCCCGTGGAAAACACCAAGGCCCTAGGCGTCCCCACAAAGGCCGCGAGCGCCTCCTCAAGCTCATGGTGTGCGCTCGTATGCCCTCCGAGAAGATGCGAGGCGCCAGCCCCTACCCCATAACGACGCGCCCCCGCACAAAAGGCATCGACAACCCGGGGATCATTCGCAAGGCCAAGATAATCGTTGCTGGAGAACGCAAGCAGCGTTTCATCACCCACTCGCACAGCAGGCGCCACCGCCGAACTTCGCACCTCACGTCGGCGCCATAAAGTCTGCTCCTTTAGCGTGCGAAAAAGGGCATGAAGGTTTGGGGTGAAAGGGTCTTCGGTCGTCGACATGCGCGGGCTTCCTTTCGTTAAGAATACCCACACCGCGGGTAGCGGGCAACGACAGCCGCTCATAACGCTTAATGCAGACTTTGGGCCATGGGGAAATTTCGTGAAATGCGTATATTCCTTCCCGCGCCGCTCACGGAAGGGGCCTCCCCGGCAAAACCACTACTGCCATCGGCCTTCGTCTTTAAGGGAGCCGCTTAAGCTCCCCTTCTACATACTGCGCAAGCACGGGGCTTAACACACACTTTTGCGCCTGCAAGAAGGCCTTGCGTGCGGCCCCTTTGTGTTTACCGTCGAGTTCGGCAAGCCCCAAGCCCACCCATAAGGTGCCGTTGCGCGCAAAACGCTGGAGGGCTTGATGATAAGTCATAATGGCGCCGGCCGTGTCATTGGCGCGCATTTGCGAGGCGGCAAGGAGGGCCCAATACGGTTCGCTTTGCGAGGCATCCTGCGAGAGCTTTGATAATACGCGCACCGCACTCTCGGGCCGTCCCTCACGCAGATCCACTTGGGCCAACAACAGGGCCACGGAAAGGGCATGCGGATGGTACAGAAGACCTTGCGCAAGTAAAGCATGGGCGGCCTTTAGATGGCCCCCTTGGACATCCAGCGCCGACAAAAGAAGGCGCGGCCTTAAATCTTGGGGATCCAGACTGAGCGCCTCTTTGAGATCGCTACGGGCTTCCTGAGACCTTCCTTGTTGCAAAGCCGCAATCGCCTGACGATACCGCGTCTGACTGTGCTGCGCCGCGGTCATCGGCGCACGCCGCCGTAAGACCAGACCCGCCGAGCGATAGGAATGCCGTGTGTGCTGCGGATGCAAGATGGCCTTGTGGGGCAAGCGAGCAGGTGAGTGGGTCGGCCGTACCGGGACCTTGGATGGTAGCGGCTTGGGGGTACCCGGCAACAATTCGAAGGCGGCCTTTTTGGGCGTTGTCAGGGGTTTGTCGGTGCTAGCGGACGCTACCGAAGAGGTCACAACAGGGGCCGCGGGTCTCTGCGGCAAAGGGGTGCTGAGCCTAGGCAACATGGGGGGACCCGCCAGCGCGCGCGGCGCGGGCCGCATCCCGTACCAATACCACCCCGCAGCCCCCGCGATACATAAAAGCCCGGCCACAAATACTGCGCCCGCAAGCCCCATGCTCGAGAATTTGCTGGCAGACGTAGGCGCTGCTCTTAAATCTCCCAGCAACGGCCTTTCCGAAGTCTCACGAGAGGCGCGCTCACGCGCCTCAAGATCCTTCAAAACCTTATTGATAAGACTCATTGGCGTCCCCACAGTGCCCAGCCAAGCCTGCGCTTAGGCCTGTGAGTCGACTCGGTATCGGCACAGGCAAGCCGCATGTGATGACCGCGAACCACGGCTGCACCTTCGCCGTAAGCGGCCATCAACGCCTTATGGGCGAGAATGTTCGCAAGTCTCGGTACGCCACCAGAGGCTCGAAACAAAATACGCACAGCGCCTTTCGCAAAAAGTGTGGGGCCATCATACCCCGCCACGTGCAGTCTGTGACGCAAATAGTCCTCGGTATCCGCAAGCGACAGCGGCGCCAGTCGGCAAGAAAACGCAATCCGCTGGCGCAACTGACGAACGGAGCGCTCCTGCAGGCGCTCATCGAGCTCAGGCTGCCCAAACAGCACAATCTGAATCAACTTACATTTCTCGGTTTCGAGATTGCTGATGAGCCGCAAGGACTCTAATGTCTCAATGGGCATGGCCTGCGCCTCGTCCAGACACAGAACGACCCGGCGTCCATCGGCGTAGCTGCGGATCAATCGATGGGTGAGCGTCGTCAAAAGCGCGTGCTGGCCATGACCCTGAATGACCGGTAGGGACAACTCGGCCGCAATCGCCTCGATCAAGGCCAAGGGCTCTAGATAGGGGTTTGGGATATAAGCTGTCGTGAAGCGGTGGTCGGCCGCCAGAACGGCCAGGAACTTTCGGCACAAAAGCGTCTTGCCGGTGCCTACCTCGCCTGTAACCTTAAGGAATCCCTCCCCCATGCGGACGGCCGCCAATAGCATATTGAGGGCCTCTTGCTGCTTGGCATGAGCAAAGTAGTATCCGGTATCTGGCGTGATGCCAAACGGTAGCTCCCGGAGACCAAAATAGCGGGCGTACATTTAGTGGCCCGTAATCTGCGTAATCCGCCTTTGAGCCGTGGAGAGTTCGCGGCTCCACGGCGCGCCCAAATCGACAACAGTGGGCTTTAGAAGGATGACGAGCTCTTTTTTGACACGCACCACTTTCTTGTCCTTAAACAGATTTCCAAGTAACGGAATATCACCCAAGAGCGGCACCGATGCATTACTGTTCGTAGCCCCCTCCTTCATCAAACCGCCGATGACAATAACTTGGCCGCTACGGGCGCGGACGACCGAGTCCGACTCCTGGATAGAGCTCGACGCCAGAGGGAGATTAAAGGCCTGCCCAGAGACACTGAACTGCTGGTTAACTTGAGTGACATCACTCACCGACGGATGAATATAGAGGATGATCGAACCATGACCGTCAATCTCGGGCGTAACATCCAAGGCAATCCCTGAAAAAAACGGTGTCAAAATGACAGCCGGCGTGGCAATCGCCGTCGTGCCGACTAATGATTCCGTATTGGAGACCCCGGTGACGAAGAACTGATCTCCGCCGACCTTGATCACGGCCTTTTGCTCATTCACAGTCGACACGCGCGGACTAGAAAGGACCTGTACCCGGCCCTCGGTGTTCAAAAGCTGAATGAATGCCGCGAAGTTGCCGGCATGGAGCGCCAGACTAAAGATACCGCCAAAGGCCGATGCCAGGGTATTGTCGATAGGCGTATAGACCCCGGTGGTCGGGTTGATGTTGCCGACCTGGCCTGAGGTAGTGGCCGCACCCGAAGACAGTAATTGACTACCCCCGGTTTGGGCGGCCACAATGCTAGCGCCCGCGGCGTTACCGAGCGCCGCCCAATCGATCCCGGCTTGATATCCGCTACTTAAATCCACTTCCAGAATCTTTGCGTCAATGACGACCTCGCGGTCGACACTGGCCTGCGTCAAGCGCAAAAAGCGCGCGACGGTATGCAATACCGCGGGATCGGCGCGCACGACCAGGAGACCGGCTTGGGGATTTGCCACTACTTGGCGCCCCGGCCCTTTCCCGACCAGTGCCGTCACCGTTTGGGTCAGGGTGGTCCAAAAATCGCTACGCGATGTCGTCTTCACCGAAATCGTGGGCGATGCGCTACTGTTCGTGCCGGAAGGCGCAGGGCTTCCGCCTGTAGCCCCTCCCGTTGACCCCATGCTCGTCAGGCTGTTGCCGGCCAATCGGGTCTCCGATGTCCCGGTCCGAACGATATCGAGATAGTGAACACGAAAGAGCCGCGTCCTCAAGCCTGGCGAGAGAACATAATACTGATGCCCGTGACGACGGTACTGGTAGCCGCTTTCAGTCCGGATAATGCGCATGGCCTCGGGCACG
>Ga0307375_10002481_pt1 | contig 18863 bp, 20 predicted proteins | sample TR1MG_FD_202531 | JGI IMG/M metagenome (GOLD analysis project Ga0307375, IMG submission 202531) | Soil microbial communities from Risofladan, Vaasa, Finland - TR-1 | ecosystem: Environmental > Terrestrial > Soil > Coastal area > Acid sulfate soil | place: Finland: Risofladan, Vaasa | collected...
ACGTGTTCAAGAACAGCTGCGACGACTCCGCGGTGAAGGTTCTACTCAGGGAGGTGCGTCTCGAGCGCAAGTTCGAGGGGCGTGTTACCGAGGCCATCGACCTCGCCGTCCGGTACGGCGGCATCGACGGCGGTCATCACAAGATGTGGGTGATCGACCAGATGGTCCGCGTGCTCGCCGGAGACGGCTACGAGGAGCTTGTCCGAGAGGCCAAAGAAGGAGAGGACGGTCCCGACACCTACGATTGGGACGAGGGGATAGCGCCATGAAATTCAGACAGCAAGCAGCGAACGACGCGTACAAGGAGATCCTCGCTGAGACGGGACGTGCGGTAGAGGCGCTCGAATCCAAGGCGAAGGAGATGCCGCTCGAGGCTCGGGTCCACGTCATCGTCGCGGCGAGCAAGCTCCGGTACGAGGGGCTGGCGACTGCGATCCTCACGGCGTCGAATATCGACCAGCAGTATCAGGCAATGGTACTAGGCGCCGGAGTTGCCATGCAGCATTCGTAGTGTTACCCTGGTGGTAGCTGATTGATGTTGACAAACGCTGAATCATGGGCTACCATGATAGGAAGGATGAAACGATGTTTGCTGTCACCAATTATGAACTCATGAAGTTGCGAGCGATGGAGGCCAACGGCTGTACGCGCCGCTACCCAGGCGGGTGTCCTCACGAGGTCGGGAACCAAGTCCCGCTCGTCGAGGAGCAGAAGCAGGGCAACCAGAATCCGTTCGCCATCGCCGCGATCATGAGCATCCGTCCGAGCACGTTCGGAGAGCGACGGCGGCGCGACAGCATGGAGGCGACCCGGCTGGCGAAGGCCGACGGGTTCGAGTCCGTGGCCGCGTGGGAGCAGCACTTCCGCATGATGTACGGGAAGGCCGGGATCAAGGACGAGACGCAGGTTTTCCGTCTGCAGTTCAACATCCGTGAGATGGACAAGGGCGAGGCTGCGAAAGTGAATCTGGGAGACATGATCTGAGCGGAAGGTCCGCTCGGTAGTTGACAGTTGAGAGGAGTTGCCATGTTGGGTAAGACCCTGCGGGACTTGCAAGCCCCGCGTAAGCTCGAGGTATCAACTAAGCTGGCCGACGCGGTGATTGAGCACTGGCGCGAGGAGCGCGAGTTCAAGCGCCCGACGATGGCAAAGCTGTCCGAGACGTGGCAGGAGTTCTGGCTCTACGCGTCCGGCGCTCACAACTGGTGCCCTCGCATGTCGGCGCTGCAGACGTTGTTCGGCGGCGCTGAGAAGGAAGTGATCAAGTCCGACCTGCTCTGGCTGTTCGACCAGGGACACGCGTACCACGACATGTACCAGCAGAAAGTCTTGCCCTGCATTCCCGACGGCGTGTTCCAGGGATCGTGGCAACGCCTCCTGCCATTCAAAGAGCCTCTGTCCGGCTCGACGACGGATTTGCTTCAGAAGGAAGATGCGGTGTTCGATATCCCCGAGTCGGAATACGACATCGTTCGCGGTTGGGGGCCACAGCCCGAGGATGACGGCTGGCACTACGTCGAGTCGAAGATTCGGTTCCCGCGTGAGCGCATCGTGGTCAAGATCGACGGCGTGCTCGCCTGGACGGATCAGCCTCACGAAGTCATCGAGATCAAGACCGAGAAGATGCAAGCCCGTGACAGCCTGAACCCGGCGCTCGGTGGGATGCCGCGGCCGAAGCACATCGTCCAGGCCAACCTCGGCATGGAGGGCACGAACCTCGATCACGCTCGCATCCTCTACGTCTTCAAGGGCGCCGACGACCTGCGGACGGCGATGATCGAGCACGTCATCGAACGCGACCAGCCGATGATCGATGAGTTGAAGGCGACGGCGTTCGACTGTCGGTGCGCGGTCGAAGGCGCGGAGTCCGCACACTCGGACGCTCTGAACAAGGTGACGGACGAGACGGACAAGAAACAGCACGAGGCCTACCTCGCCGAGTGTTGGGATGCGATCCCACCCCGGCTCGAGGCTTGCCCGATGAAGTCCAAGGGACGCGCGAAGTACTGCCCCGGCCGGAACTTGTGCTTCCCCGACGGATACCGTAAGAGAGAGAACGCAGCCAAGAAGGCCGCCGAGAAAGCGAAGTAGATGCCGCGCAAACCGAAGGTCCAGCTAGAGCTGGTCCCGCCACCGCCCGTCCCTACTGACTTCTACACTGTGGGACTCGACCTCTCGCTCACCGGCACCGGGCTGGTCGTCATCGACAAGGACGGCGACATCAACGTCCAGAGGACCCTTGGCTACGGCCTGACGGTGGAGTCCACCGAGCGCGAACACCTCGAGCGGTACATGTACATCGCCACCGAGATCGTGGACGCGATGAAGGCGTTGCCGGAGCGACCTCGTGTGGTGATCGAGCACTACGCTTTCGGCCGCAACTACTCGTCAAGCGTGACCGCCCTGGCCGAGTTGCGAGGTGTCGTTAAGTCTCAGATATGGTTGGTTTTTCAGCTGGTGCCTGTTATAATCACGGTCGGTGAAGCGAGGAAGGTTGTGCTCGGGAAAGGGAACATCGCAAAGGCGGCGGTCCTGACCGTTTTGCGCGGCCGAGGGTTGACTGTTGGCGACCATAACATTGCGGACGCATACGTGATCGCTGAATGCCTACGGAGGAGATCCGTAGCGAGCTGAGAGGTGCAAGATGGCAAAGGGAAAAGCGGTTGGTGAAGGCACGGAGAAACACGCTGACGTTCGAGCGAAGATCAAAGAGAAGATCGTCGGCGCGGAGAACGAGCACTGGGATTTGTCTCAGCTGCTCTACGAGGCCTACGACGGCGCGATGTACACGTCCTGGGGCTTCGCCTCGTGGAAGGAGTACGTCGAGAAGGAATTGGACTTCGCGCAACGCAACGCGGAGTACCACCTCTCCGTGGGCAAGTGGTTCATCACTCTGCCGAAGAACGCACAGGATTGGGCCAAGAAGCTCGGCTTCTCGAAGTGCCGCCTGATCACCGGCGTCGTGAAGGCCGAGAACATCGCCGAGTGGAAGCAGAAGCTGGACGGCAAGAGCTTCCGCGAGATCGACGACATGATGAAGGGCGAGCGGTCCGACGACGGTGGAGGCTCCAGCGGCGACGCCGACGACGCCGACCCGAACAAGGCCAAGAACAAATCCTTCAAGCTGTTCCCGGCCCAGATGGAGAACGTCGATCGGGCGATCGCCGTGGCGCAGGGCATGGCCGAGTCGGACAAGCCCGGTCACGCGCTGGACCTGATCTGCACTGACTTCCTGGCGACCAATGGCGGCATCGAGACGGTGCAGGACTACCTGAAGAAAGTCGAGAAGGCGACCGGCGTCCGGCTGGTGGCCTACGACGACGGCGAGGACGCTGTGGTCTACGGCGGGAAACTGATTCAAGAACTCCGCGACCGCAAGAGCGCCTAACCCCGCCACCACTGGCCGCAAGCGCCTCGGCGCATACCTGACAACGCCCGAGAACCATCGAGCGCCTACGACCCGCACACGCGTGCGGTAGAACAAAACATTCACCCCCGCGTCCATATCGTGTACAACTGAGTGGCGCGGAACTGGACACGGAGTTATCATTGAGAGGTGGATGACGTGGCACAAGATTCTGTATCTGCAATCGCTGAAGACACAACCGGCATCATAGCTACCGGCGGAAACGTCCCGCCACAACACCCCAACGGCCACCTCACGAAGTCTGATTGGATACGGATCGTCATCTGGTCCGTGCCGCTGATCTTCATGGCCGCAACTCTGTACGTCTCTGTTACTCACCTTTCCGAGAAGTCGGTTAGCCACGAGGAGCATCTTCGGAAGCTCGACAGCTCGACCGGCGAACTCTCCGCCGACCAGAAGGTGATGAAAGAGCAGGTCAGCGAGGTCTGCAAGAAGGCCGACAAGCTGATGGCGACGACAGAGAAGATGGATGACAAACTCGACGGGCAGGGCGAAGACCTAGCTGCGATTCGAGCAAAGTTGAATATCAGAGAACGACTCTGAGTTGGCCGCTCTGCGGCGTAGTTGCGAGGCTGAACAGTGGATTTCGATGTTGAGGTTGAGAGGCTGAAGGACGCGGGTGTGAGCGCCGCAACGGTGCTGATGTTCGACGACGAGATGTTGAAGATCGCGTCCATCTGGCCCAAGGTTCCCAGGACAATCGTGAAGATGCCGAAGGGCGAGACAGTCGCCGACGTGTGGGATCTCGTCTCGTTCGATCCGATCGAGGTGATGCGTCTCGCCGGACTCCCGGCCACCCGCTACCCGCAGCTGTTCCATCGGATGTGCACGTTCAACTTCATTTTCCCCGACGGCACGGTGGCGAAGGAAATCAAGGGAATCATCAACTCCAAACTCGCAGCCCGGTTCGGGCTGAAGACATGAGGTAGATCATGGCGAAGGACAAAGCGAAGAACTGGTACGTCGATGAGCGAGACGGAAAGTTTTGGCTGCAGGGCACCGACCTAGAAGTGCTCGAGCAGTTGGCTCCGCTCGTGGTTCCGATCGAGTCGGTGAAGCCTCGTGAGAAGAACCCGCGCATCACGAAGAACCTCGAGATGCTGATGGACGGCATCCGTCGGTTCGGAGTCCGCTGGCCCATCGTGGTGAACAAGAACGACGGCACGATAGAGGCCGGACACAAGCGGTACGAGGCCCTGGTGTCTCTCGGCGCCAAGCACATCCCGGTGCTCTACGCCGACGATGACGACACGACCGCGGACGCGTTCACGATCTCCGACAACCGGACCGGTGAGAAAGTCGCCAAGTGGGACGACAAGGTTCTCAACGAAATGCTGGCCGGTCTGCTCGAGGAGGATGCCCTGGATGGCGTCGGATTCGAGGAGGGCGATGTGAAGCTCCCGATCGGCGACACCGACAACCTGGGAGACATCGTTGACCTCGAAGCCATGCTCGAGGAGGTGGTGTTCTCGGACGCGGTGGCGAAACCGATCTGGGTGGTCATCCGAACGACGACGGCGAACCGCGAGATGATCGAGACTACGATCGGCCGGTTGGAGGACGACGACACCGTGAAGATCGAGAAGTCCTATGAGTAAACCGAAAGTCGACAACAGCCACGGCGAGCTGAAGGTGGCGCTCCGCAGGAGGTTGCTGCCGGCGGATTCGTCCGTGCTCGATTTGTTCTGTGGCCGCGGCGAGATATACCACGGGGCCTACAAGGGCCGGGTTAAAGAGTACCGGGGCGTGGACAAGGAGAAGGTGCACGACACGACGCTCTGCACGATCGAGGACAACATGGTCTGGGTGAAGACCCACGACATCGAGCGGTTCAACGTGTTCGACCTCGACGACTACGGTTCGCCGTGGGGCTTGCTCTACCTGCTGATGTCGAAGGTTGTCCGTGACGATATCGTGGTCTACATGACGGACGGACTCCCGCTTCACCTGGGCCTGATGACGACGCCGACGAAGTTCTGCTCGGCGACGAGCGCGATCCCGGTTCGCATGAAGGTTCCTGGGCTGAACAGATGGTACGTCGAGATGTTCAAGACGATGCTGCTCAACGTCGAGGAGCGGTACGGGTATCGAGTCGAGCAGCTGCTCCGCACGCGGAACAGCAGAGGGTCTGTCAACTACTGGGGCATTCGATTTAAGAAATTGACAAACGCCTAGAAAGGTGATACATTACGAGTAGTTGTAAAGTTGAAATGCTGAACAGTTGAGGAGGATCGATGGTCGCCATCTATGAACCAAAGGGACGTGCGCTCGAGTATGCGCCACTGGCTTGCAACCTGTACCGGGGCTGTGGACACCGCTGTACCTACTGCTACGCGCCGAATGTGCTGCGAGAGGACCGGGAGAAGTTCCACGCGTCCATCGCGCCACGACCTCGCATCCTGGCAGAGCTTGAGAAGGACGCGGCCAAGCTCCACGGCGACCCTCGCCGGGTTCTGCTGTCGTTCACCAGCGACCCGTACCAGCCGGCCAACGAGGAGTTCAAGCTGACTCGTCAGGCGATCGAGATTCTCCACTCACACGGCCTGTGCGTCGAGATTCTGTCCAAGGGCGGAATGCGAGCGACCCAGGACTTCGACCTGCTTGGCGAACGCGACCGCGTGGCGGCGACTCTCACCTCCGTGACCGGACCGGTGTCCCACGAATGGGAACCCGGCGCCGCGTCGCCCGGTGAGCGCGTCAAGTACCTGAAGGAAGCGAAGCGCCAGGGACTCGTGACGTGGGCCAGCCTCGAGCCGGTGTTGGATCCCGAGCAGTCGCTCGAGATCATCCGGCGGTGCCATCCGTTCATCGACAAGTTCAAGGTCGGCACGCTGAACCACCACCCGGTCGCCAAGACGATCGATTGGAAGAAGTTCGGCAACGACGCGGTGGCTCTGCTCGAGGAACTCGGCTGCGACTACTACATCAAGAAGGACTTGCGCGAGGCCATTGGATGACGAAGAAGCTCGCCGCCCACAGACGTTCGTTCAAGCGTATTCTGAGCTTGACTTGTCTCGAGGCGGTGAAGCAGATGATACTCTCTGGCTACCCGCTCCCGACGGTCGTGGCCTTCATTCAAGAGGTGAAGGGCGAGAGCACGGACATCAAACCGACTTCGCTGCTCACCATCCTGTCCGACTTCCGCAAGACGATCCCGATCGGAGAATCGATAGCCCCGTTCCAGCCGCGTAGAATCGTCGAACTGCAGGAAGAGTTCGAGGACATCCATCAGGACTTGAAGGACATTACCTGGGCCATCGACATGCTTCAGGAGAACATCAAAGCCGCGTACCAGACGGTCGCTGACACTGGATACCCGGCCAAGAACCTGCAGGTCGACCTCGACACGCTGTCGCGCATGATCGCTCGGCGTCACGAGATCAAGATGGACCTCGGCATGGGCAAGGGCCGAAACCTCGGTACGCTCACCGTGGCGCCGGCCATCATGCGACGTGTGCGCGACAAGCACGGTCAGGTCTTCGACGAGATCATCGGCAACCCGGAGAAGCTATCCCAGGTGGTGTCTGGTGCCACGCGTCTGCTCGCTGCAGCTACAGCTGACGCCATCGACATCGAGGGGGAGCCTGTGGAGTAGATGATTATCAAGACGGCCAGGGGTCGCCGTGTTTCCGTCGTCACCAAAGAGGAGCAGGAGAAGCACGCCGTCGATATCCTTTCTGGATACGCGCCGGAGGTGCGCGAGGCGATCCGCCATCTGATCACCACAGTCTCTGAGGGCGACCGGGAGTTGTTCGACCTGCTCAACACGGCTCGGCTGAAGCGCGAGATCGTTTCGATGGAGCAGTTCATGGAGGACGACTACTACCTCGGTGAGCCGTGCCGCACTGTCTACCCGGCGCTGAAAGAGGAACTGATCAAGATCTTCGACGGCGACACGCGGGAGCTGATCCTGACCGGGAGCATCGGTTGGGGAAAGACCACGTTCCTGTCGATCGTCCTGGGCCGCATCCTGTACGAGCTTTCGTGCCTCGCCCACCCGCAAGCGACGTTCGGGCTGTCGCCCGGATCGGAGATGGGCATCGTGCTCGTGTCGAAGAACTTGCCGCTGGCCCGGCGCGTGCTGAAGACCGCGGTGGACGACAAGCTGAAGCTGTCACCCTACTTCAACGACCACTGGAAGCCGAAGTACGGCAAGGACGAGACGCTGTTCCCCGACAACATCGTCATGATGATCGCGTCCTACCAATCGGAGCGGCTGCTCGGCGTGAACGTGCTGGCCGGTGCGATGGACGAGACGAACTTTGCGATGACGAGCAAGCAGCAGATCATCTCGAAGATGGGTGAGAAGGCGAGCGTGGCGAACTACGACCTCGCCGAGAAGGTCTACACGACGCTGCTCACGCGTATCAAATCCCGGTTCCAACGGGCTGGAGAGTTGACGGGCATGATGATCCTGGCCTCGAGCGCGAGCACCGAGGGCAGCTTCATTGACCGCCGTCTGCGAGAGGCCGAGGGCGACACGACAGCGACCGTGCTGGACTACGCCACCTGGGACGTGAAGCCGAAGTCGCACTTCTCAGGCAAGTGGTTCAAGGTGCTGGTCGGTGGGTCGGCCCTGCGGTCGAGGATCATGGGCGAGGGTGAGACGTTCGACGACCAGTACCTCGAAGAGAACGAGGCGCGGGTCATCGACGTGCCGGAGGAATACCGTCTCGACTTCGAGCTGAACCTTGAGGACGCGCTCCGCGACATCGCCGGGATAGCCACGCAAGCCATCTCCGCGTACCTGCAGCGGGTGGAGGCCATCGACAAGTGCGTCGTCGACCAGCCGCATCCGTTCAGCGTGGACACCTGGATGTACGGGACTCCTGGCCGGTTCGAGTGGGATCGCATCTGCGCTCAGTTCACGCGGAAGATTGCCGGCGGGTACGAGGAGCTTGCGTGGCGACCGCTGCGGAATCCGAACGAGCCGCGCTGGATCCACGTTGATACCTCACTCTCCGGCGACAGCACCGGAATAGCGATGGGCCACATTGAGAAGTGGGTCGAGGTCGTGCGGCGGAACTCAGACGGCGAGGCGTTCGCTGACGTGATGCCGTACATCGTCATGGACCTCATGCTCCGCATCAACCCGCCGCCGGGTGAGCAGATTTATCTGCCCGACGTGCGGCGCCTGATCTACGAGTTGAGCGAGCACGGGTTCACGCTGATCGGTTGCAGCTTCGACCAGTACCAGAGCGCCGAGATGATGCAGCAGTTGAAGGCTCGAGGACTTCCGGCCAAGCTGATTTCGGTGGACAAGACGACGGCGCCCTACGACTCTCTGAAGTCGTGTATTTATGAGAAGAGGATCGAGTTCTATAGGTACGAGGCCTTTCTTGCTGAATTGAAGGCACTCGAATATGATAGGGTCCGTGGTAAGGTAGATCACCCGCTGGCAGGGTCGAAGGATGTGAGCGACTCCGTGGCAGGGGTGGTCTTCGGATTGCAGGACTCAGCCTCTCGATTGCCCCTGGTTCGAGGGACGGGTGCTAGGTTGAATGAAGAACGGCCTGACGACTTCGGTTGGGTGACTCGGAAGGTTCCGGCGGAGAATGTCACCGACGAGATGATCGAAGACGGGAAGCGCCGCGGCGAAGGTGGACGGGTGCCGATGCCATTTCTCATGGGAGACAGCGAATGAGTTTCATTCAGTCGATCCGCGATTGGTGGCAGGGCGACAAAGAGAGTCAGATTGCCCGTGAAGCCAAGGGCGTGTCCAACGAGTTCGCCAGCAACATGTCTCCGTTCCCCTACGCGGGTGCCGGCGGAGGTCAGACAGGATACAACGTACTCGGGTCGGCGCTGACCATCGACCAAGACCTGATGCACAGGTACGCCGACTACGAGAACATGGACGACTACCCTGAGTTGTCCGCCGTGCTCGACATCTACGCCGACGACTCGACCATCCCCGACACGTTCAGCGGTCGCACGATCTGGGCGAACGCCAAGGACAAGGTGTACCGCGACATCGCGGACGACCTGATCTACCGGCGCCTCCGCATCGAGGACGACATCTGGTCGATAGCGCGGACGCTGTGCAAGTACGGCAACGTGTTCGCCGAGGTGCTGATGACCGATGTTGGCGTGGTGGGCCTGAACTGGCTACCGCCCCCGACCATGCGTCGCATCGAGGACGAGCATGGTGCGCTGCTCGGGTTCGTGCAGGATCCCCGCATGACGTTCACCGCTGGCATGGCCCACGTCGAGAAGTTCATGAACGGGACGATCGACCGGGACGCGCTCACAGCTGACACCGGGATGATCTTCTTCGCGCCGTGGGAAGTCGTGCACTGGCGGCTGCGGTCCAAGTACATGCGGTCCACCTACGGCTACGGCGTCCTCGACTCCGTGCGGTGGGTGTGGAAGCGGCTGCAGATGCTCGAGGACTCAGCCCTGGTCTACAAGCTCACCCGCGCACCGTCCCGCTACGCGTTCTACGTGGACACCGGGGATCTCCCGCCACGACAGGCGATCAGCTACGTCAACGACGTGCGGCGCCAGTACAAGAAGAAGAAGCTGTTCAACCAGGACACGGGACAGCTCGAGTTCCGCTACAACCCGCTGTCGCAGGACGAGGACTTCTGGGTGCCGACACGCGGAGGTCAGGACTCCACGCGCATCGATGTGATCTCCGGCCCCGATTGGCAGAGCATGGACGACGTGGAGTACTTCCGGTCCAAGCTCATCGCCGGCACGAAGGTTCCCAGGCAGTACATGGGACTCGGCGAGGGAGACTCGAATCGTTCGTCGCTGGCGCAGGAAGACGTTCAGTTCGCCAGGACGGCGATGCGGATCCAGCGCGAGCTGAAGAACGGGATCAAGCAGGTAGGCCGGATTCACTTCGCCGTGCTCGGAATTGACCCCGACGTGGTTCGGTGGGACTACGAGATGACGGTGCCCTCGAGCATCTTCGAGATGCAGCAGATCGAGGTGTTGAACGCCAGGGCCGACCTCGCCAACAACCTGCAGGACTACTACCCGCGTGAGATGATCATGCACAACATCTTCAAGATGACCGAGGAAGATGCGACGATGACCGTGCTCGCCAAGCATAACGAGGAAGCGGCCGATGTGCAGAGCCAAGCCAGGGCCGATTCCGAGGCCAGGGCGTTGTACCCCGACGCCGAAATCGCGTCGGAAGAACAGACCGAGGAGCTGACGGCCAACCCTGACAAACGCCTTGACATGCTAACCGAGTCAGCGAAGAATGGTCAGCAAGCTGACTCTAATATGGCGAAGACATTACAGAGAATCGAGAAGAGACTAACTTCAATCGAGAAGATGTCTCGCCTCTACCGTAAATAGGAGTCAAGAATGCCCTACGTTCAAGAGTCCGAGATTGCGAAATATCACCAGGGCAGTTTCGAGGACAAGATTCAGTCGCTGCACTCGGCGGTGGAGTCCGCACACGGCAAGAAGATTCGGATGCTGGCGACTCACGTCGAGCACGCGCTCGTGGTGGACGAGGACGGGAAGTTCCTGCGTGCAGACTTCCTGGCCGGCAAGAAGGGTCTGAAGGTCGAGGTGTCCGACGCGGGTATCTCCGTGGTCGACGAGGCCGACCTCCCGGTGTTCGTGTCGAGGGAGATCAGGGAGATCGTCGAGGCCGGAATGAGCGGTGAGGCACCGGACCGCACGCGTGTGCGGTCGCTGTTCGGGCTGCTCGAGCGGGATGAGCAGTACTGGCTGACCGACGTGCTGGCGAAGCTCGATGAGGTCATTTCGGCCGACTCTGACTGGCTTTCCGAGGATGCGCCCGAGGGCGAGCCGTCCGCCCTGGCCCAGAGGATCCCGACCACACGGTACACGAAATTGCCCGACGGGAGACTGTCGGAGTTCACCGATGAGCTTGCCGATTCGATGACGATCCTGGCGGAAGTCTTCGCCAGCGTTGTTGACGAAACGACCGCTCTGGTGTTTGATGAAGAGGAAGACACGGGACGAAGCGCCGTTCGCAAGTCGTTGATTGCTGAAGCGCAAGCCGCCAATAGCTTGCTCGTCAAGGCCGAAAAGTTGATGTCGTCGAAAGACGCAGAGCGGACAGCAGAGGCGCATGATAAACTGGCTGAGCGAGCCACAAAAATGGCGGCGGTGTCCGCTTCGCTACGGGCACTCAACGACGACGAGGAGTAAGCGATGGATCAGCGCAAGAAAGTTATGACAAGCTTGGAAGAAGACATGCGGGAACTCACCGGCGTGGGCGAGGACTCGATTGCTCGCATCGCCGGACTCACCGAGTCGTGCGGCATCCCGACAGTGGGAACCGTGTCGGCGAACATCATGGATGAGGAAGCGTTCAGGACCTCTCTCAATGAGAAGAAGTCCAAGGGCAAGTTCCCGAAGGGGTGGAAAAAGAAAGCCTCTCCCGGCGATGGAGATATGGAGCTGTGGTCCGGCGTTGAGAACGGGTACGACAAGCCGCCGGAGCCTAAGCAGTCTCTGGTCAGCAAGCTCGACTCGCTGCTCGCCAAACTGCTCCAAAAAAAGACAAAGGGTGCGGATCTGGGCGGTGTCGAACTGGACATCTGGCACGACACGCGAGGTGGCACCGTGAAGATCGTTCTCGAAGTCGATGGGGAAACCGTCGGTCGGGCGTTCTGGCCGATGAACTGGTACAAGCTCGGCAGCAAGGATGTTCAGGATGGGTTCGACCTGTTGTGGGGTCAGCTTCCCTCCAAGATTCGGAAGCTAGCCGAGGACGTGATCGACGAGGAGTCCGACGAGGAAGAGGACAAAGAGGATCCCAAGGAGAAGTCCGAGGGTGACTGTAGCGATGACGAGGAAGACGACGACGACGAAGAGAAGGACGAGGACATCTCCGAGGAAGTCATCGAGGAGTGGAAGGAAGTCCTCGGCGACGACTTCGACGACCTCGTGACCGAGGCCAAGAAGAAGAAGAAAAAGAAGAAGATGGACGCGTTCGTCGCGGAGCTTGCCAAGCGCAAGGACGTGCGCGACCCCGAGGCCCTGGCCGGCTGGCTCGCCAACTACGACCCGCCCAACTGGTCGGAGGATATCGACGGCGAGGCCGTCACCGAGGAGATGCTCAATCGCTTCGGCGCCCTGCCCTTCGAGGTGATGGAGGAAGACGACTTCGATCGCGTGATCGCCGAGCTTCAGACCAAGACGCTCGCCGAGGACGCCGACGACGATCTCCGCACGCTAGCCGAGGAGGTAGCCGCCGCGCTGCTCGAGGCCCGGAAGGTCGCAAAGGACCGCAAGGCCAACAAGAGGGGCGGCGTGCAGCGGAAGATGAAGTGCAACAAGCCCGGCACCGACCCCAAGAAGATGAAGCATTGGGACGACAAGAAGAAGGCGTGCGTCCCGAACGCCGGTGCTTACACGGTCCAGCGCAAGGTGAAGACGCGGAAGGCCGGTCGCGGCAAACAGGCCGTCACCACCGACAAGAGGACCCGGCGACACAAGTCGATGGGGATCGAGTCGTTCGCCGGCAAGCTCGGAGCGATGATCTCCGAGGATGTCGACGAGAAGAAAGTCGACCTCGGCGTGCGCGACGAGGTGCTCGAGCGCATCGACCGCATCTTCGTCCTGATCGATGAGGAGTTCTACGACGACGACGTGGCCGCGGTGCTGCTCTCCGTCATGGAAGACCTCGACGAGAAGTCCGAGGCCGGACTGCTGGCCGAAGACGCGATGGGCGAGGACGAGTTCATCGCAGCCCTGGCCCCGGCTCTGAAGATCATCCGTGAATGCTTCGACAAGATTCAGGAGATGGAGGACAGCGACGACGATTCGGACGAGGACGACTCGGACGAGGACGACTCGGACGAGAAGGACGAGGATCTGTTGGGAAACCTGAACGCCCTCTAGGCGAGGGCAAGCGAAAACGGCGCACCGCGTATAAGTCGGGGCGCCGGGAGATGGCAGGACTTGACACGAGCAAAGGAACTCTCGACGCTGACGGGAATAAGACTAAGCGAAAAGTCTCTCCCGATGCCAAGCGCAAGAGCGAACGTAATCCCATTGCTCGAACAGACCTCAGACCACGACGCTGGAAGAAGGGATAGCCAGATGTCCAAAATGCTCCTCATTGAATCCGCTCCAACGACCCTGATACTGGTCGAGGGCAAAGGTGCCCAGGCCGGCAAGACGATAGCCCGTGGGGAGTTCGGTCGCGTGGACGAAGCGACTGCCAACGGACGCAAGTATCCGCGAGCGATCATCGAGCGCGAAATCAAGCGCCTGGGAGCCGATCTCAAGGCCCGGCGCGTGCTCGGGGAACTCGACCACCCGCAGGACGGGAAGACGAGCCTCAAGCGCGTCTCTCACCTGCTCACGAAGCTCTGGGTCGAGGCCGACGGTCGCATCATGGGCGAGTCCGAAGTTCTACCCACTCCCGAGGGCAAGACCCTCCGTGCGCTGATCGAGGCGAACGTGCAGGTCGGCGTGTCCTCGCGTGGATTCGGATCGACCAAGCCGGTCGACGAGGACGGCAAGCAGATCGAGGAAGTCGGAGACGACTACGTTCTGAAGACCTTCGACTTCGTGTGCGAGCCGGCGATGCGGACCGCGTACCCGGCAATCTATACCGAGGATGTGGACGCCGAGCAGCCGGACCAGAAGGCGCTGTTCATCGAGGCGTTCCCCGAGGTGGTCAACCAGCTGCGCGAGGAAGCGGAGGCCAAGGCTCCGAAGGTGGAGACTTCCGACGACGTGCGCGAGCAGATCCGAGCCGAGCTGTCGGAGGGATTCGAGAAGAACGTCGCCGAGTCGATCCTGTCGATGAAGGAAGAGGTAGCCGACCAGCTGCGCGAGCAGTTCCTGAACGACCCGAACATCGCGGGTGCGAAGACTACCTTGATACAGATCGCAGAGATGCTGGCCGAGTACCACATCACGCCGGACGAGAAGGCGACCCGTGACGCTCTGAAGGCGAAGGATGTTGAGATCGCAGACGGCGAGTCGAAGCTGTCCGAGGCGGTGTCGACGGCCTCGAAGGCGACGTTCATGCTCCACGTCGAGCGGAAGATCGGAGGCCACCCGATGGCCGAGTCGATCCGCAAGCTGTTCAAGGGCGTGACCATCGAGAGCATCGAGGACGCGGACGATCGGCTGAAGACCATCCTGGCTGAGTTGCCGGAGGTGAAGGAGTCGAAGGAAGACGCGGAAGAAATGATCGCACTCCGCGAGGAGAATGCGAAGCTATCCACAAGGGCCGTATCGCTCGAGGAGCGGTCGACGGACCTTGCTGACAGGTTGAAAGAGGCAAAGCGGATCGGTGAGAAGCTCGATGCTCGGCGAATAGATGCCGAGGAGCAAGTGCAAGCGCAGACCAAGAAGCTCGAGGAGGCACAGGCGGTGGCGGACGAGGCGAAGAAGCTCGTCGAGGATACCCAGGCCGAGGCCGAGCTGAAGGTCTACAAGCACGAGAAGGTTGCAGGGTTGACGAATAGCAGAGAGTTGTTGGTCCTACTTGAAGGCGTAGCCGACAGGGCCAAGGTTGACGAGTTGGTAGCCAAGAGAGGCACCACGATGGTGTCGGATGCTGCGTTGGAAGAAGCGCGAAAACGGGTGGGGCGTGGACATGTAGGTGCCGCCTCCGAACTGAACGAGGAGGACCGGCGCGGCAGACCCGTCGGCGCCCCCAGCGAGGACGACCCGGTGTTCGACAGAATCGGGACGAACCTCGACGAGGCATCAAGGCTGGCTGGAGACTAGCCGCTACCAACTGGAGATTTCAAAATGAGCGAAGCAAGACAATTCCTGGCAGAGCACGGCGAGAAGTCCGTCGCGGACGAAGGTTTCACCAAGGCGTGTGAGCGCAAGTGGGAGAAACTCGTCGGCTCGATCGAGAATCCCTACAACAAGAAGGTCACGGCGGTTCTGCTCGAGAACGAGGCCGGCCACCTTCGCAGCCTGTCGGAAGACACGCTCTCCGGCAACACCGGCGAGTTCGTCAAGTACATCTTCCCGATCCTGCGGAGGGTGTTCCCGAACCTGATCGCCAACCAGATCGTCTCGGTGCAGCCGATGACCGCGCCCGTGGGCGGCATCTTCTACTACGAGTACAAGTACGACGGTCGCAAGGGGAGCAAGAACCCCGTGCAGACCGGCATCGCCAACAACCCCTACAACATGGGGTACGACGGCGAGCTGAATCAGGACGACGATCTGATCAAGGACTTCGGCAAGTTCTACAGCTCGGAGTTCATCGACTACGACGTGCTCGTGACCGATACCGGTGTCGGCACCATCGCGGTGTCCAACGTCACCCTCGGCCGGACCCCCAACTGGTCGCCGATCAGGGCGCCGGGAACCGAAGGCCAGCGCACGTTCTTCGTGAAGCTCTACGCCAGAGTCCGCGACAACGCGGGTGCGGCGTGGATCGACACCATCGCCACCCTGGACCCGACCGGCGCGACCAACAACCTCGTCGACAACCTCTCCGGCGCGACCGTCGGGACGTTCGTCGTGGGCACGAAGGTGTGGACGCTGAACGCGGTGGACGAGACGGGCGTGGCCTCCACGTTCGAGGACAACACCGTCGTGTGGGCGCAGTACTTCGTCAACTTCGAGCAGGTCTTCGCGGACAGCTCGGTGGCGACGGACCGCATCCCGTCCGTGTCCCTGGACATCACGCTGCACGAGGTCAAGGCCGAGAGCCGCAAGCTCAAGGCGCGGTGGAGCACCGAGGCCGTCGACGACCTGAAGGCCCTGCACGGTCTGGACGCGGAGACGGAGCTGGTCGCCGGCATCTCCAACGAGATCAGCCTGGAGATCGACCGCGAGATCATCGGGCAGCTGCTCGACGGCGCCGCGCACTCGATCGGCTACGCCTACTCCCCGACCGTACCGGGCGAGATCGAGGACATCCGGCGCATGATCACCCAGATCGCGTCGATCTCCGCACGCATCCACAAGACGAGTGGTCGCGCCGCCGCGAACTTCATCGTCACCAGCACGGCGGTCCAGGCGCTGCTCGACCAGCTGTCGACGCACGGCGACTACGCGAGCATCGAGCAGAACGTCACGAGCGCGAGCTACGGTCCGCTGACGGCCAACTTCGGCGTGAGCCGGGTCGGCACGCTGCTCAACAAGTGGGCGGTCTATGTGGATCCGTACATGGAGGACAGCGAGATCCTCATCGGCCTGAAGGGGAACTCGTTCCTCGACGCCGGCTTCGTGTACGCGCCCTACGTACCGCTGCAGGTCACGCCGACCTTCCTCGACCCCGACGACTTCAAGTTCCGCAAGGGACTGCGGACGCGGCACGCGATGAAGATGCTGCGCCCCGAGTACTACGGGAAGATCACCGTGACCGGTCTGCCGACCGTCACCACCGTGCTCCCGTAGCATGAGCCACGCGGCCCTGCCGCCATGAACCCAAGGGCCGGGGCCGGTATTATCCGGTCCCGGCTCTTTTTTTGGAGGTAAGAGATGAAGCGATACAAAGTGACGGCGAAGGTGGACAGGCCGACGACGCTCGAGGGTTTGCGGCGGAAGATGGTAGGGCAGACTCCCGTGACCGAGCATGTGCAGGTCCCTGTAAGGCCGGGTTGCGAGTTCGAGAGCGATCTCGACTTGCAGTCCTACGTCAACGAGGGCTACGTGATCGAGATCGCGGACAAGCCCGAGCAGAAGCCAGCGGCGATCCCGATGCCGCCGACTCAGGTCGTGCCCCCGACCCCGGCACCGGCCGACATCGCGCCGGCCACGGTCGCCGACTCCGATCCGCCGGATGAAGACGAAGAGGACGCGGACGACGCGGACGACGCGGACGACTCGGACTACGACGACACGCCAGAGGGCGGATACGTCTGTCTGCGCTGCGGAAAGGTGTACAAGCCCAGTAGCCGTGCGCTCGAGTTCATGGAGAACCACATCGAGAAAGAGCACCGTTAGGAGAAGGACATGCTGCTGCACGAGGATCGGCTAGAGGGCGCTGTCGGCGCCAGTGTCATCGGTCTGGGTGAAACCGTCCGCGTGACGACGAAGATGGGAGAGCACGTCGAGAACGGCCGGGTGAAAGCCGGGTCGCATCTCGGGTTGCTTCTCGTGTGCTCTGACGGCGAGCGAGAGGTCGAGAACTACTACTCCGACAAGTTCTACCTGTTCATCCCAGAGGCACGCCAGGACCGCCCTGTGGCGCTCCGAGAGGACCCGCGCAAGCACAGCATCACTGACATGTCGCCGGACGACCGCGTGCGCCTGAAGCTCGAGCAGGAGCCAGAGGGGCCTGACGTGGCCGCTGGTGAGCCGGAGGAGCCGGAGCAGGAGGTCATGCCCGACGACGCTGCCGCCGAGCCGGAGGAGCCAGCCGATGCGGAGAACACGTCGGTCGACGTGGAGGCTCTCCCCGACGACATCAAAGCCGCGATCATCACCACGAAGGAGATGGACCCCGAGGGCGTGAACACGATGCTCACACTCGTGGGAGACGCCGCGGTGAAAGGTCTACAGAAGGCGGGAGTCGCGCAGACGGAGATGCTCGGCGTGGCACAGAAAATTCAGGACGCGGCATACGCAGTTCTTACTCGAAACGGCTTGGCTCGTGATACGCTGAAGGACGTGAAGAAGAAAAAGAAGAAGTAGAATGGTTGAAGCAGACCTCAAAGAATTTATTCTTGTCCGTCTCGGCAAGGGAATCGTCGATGTCGAGTTGACCGACGTAGCGATGGGATTCGCAATCGACGAGGGCAAGCGGTTCTACGCGGCTCACTTCGGACAGGTGAAGATGATCGTGCTGGCGATCAACCAGAACACCGAGTACGACGAATCGCTGATCGGCGATGACGTGGACGCGGTTGTCGAGGTGAACTTCCCTGTCGACGGCAATAGCTTCAACAACTTGTGGTCGTGGGCCGGAGTCGATTTCGACCCCGCCACGATGGCTTACGCGCAGAGCGGTGACTACTCTGCGCTCGTTCAGTACATGCAGTACCGCGAGCAGGGCCGACGGATAGTGAGCGCGGATCGTGATTGGGAGTGGGACGCCTCGCGGCGCAAGCTGATCATCACGCCACGGCCCGACTCGTCGCGCGTGATGGTGGCGTACCTCGTCACCTTCAAGGGGATCGATTTGGCGAAGGTACGCGGGTGGGAAGAACACTTGGTTCAAGACTACGCGCTCGGGAGCGCCATGATGACGCTCGGAAACATCCGAACGAAGTACGCTGACAAGCCGAGTGCGACCGGTGCGTTCACGATGGACGGGGATATTCTGTACGCAAACGGGGAGCAAATGCGAGCCGAGGTGATTGAGAAGGCTCGCAACTTCGTGTACTCGCCTACCGGTTTCTGGGCCGGATAGAAGGAGAACGATCATGTTCGAGAAGAAGTTTGACCACGATGCGATGCGCGAGGACATCGAGTCCCTAAAGGGCATCCTGCCAGAAGAGGATCTCCGTCGTCTTGGCATCATAGGCAAGAAGGACGACGGTCTGATCCCGAGGTCCGGCAATCTGCACGA
>Ga0307375_10002483_pt1 | contig 18856 bp, 14 predicted proteins | sample TR1MG_FD_202531 | JGI IMG/M metagenome (GOLD analysis project Ga0307375, IMG submission 202531) | Soil microbial communities from Risofladan, Vaasa, Finland - TR-1 | ecosystem: Environmental > Terrestrial > Soil > Coastal area > Acid sulfate soil | place: Finland: Risofladan, Vaasa | collected...
CTACATCGCCCCTGCAGCAGATCATCCCTTCTGACGATCACAAAAACGCCGATCGCACCCCAAAGATTCTTTCAAATTCGACTCAGTTGCGTAACTTGGGCTAACCTATGATGGTTCGCCGCGAGGGGCTCGCCGCACGAATCGGCTGACCCATGGCGAGGTTTGCTGTCTATAGGAGGGCAGCTTAGAGCTGCCGCGGAGAATCTGTCGGGTGCCATGATGAACGTTGTGTGGATCGACGTCGATACGTTGCGAGCCGATCGTCTGGGCTGTTACGGATGGGACCGAGGCACGTCGCCGAATCTGGACCGACTGGCATCGGAAGGCGCCCTGTTTCGCCGGGCCTACACGAGTACCACGCCATCTCCGTCTCGCGTCATCCGAACTGCTGGTAGTACTTCTCGACAGTCTTGAAGTCGACGGTCGCGTCGGTTGGCATGCCGAGCCGCTCGTAGAGTTTGGCGCGGTCTCGCATGTCAGCCAGCAGGATGGCGCGGGCGTGGACGGCTGCCTCGCCGGCGATCTTCTGTGGCACGACGACCACGCCGTCGTCGTCGCAGCCGACGATGTCGCCGGGCTGGACCTGTGCGCCGCCGCAGCCCACGCGGGTTTGCACGTCGGCCACCTCGATTCGACCAGGGATGATGGTGCGACCGCGGGCGCGGGCGCAGATGGGCGTTTTCTGCAACGCCACCTCGGCTGTATCGCGGCAGTACCCGTCGGTCACGATGCCCACCGCGCCGCCGGCGACGACATTGAGGCTGTTGGCCGAACCCCAGAAGCCCACCTCGCCGGCGCCGCCGGTGTCGGTCACAATGACGTGACCGGGACGGATCTGATCGCCGAAGTTGATGTGGCCCACCTTCCGGAACCAGATGCCGTGGGCGTCGACGATCTCGTCGGTGGTCTTCAGCGGCCACATCGGTCGGTTGGCCGGCACGCACCGCACGGTGAATGCCACGCCCCAGAACTTCATACCCGCCCAGAGCGGGCGGACCTCGGACGACATCAGCCCGACGTCGAAGTAGCCAAGCCCGTCCATCGCGTCGCACACGTCGACGACGCGGAGGTATTTGTAGAGCTTACGCAATTCGAACGGGTCCACGTCTTGCGGCGACTTCTTCCTGGGCATTTTGGTATCCTTCGTCCCAAAAGGCACCGCGCCGAGCGATGCTCGCCTCTTGCGCTACGATGCCGACGGGGAGCCCTGGCGGTCCTGATCGGACAGCAGCTTGTATTCCACGCCGTCGACCAAAGCCTTCCACGAGGCGTCGATGATGTTCTCGCTGACACCGACGGTACCGAACAGCTCGTGGGTTTGCTCGTCGATGAATTCGATCATCACGCGGACCTTGGCCTCGGTGGCGGCCTTGGGGTTGACCACGCGGACTTTGTAGTCCAGCAGCCGCACGCTGTCCACAGCCGGGTAGTGGGCCCGAAGGGCCTTCCACAGTGCCTTGGCCAGCGAATCGACCGGGCCGTCCCCTTCGGCGACCTGCAACTCGGGGTGTGCGTTCACCCGCAGCTTGACGATGGCCTCGGAGGTCTGGATCTGCCCCTGGAGGTTGAGGATGACGGCCCGCCAGTGATCGAGGTCCCAGAATCGCTTGTGGCGGCCCAGCTCGCGGCGGCAGATAAGCTCGAAGCTGGCCTCAGCCGCCTCGAAAGCGTAGCCCTCGTTCTCCAGGTCCTGCACGCGCTCGAGCAGTTTGCGCAACATCTTACGGTCGTTTTCGATGCCGAATTTACGTCCGATGGTTTCGGCGATATTGCTGGCGCCGGAAAGCTCACTCACCAGCACACGCCGACGGTTGCCCACAGCCGACGGATCGACGTGCTCGTAGCTCTGGACGACCTTGCGGACCGCGTGGACGTGCATACCGCCCTTGTGGGCGAACGAGCCGGTGCCGACGTAGGGTTGGTTCGACGGCGGGATCAGATTGGCTACCTCGTAGACGTACCGGCTCAGCTCGGTGAGTCGGGCAACGGCCCCATCGGTCAAGACCTTGTAGCCCATCTTCAGGGCGAGGTTGGCCGCCACCGTCGTCAGATCCACGTTGCCGCAACGTTCGCCGATGCCGTTGATGGTGCCCTGCACGTGGAGGGCGCCGTGCTGCACGGCCACCAGCGAGTTGGCGACGGCCAAGCCGCCGTCGTTGTGCACGTGAATGCCAAGCGGCACGGACAGATGCGGCTTGACCGCGTCGATCATCTCGGCCACCTGCTCGGGCAGCGATCCGCCGTTGGTATCGCACAGCACGAGCCTGGTCGCGCCGGCCTCCTGGGCGGCCAGCAGCGTCTTGACGGCGTAATCGGGATTGGTCTTGTAGCCGTCGAAGAAGTGCTCGGCGTCGTAGATAACCTCACGTCCAGCCGAAGCGCACAGCCCGACCGACTCGCCGATCATGGCCAGGTTCTCTTGCTCGGTGACACCCAGCACTTCGCTGACGTGCAAATCCCAGGTTTTGCCTACAATGGTGATCACCGGAGTTTCGGCCTCGATGAGCGCCTTCATACCTGTATCGTCTTCGGCCTTGATTCCCCGGCGGCGGGTCATGCCAAACGCGGCGATTTTGGCGTGCTTGAATCGCTGGCTGCGGATCTCCTCGAAGAAGGCCACATCCTTGGGGTTGGACAGGGGGTAGCCGCCCTCGATGTAGTCCACGCCCATCTCGTCCAGCCGAGCGGCGATCAGCAGCTTGTCCTGCAACGACAGGGACACCCCCTCGCCCTGCGTGCCGTCCCGCAACGTGGTGTCGTAGAGTTGAACGCGTTTGCCCGCATCGCTCATGGTTCGGTCCTCACTCGACTGCACCCAATAAAAAAGCCCCACCCGCGACGGGCAGGGCTTACATGCTTGCGGCCTGTGGCCAGCCCTACCCGTCCTGCTCCCGAATAATGATGATGGCCTCGATGGCAGCGCGAACCATGGCCACTGGGCTGGCGATGATTGACAAATTGGCCACGTTACCGCTCATGATCGTTGAAACCACTATAGCGTACCTATCGGCTGGGTCAACGTCAAGATCAAGCCGACCACCCACGGGTCGCGGTGGATATCGGCCCCGACGGCTGCGCCCTGGCGGCCAGCCGGCCAGAACCGCCCACCGGGCTACAGGCCGCACGATCTTGACCGGCCGCCGCGAACTCAGCTAGCATGGTCCTATGCTCCGCTACAAGCCGGATCGAGATGCCGTAAGGAAGCTCGCCGAGAACGGCAACACCATCCCGGTCTACGCCGAACTGCTCAGCGACAGCCTGACGCCGGTCAGCGCCTTCGCAGCCGTGGCCCGCCACACCGATCACGGCTTTCTGCTGGAAAGCGTGGTCGGAGGGGAGAACATCGCGCGATACAGCTTCATCGCCGCCAACCCGCGGGAGCGGTTCCAGGCGGTGCGTAACGACATCACGATCCAGCACCCCGGCGGGGTCGAGCAGATGCAGGCGGACGACCCGTTGGCCGTCTTGCAGGAGCGACTGGCCAGTTATCGGGCGGTGCACGTACCCGGGCTGCCTCGCTTCGTCGGCGGAGCCGTCGGCTATGCCGCGTACGACATGGTCCGCTACTACGAGCCGCTGCCCGATTCCCCGCACGACGATCGCGGGCTGCCCGATCTGCTGTTCGGCATTTACGACACCATGATCATTTTCGATCATGTACGAAAGACCATCCTGGTGGTCAGTCACGTACACGTCGACGAGGGCGGCGTGGAAGCCGCCTATGACGCGGCATGCCGCCGGATCGACAAGATGGTTGCGGCGCTGGCCGCCCCCCCGGTGGCCATCGGGCCGATCGATGTGGCGGGCCAGCCCGAACTGGAGTTCGAATCGAACGTCCAGCGCGAGGAGTTCGAGAAGGCGGTGGAGGCCTGCCTGGAGTACATCCGGGCAGGCGACATCTTCCAGGTGGTGCTGTCACAGCGGTTGTGCGTGGCTACCAAGGCCGATCCGTTCAACATCTATCGGGCCCTTCGCGTGGTCAACCCATCGCCCTTCATGTTCTACCTCAAGAGCCCCCAGGTGGTGCTGGTGGGGGCGTCGCCGGAGATCATGTGCCGCGTGGAGGATGGAGTGGTGGTCAACCGTCCTCTGGCCGGCACCCGCCGCCGAGGGCGCACCGAGCAGGAGGACCAGGAGCTGGAGAAAGAGCTTCTGGCCGATCCCAAGGAGCGGGCCGAACACGTGATGCTGGTCGATCTGGGGCGCAACGACGTGGGACGAGTGGCCCGGCTCGGGTCAGTCAGGCTCACCGACGTAATGGTCGTCGAACGGTACAGCCACGTGATGCACATCTCGTCAGAGGTGCGCGGCGAGTTGGCCGACGGCAACACGGCGTTCGACGCACTGCGAGCCGCCCTGCCGGTGGGCACGGTAACCGGCGCGCCCAAAGTGCGGGCGATGCAGATCATCGACGAATTCGAGCCTACGCGGCGCGGTCCCTATGCCGGAGCGGTGGGGTATGTGGATTTCGCAGGCAATATGGACACCTGCATTGCCTTGCGAACGATGGTAATTCAGGGGCAGAACGCCTACGTCCAGGTCGGCGCGGGCATCGTGGCCGACTCGGTCCCCGCAAATGAATACGAAGAAACGATCAACAAGGCCCGGGGGCTGCTCAAGGCCATCGAGATCGCCGAAACGGAGTTTGATTGAACCCACGCACCTCCCACGTTACGGCTTTTCGGGCTGACGTCGGCCGAGGTGCGCCTTGACCACGAGGTAGTCGGCGGTCGTGATGCGCCCGGAGCCATCGAGATCCTGGCGGTCGTCCGTGCGGATACCGAGACGTGATTTGACGCAAGTGTAGTCGCCTGTAGTTACACGGCCGCTGCCGTCGCAGTCGCCGCGCAGCGTACACACGTCCAGGACAAAGAACTGTGCGCACAGGTCCGCGCCAGGCGTGACGCGATACCACGTCTGATTGATTAGTTGAGCGCCGTTCTCGATGGCCTTCAGCGTTATTCCGGAAGGATCGTTCGGATCGAGCTGATAGGTGAAGCTGTCGGTCACGTCGGCGGCGCCGATCTCGACAATGGTCAGCGGGTCTACGCCCACTGGAAGCGTGACCGCTCGGTCGAACGTCAGCGAGATGAAGTTGTTCTGCGTCTTGGGCAGCGTACCTTCAGCCGGCGGCTCGCTGGAAACCAGCGTGGGTCCGAGGTCCTGGCAGAGGACCATCTTGGCACCCAGCGCGTCGAGACGCCCGTAGCCGAACACGTCGTCAAAGCCGGTTGGGGGCAGGTCAACAGTCCCGCCGGCAAGGGCATCGGCTATGTCTTGCGGCGTAGCCGCCAGGTCGAGCACGTCCAGCAACAGAGCCGCCACAGCGGCAGCGTGTGGTCCGGCGGCGGAGGTGCCAAAGAACGTGGATGGAAATCCGCCTGCGCCCGTGACCGACACGCCGTCGATCGATGCACAGAACGGGGTCGGTCGGACCAGCGTGCTGGGAAAGGCAATCGTCGACGGTCCCCAACTGCTGAACCACTCGATGTCGTTGTTGCCCGCATCGGCCGAATCGATTGCCCCACAGGAGATCACCTCTGCCACGGCGGGATGGCCAAAGATACTGTCGGTACACGTGGCGTCGTCGTCGCTGAACGGCAACCACGCGAAGGTCTCCAGTGTTTGAGGCGCGGCCAGTCCCAGGTAGTTCCCTACCGCCACGCCGATATTGTGATTTACAGTATCCGTATTTACCCAAACCACGAACTCCTCGGGATCGTCGTCGCCGTCCTGAGCGCTCTGCCCGCCAACAACCTCGTCGCTCAAGAACACCTCATCCGTCCAATCGTACAGCAGAAGGTCGTAGTCTTCGCCGCTGGCCCCGAATGGTTCATCCCACTGCAAGAAGGCGACCAGCAACTCGCCCGGGTATACCACGATGTTGAGGTTGTCGTCGACGTTCGGGTCAGCGTCGAAGTCGTGCAAGTCCCACTCAGGTAAGGCCCCGGCAAACGTGTAGAGGCCCTGGTAATGAAAGCCGCAATCGTTGCCAGCCGCCGAGCAGTAGACGCGTTTGCTGACGGTGACGGCGTTTCGGGCGGCGAGGGCCACCGACCCATCGGCGAAAAACGGCTGGCCGTAGAACCCCAGATCGTCGACGATGACGTCGCAGTTGGCGGTGTTGGCCAGCCAATCGATGGCGCTGACCATCTCGGTCGACGTGGACGGTCCGGCAAAAAACAGGGTCGCGCCGGGGGCCAGGTCATGGACGATCTCGAGCATCGCCGTGCCTTCATCGCCGGATCCACCGAGAGTCGGATGGATGGTGATCGATGCCGGCAGATCGCCGCTGGCCATAGCCGACGCCCGACTGTCTACGCCGTTGGAGATGACACCGACCTTGACACCGGTTCCATCATACCCAAGTGCCCGAAGGTCGTCCGCGTTGAGGATCGCATCACCCTCCGTACACACCGAGCCGGCGCAGCGCGTCACGGCATAGTCCGGAGGTGCGATGCGTCGCACGAACGGCAAGGCCGCGACCCGCTCGAGCTGCTCGGGCGGCAGCCAGCCCTGCACAACGTTCATCTGCTTGACCGCAAGCTCGGGACGGAGACCGGCCTCGGTCAGTCTTTGGATGTTCGCATCGGTGATGCCGTCCGCGTCGACGTACACGTAGCAGTGCATATCGCCCTGCGGGCTGACGCGAAGGACGCGGTCCACAGTCAGCGCAGCCAACTCCTGCGGTTGGAAGCTTCGACTGCGAAGCGAGCGGACCTGCTCGCGAACGCGCAGGAGCATGCCGTGTACTTTCTCCAGAGAACCGACCACTGCCACGTATCCCAGCGCTTTGGCAGGCAGCGTAGCCGGGACGGCGATCCCGGACACGTTCGTGGCATCAGCGACCGCCGCCCTCGCAGCCGTCCTATCGCCACGGATCTGAGCCTGACCGCAGACCGCAGCACAGATGACGAGTACCACACACGTTCCGGCGACCACGCGCCTATCCTGCAACATGCGCCTGCCTCCTGTGTGATGGACTCACATTCGAAGCTTCCTCATCCTACGGATGCGGACCATCCCTTCATATCATATGGGTGCTCGGCCGCTGGGGACAGTAACCGTCATAACACCGGCCCATCCGCCCATCGCAGGAGCCGAGATTCCGCACTGCCGCCTTCGCGGGCCGTCGCGGCGAACAGTTATGAGACCACCGGATAAGCGACGAACGCTACAGCGGACGAGCCTGCCCCACCTGGTTGCTTGGCAATCAGGGTGTGGACCACTGGTGACGGACTGATACGATGGATCCCCAGGCATTTCCCTTCCCCACCAGCGACCGGATGCCGCTCAACGGGTGACAGACTCAGTGTATCGCCTTGCGGGGCAGCAGTCAGCCCGAAGACGCGTTGTCCGTCCCTGAATCACCGCGGTGATCGCAGCCCGTGCGTCACTCCGGCCGCCAGCCAGTGAGGAATGGCCGGCCAAAGCCACACTGAGCACCAAGGCTGCGCAGGGAGATGGGATACAGACCGAGGCCCCCAGAGGGCAGGTTTCACTGGCTTTGCCTGGTTCGTGCGCCCCTGGAGAGACCGCAATTCTCCAGTGGACCGCGCCCATCGCAGGTCGAGCGCACAGCCCGAGCGCCGAGGACCATCCGCCGTCCCGAACGAAGGTCGACCTTCGGTTCGGTCAAAAGTCGATAATCTCGTCGTCGCCGAGAGGGATGACTTTTTCAGGACTGACGGCGTGCTGCCCAATGGCGGCTTTGGTGTTCGTCTCAGCCATAGCCAGGCGCTGCTCGCCTTTTCTGCGCTGGGTGCTGTGGCGTAACATGCTGCGGCCACAATCGGCCAGACCGGCCTCACGGGCGGGTGAGTTCATGGGTTGTGCCCGCGACAGGCCGCGACCATCGCCAGCGGGGTCTGCCGCAACAGCGCCGACGACGACATGGACCAGCACATTGACCATGTCCTGGAGCTGGACGGCCTGAGCCGACAACTGCTTGCTCGCGGACGCCGACTCCTCGGCGTTGGCGGCATTGCTCTGCGTGACATGATCCATTTGGGCCACGGCCGTGTTGATCTGATCGATCCCCTGCGCCTGCTCGTTGCTGCCGGCGGCCACCTCGCCGATCAGGTGCGTAACTTCCTGCACGCTTCCGACGATATGCTCGAGGATCTCGGCCACCTCCTTGGAGACTTGTACGCCGTTCCCGGCGTTGGTCTGCGAGTCTTCAATAAGCGTGGCGGTGTTCCTTGCCGCTTCGGCGCTGCGCCGGGCGAGGTTGCGGACCTCTTCAGCCACCACGGCAAAGCCCTTGCCGGCCTCGCCGGCGCGTGCGGCCTCTACCGCGGCATTGAGCGCCAGCAGATTGGTTTGGAAGGCGATCTCGTCGATGGTCTTGATGATCTTGGCGGTCTCGTCGGATGAGAGCTTGATACGATCGATGGCTTGCGACATGCGAGTCATGGCTTCGCCGCCTCGTTCCGCAGCCTGTCGGGCCTCATCGGCCATCGTGTTGGCGTGCTTGGCGTTGTCGGCGTTCTGTTTGGTCATCGAAGCCATCTCTTCCAGTGACGAACTGGTCTGCTCGAGGCTGGAGGCCTGCTCGCCGGCGCCCTCGGCCATGTGCTGACTGGATTGCGAAACCTGGTGGGAAGCGGCCGCCAAGTGCTCGGACCCCGTGGTCAGGCCTTCGATGATCCGGTTGATCGGCTTGGTGATGCCACGTGTGATGGCAAACGCGAGAATCGATCCGATAAGGACGGCCAACACGCCGCCGCCGATCATCAGACGTTGGGACCGCATAGTGGTCTGCTTGATCTCCGCATTCTGCACCGCACGAAGATCGTCACAGGCCTTCTGGAACTCGCCAACACTGTCGACCATGTTTCGCGCGGCCTGCTGCTGTTCGCCCCACACGCTCGCCCAAGCGTCAAAGGCTGCCTTGTACCGCTGGGCTGCGGCCTTGACCGCGCCGACCCGATCGCTGGTCTGCCGCGATGTTATCTTGGCGGCGAGATCGTCGCAAAGCCCGTAAATCTGCTTCAGGGTGTCGTCGTTTTCCTGCTGAATCTCCTTGTCGCCGCTTAGTATCAGGTTCTTCTCCTGGATCTGACAGTCTTGGGCCCACTTGATCAGGCGATTGGCGGCATCGGTCTGGTAAAGCATGTCAGCCATATCGGCGTGGGCTTGGGGTTGCGCCGTGGCCAATGGCGCCTTCTGGTCGGCAAGCAGGGCCTCACACTCTCGCAAGAACGCTCGCCAGCCCTCACTCATGCGCCGCTCCTGGCCCTTCGACCTCTCCCACAAGGTCGCCCAGGTACTCAATGCCTGCTTGTAGGCGTCGGCCTCGGCGCCGATCCTCGCCAGGACGTCACGGTCGGCATGACGGCTCAGCCTGACGATGGCCTGATCCACCTGCCCAAGGATCTTTGCCAGAACTTGAGTGTTCTCCTGTTGATGTTTCTCCTGCTCGCCCACCGTGAAGTTCATCTCGACTGCGCCACAGCTCTTGGCGTACTCGATCAGGCGATTGGTGTCGTCGGCTGTATCGGCGGTTTTGGCGACGCCGGTCAGACCGTTGTAGCCGACATACCCAACAATACCCGTCAGAATAAAAACGACGCCGAAACCGCCGCCGATCTTCGTGCTCAGCCTCATGTTCCCAAACATTAGTCGTCTCCCACGTCTTTTGACGCGGCGTTGGCCTGCGGTGTGCCTCTCGCTCGCCTGTGCACCATGGGCGCCCCGCCAGGCATGCCGGACGCGGCCAGGACCACCCAGGCGGGACGCAAACTGCCCTATCGCGGCCTGGAGGCCTGGCTGCCCGCTTTATCGACATCAACACGGGTGACGATTAGCCGATTCATCAGCGCGGATATAGGAATCGCCCCTTTCCGCCTTACCAAGTCCTATAGTACGTCGAGGACGTGCCTGGGACGTGCTTATCGGCCCTGCCCAGGACTCGGGTATGCGTCGTAAGGTGCCATGGCGACGGCTCCGGTCACGAGTCAGCCGCTCCGTCGCGGGCGGACCTGACCTTCGCACCAAGCTTACGGTTCAGCGCCGCCGCCACTGCGGGCGGCACCAGATTGGCCTTGCGCCACGAGCCGAAGCCGCCCAACGAGACAATCTCCTTAATCAGCGTACTGCTGGTCAGGGCATGATCGTGGCTGGTAAGCATGAACAACGTTTCCACATTGCCCACGAGCAGATTCGTATTGGCCTGGTGCAGTTCGCCACGCAGGTCCACCATGTCGCGAATGCCCCGCAGGATGACGTTGGCCTTGTTGCGCTTGACAAAATCGTACGTCAGCCCCACATAGGCCTCCACACTGACGTTCCGGAACCCGCTCATCAGCGGTTTGATCATCTCGACGCGCTCATCCTGCGTAAAGATCTCCTCTTTGGCCGGATTCTGGCCCACCGCCACAATGAGATGATCGAAGAACTTGCGGCCACGCTCGATAATGTCCAGGTGACCGTAGGTGATCGGATCGAACGCACCAGGAAACACCGCGATAACCTTCTTGTACCTGCCCATGAAACGCCCTTCCTGATGGTGTATGCCGACGGGCCCATTCTATGGAACGCCCGACCCACTTGGCAAGGCACCGATCTTGACAGGCACCGCCTGTTACGCCAACTTGCCGTCATGTCTGCCCCGCGAACCGCTCAAGCTGTTGACCTGTCTGTGGACTTGGCCGGGCTCAAGCTGGTCAGCCCTCTCATGACCGCCTCGGGGACGTCCGGCTACAGCAATGAGTACGCCCAGTATCTCGACTTCCGCGCTCTGGGCGCGTTCGTGACCAAGTCGATCACCGTTCACCCGCGGGCCGGCAACCCGCCACCGCGGATTGTGGAAACACGTGCGGGCATGCTAAACGCCATCGGACTGGCCAATATCGGCCTGGAGCGCTTCGTAACCGAGAAGGTGCCCGAACTGGCCAAGCTCGGCTGTCCGGTCATCGTGAATGTGGCCGGACATTCGGTGGAGGAGTACGTCGCGCTGTGTGAGCGGCTCGGGGACCTGGCACCGGTCGCCGGCATCGAACTGAATGTCTCTTGCCCCAATGTGGCAGATGGATTGACGTTTGGTACCGACGCGAATCGCCTGGCTGACCTGGTGCGGGCGGTGCGCCCCGTCGTTCGACGCGGCGTGTTGATCGTCAAACTCTCACCTAACGTGACCGACATCACGCTTACGGCAGCGGCCGCAGCCGACGCGGGGGCCGACGCCCTCAGCCTGGTCAACACGTTCCAGGGCATGGCCATCGACGCGGAAACGTGGCGCCCGGTGCTGGCCAACCGTACGGGCGGTCTGTCGGGCCCGGCCATCAAGCCCATGGCGCTGCATATGGTCCATCAGGTATATTCGAAGGTGGCTCGCGATCGACGGCTGCCGTTAATCGCAATGGGCGGGATTCAGACCTGGTCCGATGCGGTGGAGTTTCTGTTGGCGGGTGCTTCGGCCCTGGCCATCGGGACATCGCTGTTTATCGATCCGGGCACCCCACAAAGGATCATCGAGGGCCTGCAAGCATATCTAGGTCGGCGCAATCTGAAGAGCGTCAGGCAACTGATCGGGCAGTTGAAGAGCTAAGGGGCGAAGGAACTGCTTCCGGGGTGCCGCGCGGACCTGACGAAGCAATGCTCAGCCCTGCGTCGCCAGCACTCGGACCAGTTCGACCAAGCCGCGAACCGCAAGACTCAGCAGAAGCAATGCCAACAGCGTAGCGACGGCCAGGCTGAGCACCGGCCACCATCCATGAACCATGTCCACGGCCGCTGGAAGCGCCGTGCCCAGTACCGCCGCCACAACCCCCAACAGCACGATGGCACCGATCGACCCGCGGAGGTTACCCGGAAACGGGGCCATGCGGACCGTGAGACAGACGACCAGATAGACGAAAATGGCCGTCGGGATTTGAAGCAGCTCGGCGGTCCAGACGGCTTCAAAGGCCTGCTGGGCCAGCGTGATCAAGCTGCGCAGCAGATCCCAGAACTGCCCCATAGTCACCGGCAAGCTGACTGCCAGCAGATCGTGCCCGAGTCTGCCCGTGATATTCGCACCGAGACTCCGCGACGCCACATAGAGCGCCAACCCACACGCCCCCAGCGGAAGCATGCCGATCAAGACCGGCCCGATGACGGGAATTCGCGGCTTGGGATTGTCGTCCTGCTGGGGTTCAGCGGTGTCATCGTCCTTGATCACGGTGGTGTTGTTGACCGTGCCGCCACTGACGAGCACACCCATCACGTAGCCAATCTGAGCCACGAGTGTTCCAGGCAACAACAGCAGATTGACCGTGCGAGGCTTGACCAAGCCGCTCCAAATGTGATGCACGCCCCAGGCCGTGAACACAGCCACCAGCAACCAGAACGTAAGTGCGGCGTATAACATAAGTTACACCGACAAGAGCGCGCGGAGCGCAACCACTCGGTCCGGTCTTTTGTATCGGTCGTCGGCGAGCAAACAGTTGAGACGGCGGTCCGGCCCGCTAGCCCACCTCCGCCCGCAGCCGGTCGGCCAAGCCGGCCAACCGCTCCGGGGGAAACAACCCGACGAAGTACTCGCGAGAGTCGGCCAGCCTATTGCTGGCAAGCCGGCGGCGGATCCGCTCGACGTCGCCAGCGAACCGCTCTGGCAGATCGGGCGCCGTATCGAGCAGTTCGCCATTGAGGCGGCGGATCTGGCCGAACGTCTCGCGGCGCGCGTCGTGGTTCGACCAGTCGTGTTCCCGGAGGGCATCCGAACGACGGACGGCTTGGTGCTTCTGTCGGATCAGATGGGCGGCTCGGTTGCCGGGGTCGTCCTTGAGGTACCGCTGAGGGTTATATGCCAAGTCGCGCTGTCGGCGGCGTGCGCGATCGAGATCATCTTGCGCGACGTCGAACCGAGGCAGTCGCAAGCACAACGTGGCTGACACGCAGATCATGCCCGGAGGATCCACGCCGAAGTAGCGCTGAATCAAGCGATCGGTTATCCGATCGTATTGGGCTCCGCCGATACCGTGGACGAAGACGTCACAACCCAGCACCCTGACCCAAGTGGTCAGACTCAGCGCCCGGGGTCGTAACGCGCGAGCGGTCGCATTCCGGATGGCCGCCAAGGCGGTCTCGACCCGATCCAGATCGCCAACCGCCACGTCGCCCATGCGATCGGCACCGGCCAGGAGGGTAACCTTGCCGCGACCGCGGCCGACAAACAGGCGCTGCCTCGCCTCCTGCCGATCGTAGGCCCAAACCGGCAATTCCACCCGGTCGGACCGGCACAAGAGGTCCGGCACGGGCCGTTGCGCGCCCCGGATCCCCTGCTCGCGACGATAGTCGCCTAAAGCGGCATTGTAGCACTGCGCGAACCGCTCGGCGTCGCGGATCATCAAAGCCAGCAACGGTCCGCCCCAGACTTCGCTGACGCGGTGCTCGATCATCTCGGCGCCGAACTTGCGATCGATGGCGCTGCGGCCCGCGATCATCTGGTCCACGAAGTCGCGCGGCTGGTCGACGCGTCCGGCCGCCTCGAGAAACGCAGGCATCAGCGTCTCGTCGAAGCGATGACCCACCACCCGTCTGACGTCCTCTCCCATCTGCCTCAATTCCTGCTGCGACAGGGGGGGCAACTGCTCGAACGCCCAGCCAGCACGGTACCGGCCGAAGCACGCTTCTTCCGTTTCGATATAGTCGTTCTCGTAGGACGGGACGGTAAAGGTCGTCTTGTCCGGAACATCGTTGTCGACGACCAGGTGGAACGCCCGCGCACCTGCAAGTTCGGCCAGGCACCGGGTGACCACATGCTTGGCCCAGACACCGGGATGGATAAACTCCGGCTGATGGCCCGTGCCGACCACAGGCTGCTCCGCCGTGCCGACCAACTCGGTGCGGACGCGGCTCCGCAGATCTTGCACGTCGACATCCAGCACACTGAAGCGATACGAGTCCAGCAGGCGCCGGTTCTGCTCCAGCAGCGCAAGATACTCCCCCGGCGCGGGTTGTAAGAGTGTCTGACCGTCTCTGGCAGGGGTAGCTAGCGCGTTGAAGTCTAAGGCTTGTGGCATGGCCCGCAACAACAGGCGGCGTCCGGCCAGCAGGTCCTGGCGTCGGCCGAAAACGCAGCGTCGCCCAACTCTCGGTAGAACACGTCCAAGTAATGCTGCAGCCGAATGGCGGGATCGTCAAGCTTGCCGCCGAAACTGCGGTGCGGATCGTTGTAGATCAGGCGTACAGGGATCTCCCGAATACGCAGCTTCGCCCGCACGGCCTGCACCCAGAAGGGTATAGGGAAGGCGTAGCCGGTCTCGGTGGGCCTCAAACGACGCAGGGCGGCCACGCGGTACGCCTTGTAGCCGCAGAACCCGTCGCTAATCGGCAAGCCGAGCACTTCATTGATCAGGTGAGTGATCTGGGCATTGATCCGCCGCCGATCGGGTGGCGGCAGATCGTCAGCCGGGGTGTCGCGCATGTACCGCGAGCCGCTGATCACATCGGCGTCGCCGGCGGCTGCTGCGGCCACGAAGTCCGGGATGCGGCAGGGCTCGTGCTGTTCGTCGCAGTCCATCGTGATGATCCAATCGTAGCCACAGCGCGCAGCATACGCGAATGCATCCATCAGACTTTGACCGTAGCCCTGGTTTTGCTCGTGACGAATCACCGCGATGTCAGGTTGCTCGGCGAGGATGTCGGGCGTGCGGTCGGTCGAGCCGTCGTCGACGACCAGGATGTCGTCAATATACTTGCGCACTTCGGACAAGACGCGCCGCAGGTAGCGCTCTTCGTTGTAGACGGGGATAGCCAGCAGCGTCCGCATCGCCACCTTCTGCCCACGTGCGGTAAGAACCCGATTGCCGGCAAAACTTACCGGCCTGCCTGAACCATCCTATGATAGGCCCTGCGCGAGGCAAGTCAAAGGGATACACCGTCTGCCGACCCAGCCGGTGTCCCGTAACCCAGCCTGCAAACCCAGCGTAGAGGGGACAAGCGACGACGCACGCCGATGAGTAGATCTGACGGCGACCCGAGGCCGGCGCGCCCGCTCGCTTGTCAACTGAATCGCCCGAAGGCTTCGACCACGACACGTCGAACGTGCTCGGTTGTGCGAGCGTTGTCGTTGCGCAGCTCGTCGATTGTCTGGCGAGCCCATGCAAGGCGGGCGGGTGCGACCATGTCGGTGTCGTTCGGCGACCAGGATGGCGAGCGCGACTGGAAAACCTGCCGGTGCCCACCGACGCCGTCGCTTACCCACACCGTGTCGATATGACGCGATACATCCCAGCCGCTGCGTCGAACAGCCAGAAAGAACATCAGATGGACGCGACGCAGCGCCGTCTCGGACACTTGGTTCGTCACGCAGATCTGGTGGTGCGCCTGCTCGAACGTGTCGGCGTGCAGGTTCGTGGCCAGCATGTGTCCCTCGCTCGGCAGATCGAAGTACGCCCGCAGGTCCTTGCCCCAAAGGTAAGCGTAGTACGCCCCGTCGCCGATCTCATGGCAGATGTAGCAGCGCCGAGCATGCCGGCCTTGTGCGCCCAGCCCCTCGGCAATAGTCGCGGCGCCGTCGGCGGTGACCAGTTCCACGTCGGGCGGTACGAAGTTCAGCAGCGCGCCCATAACGGTCGTCTTGCCCGCGCCGCCCGGACCAGCGCCCACCAGGAACGAGGCCCCATCACTGATGGCCGCCAACGCGTAGGCTGCGAGTTCCGTCGTAAAAGTGCCCGCCTCAAGCAGATCGACAATCGACAGCATTCGCCCCCCGCGCTGATTGCAGCGATCGATCTGCTCGCAATGCCGGCGGATCTCGTCGGTGGTCATACAGCCCCATCGCGTCTATGTGCAGAAAGGACCAAGCACCTTCTCGCTCGGCTCTGAGCCCTCGCCCCCAACCCCCCCCCCCCGAGGATGCCAGTCCGCGATGCGCCGATCCGCGCCACATGCCTCTACCGACCATAGCGCATGCCCTCGTCGACCATGGCCAGGTAATTATCCAAAGGAATGTAATTGGCCACGCTGTTGCCCGTGCCCAGGCAGTAGCCGCCTCCAGGCTGGCAGACGTCCAGCGTGTCGCGAACCCGTTGGCGAATCGCCGGCTCCTCGCTGCGACACAAGAAGTCCACGTCGATGCCGCCGATCAGCGAGATTCGCTTGCCCCAGGCTCTCTTGACGTCGCGGACGTCTTCGATGGTGTCCTCGAAGCTGTGTTTGCCGTCGATCCCCACGTCGTCAATCAGGTCGTTCATAATTTCGGACAGATTCCCGCAGGAATGCAGCAGGTATGGCCGACCGGCCGCATGGGCCATGGCGGCAAGCTGCTTGTGCCCGCTCAGCACAAGCCGGCGGGTATCGTCCGGTGAGATCAGCAGGCCCGTCTTAAACCCCATATCGTCGCTGCCCCACACGGCCCGCACACGATCGAATTGCAGATACAGGTCCACCTCGGCCCGGTGAAAGGCGAGGACTCGCTGGTAGATAGCCTCCACAAGGTCGCGCTGGTCGTACAAAGCGAAGCAGAGCGACTCGTACCCCATCAGCCAGCTCAGCAGCTCGCAGAAGTGCCCCGTGCCTCCGGCGATGATGCACATGTCTTCGGGCAGGTTTTTTTCGTACCACTCCAGGTCGCAGGTGGCAGAGGGAGTCGATGGGTCGGGCCACGGGTAGGCGTCGAACCCCTCCCAGGTTGCCAGCGGTCCGGTGTGTTCGTTGGTGTAGCGGCGTCCGCCCTGGCGGGCAAGAGCGGCCGTGTCATCAGTAGCCAATTGATCGAACTGCCACGCGACGCCGGACAGGCCGACGTACACATAGTCGAAGCCGCAGAATCGCTGCACGGCGATGTACTTCTTTTTCTCGAAGTCCGGGTCGGTCGGATCCAGGCCCTCGGTCAGGCCGAAACGCGCCGCAATCGCGTCGCGGATCTCAACGTCATGAAACAGCTCCATGAAGTAGACGCGGTCGGGCGTACCGTTCCGCCGGATGTTGTCGAGCCACCCCTGCCAGTTCGGCTGAAAAGATCTGCTCACCAAAGCTTTCAGTTCCACAGGAAAGGTCTCCGATCGTTCACCACGTTCGCCCACAATCCGCTCGACGCCGTAACCTCCGCATCATACCGGCTTCGCTCGCAGCGAGAAAACAGGTACGCCGTCAGACCCACCGGCCCATGAATGGGCCCACGTCACCCGTCGCGCTTGACAGATGGTGCAGTCGGCAGTCTGGTATGCACCCGTCAGCAGACACAGCGTCAACCATCAGACAAAAGGGACAGATCATGGCCTATCCGAACCTACCCGACTTCAAATCGCTGACCAGCGCAATCGAGTTGCACGTACAACTCAAGCATGAATATGGGGCCGACGGCATCGAGCGGATCCTGGCCCGTGCCGAGCGCGATCTAAAGCGTGCTCTCGGCGCCATCAAGAGGCTGCCGATCGACGCCGACCTGGAAGAGAAAGAGCCCAATGCTCTGCGGCCCATCCAGGCGCTGCGACCGCGAGGCCCGCGACGGCTTTGGGCAAGCTTTGATTCTCGTCGCTATGCCGCCAAGCTGGAAGGCGCTTTGCTGGGACGGTTCGCCGGATGCACCCTGGGCGCGCCGGTCGAGTTCTGGTCGATCGACGACATGCGGGAGTTGGCCAAAGAGAACGGTCAGCCCTTCCCACCCACCGAGTACTGGAGCCGCGTGCCCTGGCCGGATCGCAAGCGCTACGGGCTAAGCCCACGCCGCATGTATACCCGCGACGAAATGGACGGCGTGCCGGTCGACGATGATTTGGCGTACACCCTTCTGGGCTTGCTGATCGTCGAGGACTATGGCCCCGACTTCACCGTGGAAGATGTCGGCAAGGCGTGGCTGAAATACCTGCCGTACGCGTGCACGGCTGAGAAGGTTGCCCTGGCCAATCTCAAGAACGGCGTGCCGGCCAGGCGCGCCGCCGCCGTCGATAATCCGTACTGCGAGTGGATCGGAGCCGACATTCGCGCCGACCCGTGGGGCTACATGGCGCCGGGATGGCCCGAGAAAGCGGCCCAGATGGCCTACCGTGACGCATACGTCAGCCATCGTCGCCAGGGGATTTACGGCGAGATGTTCTTCGCGGCAGCGCTGGCGGCTGCGTTCGCGACAAGCCATCCTCTTGAGGCCATCGAAATCGCGCTGACCGAGATTCCCAGGCAATGTGCCCTGTCCAAGGCGGTGCGATGGGCACTCAATCGTGCACCCAAGATCCGCAACTACCGGCACGCTCGCGAAGCGATGGACAAGAAGTTCGCGGGCATGAGCGGCGTGCACACGATCAACAACGCGTGCCTGACGATCTGGGGCCTGAGCATCGGCGGGACGGATGTGACGCGGGTGATCGGCGAGACGGTGGCCATGGGCATGGACAACGACTGCACAGCCGCCACGGCCGGCAGCATCGTGGGCGCGGTGGTAGGCAAGCACGGCGTGCCCAAACACTGGTATCGCAACTTCAACAACACGGTGCACTCGTACCTGATCGGGCGACGGCGATTCACGATTTCCGGTCTGACGAGCCGGTTCGCCAAACAGGCCAAGGGAGTCTTTGGCGCCTGACATGGCTGTAAGTGCTTTTACAGAAGAGTCTTACGGCGTGCAGCCCGACCCGTACGAGCGCCCTTTTGTATGGTTTTCAGGGCACGTCAGCAGTTCAATCGCCGCGCCACGCTTCCAGCCAGCGGCACTCATGCGGCGCGCCTGGCCAGCACAGTGGACAGCCTCGGCCGATTCGTGTATCAAATAGCTAGATTCAACGCGGTGGGCGCAGCGCCGTCATCTGTACTATTGCGTGTTGGATCACGTCGGCCGGACGTGTTCGATCGGCCGATCCGTGCGGGCGTAATTCAGCGGTAGAATGCCAGCTTCCCAAGCTGGACGTCGTGGGTTCGAATCCCATCGCCCGCT
>Ga0307375_10002486_pt1 | contig 18850 bp, 12 predicted proteins | sample TR1MG_FD_202531 | JGI IMG/M metagenome (GOLD analysis project Ga0307375, IMG submission 202531) | Soil microbial communities from Risofladan, Vaasa, Finland - TR-1 | ecosystem: Environmental > Terrestrial > Soil > Coastal area > Acid sulfate soil | place: Finland: Risofladan, Vaasa | collected...
CATTGTCTCATCCTCGGAGGTCAGAACAGATTTTGCCGTTATCGGCCATCCGACGAGCTCGACTCGCCGACCTACGAGGGCGGGGATATCCTTGCCGAGCACCCTTGTCTTCGATACCAATAGGCCCGGCCATAGCTCAAGGGGATGGACTTCCAGGGTCGTCCCCAAGTAGCGCATATCGGACTCGAGTTGCTTTCTTGCCGATTCGCGTTTCCGCTTCCGAAGCGGCACTACCGGGCCATCGGCCTCGAAGAGTTCGCCTTGCTTATCGCTATGCCTTTCGCTGACCGCTTGGACCGAGAGTAGGCGCATGAGCTTGGCTGCGCTCGACAGTTCGCTCGAAACCGAGTCTACCGCGCCGGAACCGACAAGAGCTTCGGCGTCGTCTCGGCCGGGCCCTACCCGTCTCGCGAAGTCGTCGATTGAGACATAGCTGCCGCCACGCCTCCGCTCCTCGACGATCCTCTTCACGGTCGCTGAGTTGAGGGAGCCGATCATCTCGAGACCGAAGCGAATGGTCCTCCCCTTCCCTCTACACCGAAAATCGCTGTCGTTAATGTCTGGAGACAGCAGATTGAGTCCCATCCTGCGCGATTCGCTCGCATAGGCCAAAGTCGAGTAGAAGCCGCCGTGGTTCGACATAACCGCCGCCATGAACTCGGCCGGGTGATGCCTCCGAAGGTAAGCCGACTTGAAGGAGAGCATCGCGTAGCTCGCGCTATGCGCCTTGACGAAGGAGTAACCGGAGAACGACTCGATCATGGCCCAGACATCGGCAACAGTCTTCTCGTCGACGCCTTTTGCCTTGGCTCCAGCGAAGAACTTTGCGCGATACGTCTCGAGCCTGATCTTCACGTCTTTCTTCGAGAGGACCTTCCTGATGCCGTCCGCCTCGGCGGCCGTGAAGTCCGCCAAGGCCACGGCAGCTTTGCAGGTATCCTCCTGGTAGCACATGATCCCGTAGCTCTCGTCGAAGAGCCCAACGAGGAGGGGGTGGAGCGGAGGATACTTCTTCCCACGTAGCCTATCGACGTACTCGTTGATGTACTTGTTGGCCGCGGGCCTGATGATCGACGAGTGGATCACGAGGTGCTCGAAGTCCCCGGCCTTCGTCTTCTTCTGCAGGAGGCGCATCGCGGGCGACTCGACATAGAAGACGCCCATGGTGTCGCCCCGCGCTATCAGCTCTACGGTTTCGGGATCGTCTATGGGCATCCACGCCGTTTCGTCGATCTCTGTTCCATTCTCTCGAAGGTTGGCGAGGGCGTCGCGGACTACCGCCAGGGAGCGATTGCCGAGAAGGTCGATCTTCACGAGCCCCGCGTCTTCGACTCCTTCCTTGTCCCATGCCGTTACTCGGATACCCGTGCCCGTCCTCTCGAGCGGCACGTGACTCGACAGCTCATCCGGCACGATGATGACGCCGCCCGAGTGAACCCCCAGATGGCGAGGGAAGCCGACTATCCTGTGCGCGAGGCTCGCGATCTCCTTCCAGATCTCGTCGACATCGCCCATCGCCTTTTCCGCGTCGATAGTCGTCGAGCGCTCGAAGGCTCCTATCTCACCGTCGGGCATTCCGTAGGCATGGGCGGCTTCCCTGAGCGCCGACCGCGACTGGAAGCAGACATGGTTGGCCACTCGCGAGGCCCGCGTCTCGCCATACTGGGCTATCACCTTGGCGAGCAGCTCATCGCGCTCGTCCCAGGCAAAGTCCACGTCTATATCCGGCGGGTCCTTCCGGCCGGGGTTGAGGAAGCGCTCGAAGTAGAGGCTATGTCGGATGGGGTCCACGTCCGTGATCCCGAGGCAGTAGGAGACGATGCTCGCGGCGGCGCTGCCCCTCCCGCATGTTCTCGACGCCTTCCGCGCGATCTCCCTAACGACGAGAAAGTAATCGGCGAAACGCTTCTCGTCGATGACCCCGAGTTCGTACTCGACACGCTTTCGGATAGGCTCGGTGAGTTCCCCATAGCGCCGTCGCGCTCCCTCATAGACCAGCTCGCGCAGCATGGCCGTCGAGCCGCCATTCGTTTCAGCCGGACCAAAGGCCGGGAAGACGAATCCGCCGAAAAGGCTAGTCTTCACAACGCGTTCGACGAGGGCCTCGTTCTCCTCGAGGGCCTCGGGTAAGTCGGCATAGATCTTTAACAGGGTATCCGGGCTTGGCAGCAAAGACGAGTCGCTCGCGAGCTCCTCCTCGCGGACCTCCGATACGGTCTTCTTCTTTCCTATGGCGACGAGGAGCCGCTGCAAGGACCTATCTTCCGGAACCAGGAAGCGGACCTCTCCCGTCGCCATGCAGGGCGAGCCCCTTGCCTTGAGACGCCGCCATGAGGCTTTGTCGACGGAGGAAGCGAGCGCATAGAGTCCGCCGCGCCCCTGGCCCGTTTCTAGAAGCGCGATGTCGTCGGTGATTACCGCAAGGCCATCCAGGTCGGCGAGGATGGCCGCTCGGGCGTCGAAGGCTCCCGCCGCGCGCTCGGTGAGAAGGCGCGTTATGCGCGAGAATCCCCGATCGTTCTCCGCGATGAGGACGGCCCGTCCGCCCTCGTAGACGAGCTCCGTTCCGAGAATCGGCTTCAGGCCCGCGCTGTCGCAGGCCTCTATGAAGGTCGGCAGTCCATGGACGCCGTTACGGTCAGTCAGGGCGATGGCGCCATACCCCAGCTCCCTCGCCCGTTTGGCGAGGTCGGCGGGTGGGATCACGCCATAGTGGAAGGAGTAGGTCGAGGACACGAGGAGCGGCGCGATCATGACGAATTACCAGACCCTTCGATCGTAGTGCGACACGCGAGGTGTGTCGTGAAATTGAGGTGGGCCTTCGTGTAGCGGCTCCCAGCTTGACGAATCGCCGGCCGCGATTCGTCAAGCTGGCCAATGCGTATGTCGTGCAACTTTCGAAAGCCGCTATTGTCCTTCACCGTAAAAGTGGCGCAGGACTCTATCGCGTCGAGCCCGAAGCGGCCATGTATCTTGTCCAGGGCGTTTTGGAGCTTCGATAGCCTCGCGTCTCTAGGCTCGAAGAGATCGAGCTCAGGTCCGGCGGACTCTATCTCCGAAAGTCGGAGCCCGAGCCGCCTGATCCTCACGCGGCGCTTGCGCGCGGCTTCAAGCGCCGTCTTGGCTATCGCGGCCAGCTCATCGTCCCTTGCGACAACTCGCGCGATCCTCGCCCTCCCGTAGCTTCGCATCCCGTCGGTGTACCCCAGCTCGACGGAAGCCTGCCTCGCTCCCCGGCCTTCCTTACGCAACGCGAACCCCAGTTCCGCGACGAGGCCTTGGAGTCGCAGCCTCAGGACTTCCGGGTCGGTCGTGTCGGGCTCGAAGACGAGGTCGCCGGCGACCGCTCGCCGTTCGGGAGGCTCCGGGTCCACAGGCGATGTATCTACTCCCCGCGCCCTCGTCACAAGCTCGGGGCCTCGGGATCCTATCGCCCGCGCCTCGCGCTCGGATAGGTCCGCTAGGTCGCCTATCTCGTCGATATCCAACAGGCCGAAGCGCCCCAGCAGCGCGGGACCTACTCCGGGCAGGAGCCCGACGGGCTGCATGCGTATGAGTCCGCCCTCTTCGTTCGGCGAGAGAGCCACGAATCCGGCGGGGCGGAAGACCCGCGTCGCGACCTTGCTCACGGTCTTGTTCGTCGAGAGCGCGATGCTCGGCGACAAGCCCGTCTCTTCCCTGATGTCTCTCCGGAGCCTCTGCGCCGCATCCTCGGGAACGCCGAAGAGCCGAGTAGTGCCGCGGAGATCGATGAATAGGTGCCCTCGTCCCGCGCGCTCCACGATGGGCGTGTACTCGAGGCCGATGCGCCAGAGCCTCTCTTCGGCAGCGGTGTAGAGCTCGGGGCGCGGGGCCTTGACCTCGAGATCCCTACACAGGTTTCGCGCGAGCGAGAGAACCATGCCGCGACGCAGGCCCTCGCGATGCGCCTGGGGCGATAGATCGAGAACTACCGAGCGCGGCGCGTCCATGTTCGCCACGACGAAGGGCCGGCCGCGAAGCGACCTGTCGAGCCCTTCTTCGAGCGCGGCCATGATGCCGACGGCATTGACGTGGAGGATCGTTCCCGACGACATCGGCCGATCCTAGATGAGCTTCGCGCCCGTCGCGAGGGCCACGAGTTCTTTCGCGTTTGTGGGCGCGGCGCCGTGCCTATGGTTGTTGAAGAAGACACGCAGCTTCTTCGCCTGCGTGCTCATGGCCTCGAGCCGAGGCACCCAGGCCGAAAGCTCGTCTTTCGAGTAAAGATACTCGTAGCGCGAGCCTGCGTCGCCGTTCCACCATGTCGCCTCGTTGCGGCCATGGAAGCGGACATAGGCGATATCGGAGGTGACGAGATCGGAGAGAGGGGGTAGACCCTCGAGCCGCGGGACATCGACGGAGCAGAGCCCGACCCTTCGTTCCTTGAGTCCGTCGATCACCCTGGCGTTGAACCAGTCGGCGCCACGGAACTCCACGACCAAGGGAAACGAGGATAAGGCCTTCAAGACCTTGTCGAGATACCGCCGCTCTTCGTCATTGTAGTGGAAGGAATAAGGGAACTCGAGGAGAACGGCGCATAGCCGCCCTGATTCCTGGAGGGGAACGACCCCCCTCGAGAACTCCGCTACACTATCTCGCCAGGTCGCGGGATCGATCTTGTGGGTGAGGGTCTTGTTGGCCTTGATCGCGAAGTCGATAGGCTTTCGCGTTTGACCGAGGAGTTTACGGATGTTTTCGGCCTTCGGCATTCCGTAGTAGCTGAAGTTGAGCTCGACCGAGCCAAATGCCTGGCTGTATGACCCCAGATACTCCCTCCGACCGATACCCTTGAGGTAGAGAACACCCTCCCATTCGGGATAGTCGTAGCCCGATGTTCCGATGCGGATATCGGGCAGGCCTTCCGGATCAACCATACCATATTTTACTATACACCTGTATAGTCTTCAAGGGCCGCGGGAGAAGCTAGGCACGATCCCCTTGTCTTCGCCTACAATGGCTTAGGGAGATACAAGCCATGAATTCGATTCGCAGATCCGCCCTCGCGCTCATGCTGATATTCGCCTGCTTCTTCGCGGCCGACCTGGCTGCCCAAGGTTTCAAGCTGCCCGGGGTCACTCTGCCCGCCGCCGCCCCGCTTCCCACCGCCGAAATCACCGGCTTCCAGCTCAAGGCCATCAGCCTCCGCGATGTCACCTTTCGCTTCGAGCTTACCGTCAAAAACCCCTACCCCGTTCAGCTGTCTTTTTCGGGCATGGACATGAATTTCTCGGTCGAGGGCCAGAGGGTCTTCTCCGCGAAGAGCCAGGGAGGTTTCGCGGTTCCTGCCGGCAATACGAAGACCAATAGCTTCGACGTAACCCTGACCTACGACAGCATCATCGCCCTGGTCAAGAATTATGTGGACAAGGACTGGCTCGACACCACCATCGACGGCCAGCTCACCATTCCCCTGCCGAGGATCGCCGCCTTCCCCACCCTGCCACCCGACGTCAGTTTCAGTTATAAACTCGACAAGAAGATCCCGGCCATCAAGCCCAAGGTCGAAATCCTGAATTTCACCGTCAAGGCGCCCAGCGCCGCCGAGGTTTCAAAGGGGCTGGCCAGTGCCGCCTCGAAGGCCAAGCCCGAGGCCGTGGCCAACTTCTTCGGCGCCCTCGCGGCCGGCAAAAAGCCCGAGGTGGCCCCCATCAAGCCGACGGACATCGACGTGCCCTTCACTGTGGGCTTTACCCTGGCCATCCAGAACGAAGCCAAGGCTCCCCTCGGTTTCGACAGCATGGACTACAGCCTGACCATCGGAGGCAATGACCTCCTTCAGGGCGGCAGCAGCCAGGTCCGCAGTGTCGGCAACCTCACCATGGTCACCATCGAATCGACCTTCAGTTCGCGAAAGCTCGCCCAGGCGGTCATCGATGTCTTCTCGGCGAGGAAGGGAAGTTTCCGCGTCGTCGGCAAGGCGAGCCTCGTGCTGCCCAAGGAAGTCAGCGCCAGCCCCCTCCCCCTGAGCTTCGACGAATCCGGGAATTTCTCCATGTAGAGTAGCGGCTTCGCGATGGGAAGGCGGCCGGGACGTTCAGTCTCGGCCCGCCTCCGATCCGAGCACGATGCGATCGTCTCCGGATCGCCTAACGCGGCCATCGCGCTCCATGCGGTTGAGGAGTGGCAGTATCCACTTCCTCGAGAGCCCCGTCGCGGCCTTTGCCTCGCCGACGCCAAGACGGCTGCCCGCGGGCCTGTGCCCGACGAGGGCCTGGACGAAGGCCTGGTAGGCCTCCGGCGAGAGGAAGAGCCGTCCATCGAGGCTGATCGCCCGGCCCGCCCGACAGAGGACGCCGAGGGCGTTCTTCGCCCCCGCCGCGGCCTCGGGGCCCAGGTCCAGACCCTCGCTTCCCGCAGCCTCCAGTCTCCGGGCGAGTTCGGCGAGCGGCTTCGGCAGGGCCGGCGCGCCAGCCTCGGCCGCGGGCACTACCTGTTTGTTATTGACAATTATGATCTTTTCCGCCGCGAGCCGGCCGATCAAGGAGACCGCGGCCTCCAGGGGAATGCCGAGACGGCCCGCGATGCCCTGTTCGGGAAAGCCGCCGGGCTCGCCAGCCGCGGCGACGACGGTGCGGACCGCCGATTTCCAGGATGTCTCCGAGAAGATCCACTCGCCGGCCCTCTCACCCGAACGTGGCGCCACGATGCAGTCCTTGAACCGAAGGCATGCCGCGGCGCCCAGGTCGAAGTCCGCCTTCGCAAGGACCGTATCGGGCAGATCCCCCTGGGCGAGGGCCAGGGCCTCCTCGATCTTCCGCCTCTCGCCGGCCTCGTGGCCGCCGATGAGAAAGGCGCTTCCCGAAGCCAGAAGCTCGGCTCCTCCCTTCTGGAGAAGCATCACGGCCTGGCCGAAGGCCACCGCCACCGACAGTTCCGGCGCCAGACGCAGAAAGCCTCCCGTACGCGACGGCCAGACCCGCGCGTCGCAATGAATGGTGCCGGTAGCCAACTCGAGGCTGACTCCCGCCCTCGGCCTGAATCCTCGCGATCCGGGATCGAGGGCCAGATATAGGGAACGCGCGGCGAAGTGACCGCTTCCCGCCGCGGCTAGGCAATTTCCGCGGCCGATCGAGGCTCCCGTTCTGGCGAAGGTGATGGCGACGCGGCTGCCGGGATCGGCGACGGCCACGGGTTCCCCGTATCGCTGGAGGCCGCGAACGCGCAACTTCTCGCCGGAAGGAAGGAGTTCGAGCTCGTCGCCTGCGCCGAGCCGCCCTCCCCTAAGGCTGCCGGCTACAACCTGTCCCGTCCCCGACAGAATGAATGAGCGATCCACATGGAGGAAGGGCGCGCCTTCGCTTCGCTTCGGAGCGAGCCTGGCGGGGGCGAAGGCAGGAACGGCGCCGAAGAAAGGGATGAGGCCGATTGGCGCCTTGCCGGAACGCCGATCCTCCGAGACGGCCTCCAGGTCGCGAATTCCCACGGCAAGCAGCGCGCGAAGCTCGGCTATGCCCTCGCCGCTCAGGGAATCGACGGCAATCCAGGGCGGGCTCCGACGGGTCTGCCCGGTGGCCCCCATAGCTCCCGTGGCCCCGATCTCGCCGAGCCGCGCCTCCGCCTCCTTGGCCACGAGCCTTGGCCGTCCTGGAGACACGATGGCGCTCTTGGTGATGACGAGGGCGATGATGGGCACGCCGAGGGCGGCGAGCACCGCCGCGTGGCGCCTAGTCTGTTCCATCCAGCCATCGTCGGCGGCGATCACGAGCATGGCCCCGTCGACGCCCGAGGCACCCGCGACCATGTTGCGTATGTAGCGTTCATGCCCCGGGACGTCGATGACGCCGATCTGTATTCCCCCGCTTTCGAAGTGGGCGAAACCGAGGTCGGTGGTCATTCCCCGCGCCTTTTCCTCGGGAAGCCTGTCCGTGTCCATTCCCGTAAGGGCGGCGATGAGGGCCGTCTTGCCATGATCGACATGGCCGGCCGTTCCGATGACGGGCACGTTCAGGAGCCTGCGGCCGGAATTTTTCCGCCGAGGGGGAATAGGGCGGCGCGAAGACTGTCGGCCACAAGGGCCGGATCCTCGCGATGGAGGGTGCCGAGATCGATGTGCAGCCTGCCCTCCCGTATCGTCGCGACGAGGGGCGGATCGACCGCGCGAAGGAGGGCGGCGGCCCGTGTCGGGCCTCCGAGCGCGGCGACCAAGACCTCATCGACGACGAGGGCGCGCGACGGGAAGCTCTCGTCGGGTTCCGTGCCTCCGCCCATCGTGCCGAGAGAGGGCACGAGACCGAAGGCTCCGCGGGGAAATCTTCGTCGCAGGGACCTGCCGAAGCGCTCCAGGACGGCGGTATCGGGAGGCATCGCCATGCCGACCTCCCCGTTGAGCCTCATAACCAGACGCCGCTCGAGGAGGGAGAGGATGGTCTTTCCGGGCCGAAGGGCCCTCGCCAAGGGATCGGCGGCCATGGCCGCGATGAGGTCGCGCCGTCCGGCGGCCAGACCCGCCTGTGGCCCTCCCAGGAGCTTGTCCCCCGAAAAGCAGACAAGGGTGGCTCCATCGCGGGCCAAACGCGCAAGAGACGCCTCGCCGCCCCGGCCCTCCTCGCTGCAGCCCGAACCCTGATCCACGATGATGGGGAGTCCCGCGGGCAAGGCCGCCACCAGCTCGGCCAAGGTCGGCTTGGCGGTAAAACCGCGGATGGCGAAGTTGGAACCCTGCACGACGAGGACGCAGGCCGTGGCCTCGCCGACGGCCTTCCGGTAATCCGCGATCGTCGTCACGTTAGTCGTTCCCACTTCGACGAAGGATGCCCCCGAGAGGGCCAGAATCTCCGGAATGCGAAAGCCCCCGCCGATCTGCACCTGTTCGCCCCGAGAAACGATGACCTCCCGGCCCGAGGCCAGGGATCGCAGGGCCAGGAGGAGGGCACCAGCGTTATTGTTGAGGACGATGGCCGATTCCGCGCCCGCCAGTTCGGCGGCAAGGTCGGCGGCGAGGCCGCCGCGCCTGCCCCTCTCCCCGCTTTCGATATCCATCTCGAGATTGCAGTAGCCCGAGTTGACCCTCCAGGCGGCCTCCCATTCGTCGCGACCCAGGGGGCTTCGGCCGAGGTTGGTATGCAGCACCACCCCCGTGCCGTTGAGCACGGGGCGAAGGCCTCCCTTCGCCCGGGAGGCCAGGTCCGTGACGAGGGCGACGACGAAGGCATCGAGGTCCCGGGCCGCGTTCATGGACCGCCCGGAAAGGAGACTCGACGGCCGATCCCGATCCGCGTCCGCAAGGTCGCGATGCCCGGAAAGCGAAGCATTGGGAACTTCGTCGCGCATCGCGGCCACCGCTTCGCGGACGAGGCGGGCAACCAGGGGCCGCGACAGGATGGGGAAGAAGGCGGCGATCTCGGGACGCTCGAGGAGGCGCCCGACCGCCGGTGGCCGCGACGAGGGGAGGTCTTTCATACGGAAGAGGCAGGAATCGGACCTGCCGTCGCGCGAGGCGCGACCGACGGTTTTGAAGACCGCGAGAGCCACCAGACCCCATCAACTTCCATCATAATTCTAAGAGTCGCCATGAGCGGGGTCAAGTGAAGGGCGGCCGAAGAGGGATGCCCGTGGAGACGCCCGGCGCGGGGGATTCCCCGCGCCGGCGAAATCCTCAATCGCTCAACGCCAGGTCAGGATGGCGAATTTGACGTTCGGATCGGCGGCCATCACCTGGGAAGAGCCGTCGAAGCTGCGGACGTCCTTCCAGCCGAGGCTCTCGGAGAGGATCCACCACCAGGTCGTGGCGAGGACGCCCGAATCGCAATACACGATCGTCTCGACTCCCGGGGCGAGGCCCATTTTATTGACAATTCCCCCGAGTTCAGCCACGGGTTTCACGAGGCCATCGGCCGTCGTGATCCAGCCGCTGGGCAGGGGGATGGCGCCGGGAAGATGGCCGGCCTGGGCCACGAAGGCCTGTTTGGTCAAGCCGAAATAGGTATCGTAGTTTCGGGCGTCCACGATCTGCGCGCCCTTGGCCCCGAGGATGGCGGCCTTGTCGGCGAAGTAGGCGGGGACCCACTTCACGACGAAGCTGCCTTTCATCGCCTTGACCGGCTCTGTCTGCACCGCCTTCCCGGCCTTGATCCAGGCGGCGTAGCCCCCGTCGAGGATGGCCACGTTGTCGAGACCGGCATACTTGAGGGTCCAGCCGACGCGGGTGGCCCAGGCGAGACGGCTTCCGTCGCTCTCGACCACGACGACGAGAGAATCGGCCCCGACTCCCGCGGCCTGAAGGACGTCGGTGAGGTCGTCGGCGGGCGGAACCTCGTTGTTGATGCTGCCGTTCTTGACGTAGACGCTCGCGCCGATGACGTTGACCGAAGCGGGGATGTGACCCGCCTTGTAGTCCTCGACCTTGCGCATATCCATGATTACGAGCCGGGGATTGGACGCGGAGGCCTCGAGCCAGGCCGGATCCACGAAGGCCGCGATGTCCCGCGCCGAGGCCAACGGCGCGAGGACCGCCAGCCCGATCAACACTGCCAGTAGTTTCTTCATGTCACCCTCCTCCTATTTTTCGAAAGTGAAAATGAGCTTGTCGTTGGCCGCGGAGCCGCCCGCCGGCAGACTCCCGGCGTCCAGGAAATGCTCCCGCCTGTCGTGGCAGGTCGAGCAGTCGCGGGTCCTGTCCGTCCGCTTCTTCGTGTTATGCGGCACGGTGTCCCAGAAATTCGGAAGGGCGTCGAAGGAACTCGAGGCTATGCCCGCCTTCGCGAAAGTATCGCGGACCGCCGGCACCAGCCTCAGGGTGCTGAGCTGGCCGGGCTTCCTCGGATTGTTACCGAGCACGAACTGCGGGCTTGCGCTCGCCCCCTCGCCGAGATGGCAGGAGGAGCAGCCCCTGTATTCGCTCGACGAATGGCAGGCCGAACAGGAAACCTTGTCGCCGTGGATCGCGTGGGCCTGACTGCCCTTGTCGGTCGTCTCGGAGCCGGGAGCGTGGCAGGCGGAGCAGCTCGGCTTCTCGGCGACCGACCTCCTGTCGGGATAGGCGACACCCCTGCCGTGGAGCTCGAGCGGGCGATGGCAATCCACGCAGCCCATGCCGTTCTGGTAGTGGATGTCGGCGTTGCCGCCGTAATCGCCGGTGAATTCCGGATAGACCCTCCCGCCGTGACAGAGGGCGCAGGTCTTGCCCTCGTCCTTGCGGATGAACTTGTGTCCGGCGATGAGCCCGAGATCGACGCCGGAAACCGTGGGGCTCTTGACGTGGCAGTCGCCGCAGGTCGCGTGACAGGAGCGGCAGGATTGCTCGAAAACCTTCTTGTCAAAGATCGCCGACTCGGCCGCGGAAAAACGCGGACGAACGCCGTTTTTCATGCCGGAGTCCGTGAAATGAAGGGACAGGGAATAGTCGCGCGCGATGTCACCGTGGCAGGGAGCGCAGGTCGAGGGATTGTCCGAGGGCCTCTTGATGAGACCGACATGGGCCTTCGCCTTTTCGCCGGCGCCTTCGTCACCTCCATGACAGGAGACGCAGCCTTGGCTGAGATGGGGATCGCTCTTGATCAGGGAGGCGTCGACGACGAGTCCCTTGTATAGTTCTTCCGCCCGAACCGGGGGAGGAGCGCCAGCTCAGCCCTCGGCCTCGGACTCGACGATCGGAGGAGGCAGATAGAGGGCCTTCATCTTCGCGTCGTCCGAATGACAGGCGACGCAGGTAGACCCCCCGGCATAGGCGCCAATTCCCGCCAGGGCAAGTCCGGCCACCAGAAATATGGATCGTTTCATCCACTACCTCCTGTGAGTGTCGTTGCCACAACTATAGTAAAGAAAATATTAAATGCAAATATATAAATATATTTTCATCTATATAAGTCCAAGACCTTGTTGAACTCCCCAGACTTGGTCCCGAAAGTGGGGATCGGGGCAACAATTCACGATCCATGCCAAGGATGCGATTGTGCGGTATATTCACGACCATGCGTCACTACACAGCGCCGACCATTGCGGCGCGCCTCGGCATTTTTTTCCTTTTTCTGGCGATGGGCTTCGCCGCCTCGGCCCAGGCGGCAAGCGCGGCCCCCGGCCGGCTTCCTAGCGTCGCGGCCCTTCTTGGCGAAACCACGGCGGCCGAACTCGCCTCGGGGGGCAAAGCCACGCGGACGGACACCCATGGCTTCCTCGGCCTCCTCCCCAAGGATGCCGCGGCCGAATCGCTCCGGGCCCTCATCGCCGCCGACAAGCCGGCCATCCTCGTCGAATCCGTCTTCACCCTGCCCAGGGTCGCGCCGGAGGGCGCGGCAGGCATTGCCGCGGAAATGGCGCGCATCTACGGCCTGATGCGGTCCTTCTCGTCGCTCGAAGGCATCGAATACTACTCCGCCTCGCGGAAAAAGATGCGGACCTTCTATGCCGAGTCCTGGCCCATCGCGGATGCCGAGACCAAGACCCGTCTTCCCGATCTTCCGGCCCCCGAGGCAGGAGCCATCCCCGCCACGGAGCGCATCACCGTCTGGCAGAAGGATCTGACCTTCGGCGGCAACGTATACAGCTACGATTTCGCCTCGTCCGCCGGGACCCTCCGGGTCATGTCGACCAACCTGACGCGGATGAGCTATGGCCCCATCCCGCTGATCGCCCCCCTCGGTCTCAAGTCCCGCCTCCTCGTCATCCAGGCCGAGGACGCAATCGTGTTCTACGTCGAGAGCGACGCGAAGGCGCCCGGCCTCTTCTCGGGCCGGATAGGCGAATCCTTTTCCAACAGGGCCGCGGCCCTCTTCGCCTGGTTTTCGGACAGACTCCCGAAGTACCGCTAGGACGGAATGGGCCGCGGTCTCCTGGGCCTCGGGAAACCGCGGAGAGCCGGCCGGTCGTGCTGCGCGCCTGGACGGCCGCGGGGGCCGGCCCGGGCCGAGCCCTCAGCGATAGTCCTCCCAGGGCCGTATCTCGAGGCCCATGTCCCTCTCGTGCCTGAGCGAATGGATGAAGCTCCGGGCAACCTTGATGTTGGTGATGAGGGGTATGTCGAAGTCGACGGCCTCCCGGCGTATCCGCCAGTCGTTTCGCAGCTCGCGCTCGCGGTTGTTCTTGGGCACGTTGATGACGAGGTCGAAGGCCCGCTCGCGCAGCATCGTCGCGATGTTCGGCTCCCTGCCCTCGAGGGGCCAGTGGAGGGCCGTCGCCGCCACGCCGTTCTCGCCGAGGAAGCGGGCCGTGCCGTGTGAGGCGAAGATCTCGCTTCCCATCTCGATAAGGGCGCGGGCGCTCTCGAGAAACTCGACCTTGTCCGCGATGGGGCCGGTCGAGAGGAGGACCCTGCGGAGGGGTCTCCGATAGCCCACCGAAAGCATGGCCTTGAGGAAGGCGTCGTCGAGATCGGTGCCGATGCAGCCCACCTCGCCGGTGCTCGCCATCTCGACGCCGCTCACCGGATCGGCTCCGTGTATCCGCGAGAAACTGAACTGGGCGGCCTTGACGCCGACCCAGCCCAGATCGAGGGCCGAGGACTCAACGCGCGAGACCTTCTCCCCGAGGATGGCCCTGGTCGCCAACTCGATCATGTTGACGCGGGAGACCTTCGAACAGAAGGGGAAGCTCCGGCTCGCGCGGAGATTGAGCTCGATCACCATCACGCTGTTGTCGGTGGCGAGGAACTGGATGTTGAAGGGCCCGGTGATGTCGAGGGCCGTGGCGAGCCTCGCGGCGATGTCGCGGGCCTTGCGGGCCGTGGCGAGGTAGATGCGCTGGGCCGGAAGCACGACGGTGGCGTCGCCCGAATGGATTCCCGCGTTCTCGACGTGCTCGGTGAGAGTATGGAAGAGAATCTCGCCCCGCTTCGCCACGGCGTCGATCTCGATCTCCTTGGCCCCCTCGACGAACTTCGTGACCACCACCGGGTGCTCGGCCGAAAGGCCCTCGGCCAGATCGAGGGCGGCGGAAAGGCTCGCGTCGTCCCAGGCGACCTTCATGGCCGCCCCGGAAAGGACATAACTGGGACGAACGAGGACTGGATAGCCGACGACGGCGGCGAAGGCGAGGGCCTCGGGGCGGCTCGAGAGTTCCTTCCAGGCGGGCTGATGGACGCCGAGCTCGTCGCAGAGCGCCGAGAACTTGTGTCTGTCCTCGGCCCGGTCTATCGAAGAAGCCGGGGTCCCGAGGATGACCGATCCCGCCGTCTCGAGCCCGAGAGCCAGATTGTTCGGAACCTGGCCGCCCATCGATAGGAGGAGGCCCTCGGGGCGCTCGAAATCGCGGATGTCGAGGATCCGCTCGAGCGAGAGTTCCTCGAAGTAGAGGCGGTCGCAGACGTCCCAATCGGTGCTGACCGTCTCGGGGTTGCAGTTGACCATGATGGTGTGGCGGCCGGCCCGTCGGGCCGTCTCGACCGCGTTGACGCAGCACCAATCGAATTCGACGCTGGAGCCGATGCGATAGGGACCCGAGCCGAGGACCATCACGCCCTTCCCCGAGGGGCTCACGTCGCCCTCGCCGCCGCCGAGCCTCGCGTCGCCATAAGTCATGTAGAGGTAATTGGCACGGGCGGGGAATTCGGCGGCCAGGGTGTCGATCTGCCTGACGAGGGGCCGTATCCCGGCCTTTTCGCGCAGGGCGCGGACCGAGCTCTCGGCCATGCCGCAGAGGGCCCCGATCCGCGCGTCGGAGAAGCCACGGCGCTTGGCCTCGAGGATGAGTCCGGCCTCGGGAGGGCGGGCAAGTGGCTTCGCCCCCGAGCCCCGCCTCGGACCGGACCCGAGGCCCTCCTCGGCCGGTCCTTCCTCCCCGCCGAGAAGCCGCTCGATCCGGAGCACATTGGCCATCTTCGCGAGGAACCAGCGATCGATCCTCGTGATGGCGTGTATCTGGTCGACACTCATGCCTACCGCGAGGGCCCGATAGACGGCGAATATCCGTCTGTCCGTGGGGCTTCCCAGGGCTGCGCGAAGCTTGGGTCCCGGGGGGATGCTCTCGTCGGCGACCAGCCCCGAAACCCCGGTCTCGGTCATGCGGAGGGCCTTCTGGAGGGCTTCTTCGAAACTGCGGCCGATCGACATGACCTCGCCCACCGACTTCATCTCGCTGCCTATGCCCCTTTCGGCCTCGGGAAACTTGCCGAGGTCCCAGCGGGGGATCTTCACGACGCAGTAGTCGAGGGCCGGTTCGAAGCAGGACTTCGTGGCCCCCGTCATCCGGTTTTCGATGTCGACGAGGGCCTGGCCGAGGCCGAGCTTGGCGGCGACGAAGGCCAGGGGGAAGCCCGTCGCCTTCGAGGCCAGGGCCGAGCTCCGCGAGAGGCGGGCGTTCACCTCGATGACCCGGTAGGCCGCGGAATCGGGATCGAGGGCGAACTGGACATTGCACTCGCCCACTATGCCGAGGTGGCGAACGAGGCGGATCGAGACCGATCGGAGAAGCTGGTACTCGGCGTCGTTCAGGGTCTGGGAGGGGGCGACGACGATGCTCTCGCCCGTATGGATGCCGAGGGGATCGAAATTCTCCATGTTGCAGACGGTGATGCAGTTGTCGTGGCGGTCGCGGACAACCTCGTACTCGATCTCCTTCCAGCCGCCGAGCCACTCCTCGACGAGAACCTGGGGCGACACGGCGAGGGCCCGCGCGCAGCGTCTTCGGAGTGACTTCTCGTCGCGACACATACCCGAGCCCGAGCCGCCGAGGGAATAGGCCGCCCGGAGCATCACCGGATAGCCGAGGCGGCCGGCCGCCGCGAGGGCCCCCTCGACATCGGTGGCGGCCTCGCTCCTGGGCGTGTCGATGCCGATCGAGGCGAGGGTGCGCGCGAAGAGGTCGCGGTCCTCCGTGAGCTCGATGGCGCGGACTGGGGTGCCGAGGACGCGGACGCCGAACTCCTCAAGGCTGCCGTCGCGATCGAGGGCGATGCCGCAGTTGAGGGCGGTCTGGCCGCCGAAGGAGAGGAGGATGCCGTCGGGTCTTTCTTTCTCGATGACCCGTCTCACGAATTCGGGCGTCACGGGGAGGAAGTAGGTCGCGTCCGCCATGCCTTCGCTGGTCTGGATGGTGGCGATGTTGGGGTTGACGAGGATGGTGGCGATGCCCTCCTCGCGCAGGGCCTTGAGGGCCTGCGAACCCGAGTAATCGAACTCCCCGGCCTGCCCGATCCGGAGGCCCCCGGAGCCGAGAACGAGCACCTTGCGCGGCGCGGTAATGCTGTCGCTCACTTCGTCCTCCTCGCGTCTTCGACATCGGCCAGGAAGTCGTCGATCAGGTACTCCGTATCCCTGGGGCCAGGGCAGCCCTCGGGATGGAACTGGACGGCGCGGAAGGGACCGCGCCTCGAACGTATGCCCTCGACGCTGCCGTCGTTGGCATTGACGAACCAGGGCTCCCAGTCGCGCGGTATGCTCTCCTCGCGGACCGCCCAGCCGTGGTTCTGGCTGGTGATGGAGCAGCGCCTGGTTCCCACTTCGATACAGGGTTGGTTGAGGCCTCGGTGACCGTAGGGCAGCTTGTAGGTGTCGGCGCCGGCGGCGAGGGCCATCAGCTGGTTTCCGAGACAGATGCCGAAGGTCGGTTTGTCATCCTTCAGGGCTCGCCGGATATTCGCTATGGTCCGGCCGCAGGCCTTCGGATCGCCGGGGCCGTTCGAAAGAAATACGCCGTCGTGCTCGATGCCTTCGAGGTCGTGGTCCCAGGGCAGGCGGATCACCGTGGCGCCCCGATCGAGGAGGACCCGGAGGATATTGGCCTTGGCGCCGCAATCGACGAGGGCGATGCGGGGAGCGGCCCTCCCCTCGCGATCCGGCGGCGATTCGTAGACGCGGAGCTCCTTCGGCGAGACCTCGGCGACCGGGTGGGCCAGATCCCCCGAGTCGAGATCGACGGGGAGCTCGCCATCGACGAGGATGGCCCCCCGCATCACCCCCGCCTCGCGGAGATGCCTGATGAGGCTCCTCGTGTCGATGCCGGCTATGCCCGGTACGCCCTCGCCCTCCAACCAGGAGCCGAGGGTCGAGGCGGAATCGCGGTGGCTCGGCTCTTCGCAGGCCTCCGACACGACGAGACCCGACACCTGAATGCGCTCCGATTCGAGCTCGAGGGGAAGGCCGCGGGAGTCGAGGCGGGGGCGAGCCTTCTCGTCGAGGGGAACGCCATAGTTGCCGGCCAGGGGCCAGGCCAGGACGAGGATCTGTCCGCGGAAGGATGGATCGGTGAGGGACTGGGGATAGCCGGCCATGCCGGTGGAGAAGACGACCTCTCCGGCCCGCGGCGAGGCCGCTCCGAAGGACCAGCCTTCGAACTCCCTGCCGTCCTCGAGGACGAGGCGAGCCGCGCGGCGTTGTGTGGTCACGAAGCCTCCTTCCCGCTAAAAAGCGGAATGCCTTTCGGCAACCGCGATTCCGTCGCCGGAAGGTAGGCAGAAAATATGCTAAAGGAGGGGCTTGCTCAAGGGGTTTTCTGCAAATTTATGCAGATTAATGTATATTTATGCAGAATGGTCGCTCATTTACTGCCGCCAGGATCGAAGGGGCAAGGGATCGCGAGACCGAAGCCTGCCCTTGACTCAGTCTCCTCCCTCATGGTCTCCGCCTTCGGCCGAAGGTCTTTCCGCCGTCGACTGGGGGCGGCTTTCAGTCTGGGTGCCTGCGCGAGCCTCGCCCCCAGCTCGACTTCTATCCTGGCTTGTTGCCGAAGGTTGGGCCTGGAAGGAGGCGATAAGGGCGATGGTCGCCTCTTCTGGCGTCATGTTCCTGGCAAGGAGGTCGGCGAGGGTCCCGCGAACTCCCCTAAAACGGGGCGTGGGCAGGGGGCTCGCCGCAAGGGCCCCGACAAGGGCAAAGCGCTGATCGGCGTTGAGCGAAAGGCCGGCGACCGCCGATAGGACGGCGACCGCGCGATCCCTCGTGGCCTGGCCGGAACCGACCCTTTTGACGGAACCGTCGAAGGCCGCGTCTATGTCTCGACGCTGGAGGCCGGCTCGCAGGGCGATGCCGACCTGGGACATCAGGTTGCCGGCCGAAGCCGAGTCGGTCGGGAGCAAGCCCCGGGCCTCGATATCGGCAGCTACCTCGAAGAGATGATTCATCTCCAGGCTAAGGGCCGAAAGGAGGCGGTCGGGGGCCACATGCTTGCGCGCGCCCTCGGCCAGGCGCTCGGCGAGGGGACGATCGCTATGCATGTCGCTGATCGAGCGCTCGGCGAGGAGGACGAAATCCTGTCTCACGGATGCGTAGGCCTTCGCGTCGGAAGCGCGCGCGAACCAGGATTCCACGTCCTGGGCCGCGAGGGCGGTCGAACCGAGGAAGGCGAAGATGAGCCCCAGAAAAAGCCCTGGTTTCATCGATCCAACCTCACAGTCGGAGGAGGCTGCCCGAGCCCCCGAAGCCATCGTCGACCTTGGCCTCGACCGAGGGGTCGGGAACCCAACGAACGCCGTCGATCACGAAGTCGTAGACGTACATCTTTCCCTTCGGCAGTTCGACCCTGAGTTCCCAGGGTTGGCCAGGATCCTTACGCCGCAACTCATGGACGGCCGGATTCCATTTATTGAAGTCGCCGACGAGGGAGACCGTCTTGGCCGAAGGAGCGTTGAGGACGAAGAGCACCGAAACCGTGTTTCTCCGCTGAGGCGCGAGGACGCGGGAGCCGAAGCCGGCGCCGACGAGGAAGAGGGCCAGGGCCGCCGCCGCCGCCAAAACGAGGCCCCTCGAAGAAATGGAAGAATGCCGACGCGATTCGATCCGGCCAAGCACCCGGTCGGCATAGCCCGCGGGAAGGACCGCGGCAGGGAGGGCCGAGGCACCTTCGACATCGCGGCCGATCAAAGCGAGGATCGCGTCGAAACGCGGGGCACAGGCGGCGCAACCACGCGCGTGGGTCCGGGCGGCGGCAAGGGATTCCGCCTCCGGCAAGCCTCCCGACTCCC
>Ga0307375_10002487_pt1 | contig 18848 bp, 22 predicted proteins | sample TR1MG_FD_202531 | JGI IMG/M metagenome (GOLD analysis project Ga0307375, IMG submission 202531) | Soil microbial communities from Risofladan, Vaasa, Finland - TR-1 | ecosystem: Environmental > Terrestrial > Soil > Coastal area > Acid sulfate soil | place: Finland: Risofladan, Vaasa | collected...
CGGTCTTCGGGCTTAGATAAATCCCAATACTGATGGAGATAGTTCGTACGATTAGCCGTGTTTCCACCCGTGGCTCGGTCATACGCCAAACGCTTGTCATAGTAATTTGTAAGTTTGTCTAGGAAGGTTTTGGTTTGGATTGGATTATCAGCTTGCTTGGCAATATCAGCAACCGAGACACCATGTTGGTACTGTTCGGCCAGTTTCTTATCGTTAGCGCTAAGTTTTGAACCAGCGTTATAGGCCTCTTGGCCAAGCGACGTAATGTCACTTTTAACTCGCTCGGAATTAACAATCGCACTTTCTACTCGCTGCGTATCCGTCTTTCCAGTGATGCCAAGTTTGACAACGTTCTTCGTTGGTTTTGAAGTAAACGGTTGGTCAGTCATCAACTTATCTTGATTGATTGTCGCACGGGCTGTAGTCGCTTTACCTGGCTTAGTTTCTGCCAACACTGGTTTTGCTTCCGCCGGCTTCGTAAAATCGTTAATACTAACTGGTTTTGGTGTATCCACCATCTGTAATGGCGCATTCTTTTCTGTACGGACAAATGTCTTGGGAGTTTCAACTGTATTTACAGGTTTACTGCCCCCAGTTTCGATTTTAGGCGTAGTTTCGACGGTGGGTGGCTTAATCCCCCCTGCTTCATTACTAAGAGGGGGAGTGACTGGTAAGGATTTGCTAGCATCACCATAGTCAAATAAAATTGAAACATTATGAGGGTTTCCTTTGTCTACGCCACCAGTATGCGAAAATCCGTCATAACCGTGCTGTTCTGATAATTTCTTTTGAAGCTCAAAAAACGCTTCACTGGCATCGTATTTCGGAATATGAGCATCCGCTAAAGTATTCTTTAATTCTTCTATTGCTTGTTTTCCAGTCATACCAGAAACATTAGTGTCACCTGCCATTAAATCGCCATATTCTTGGTTGATAACTGAGTTAAAAGTTTTTGCTTCTTCTGGCGTAAGTTTGTTATCTAAATTTAATAGTTTAGTGCCTGGTTTTATTGTTCCAGATAAAACTTTACCTTCTACTCCAGCACCCTTTGTTCTGGCATATCCAGCGGCCACATCGGCGTTATCTGTTAAATATACTCCTGGGCCATATAACGCTTGAGGGTCTCCATAATCAATAGGTTTCAAATCGTTAATAGAACTAACATTTGCTTTCGTTCCGTGATAAACAGTCCCTTTTGCTTCATTACTAAGAGGGGGAGAGGAGAGGGGTTGGGAGGATCTAGGCTCTAGTTGCATTATGTCCGACTTGTTTCCTCGTATTCTACCGCCTTCTTCTATTGGAAGATCTACATTTAATGTCTGACCGTTCTCCATCTTAATGGTTACATTGTTAGCTTTTGTTCCAAAAGAACTCTCTGTCAATCTGCTTTTTAGGATCTCTCCCCTGACTCTAACATTACCCATACCAGAAACTGGAACAGTACCGTCTATATGCATACCAGTTTTTATATTTTCTGGTGTAAGATTATTTGTATACTTCCAAGACACCACGTCATCATATGGTTTCTGCGTTGATGGTGTCTCTGGATTAGGCATCGTTTTTTTAATGGGTTCGCCTGTCTGCCAGTCTATACCTTTTCTTGTTTGAGATTGTCTAAACGCTAGTTCTTCGGGAGTAACAAGTTTTGCTTCATTACTAAGAGGGGGAGATGGCTTAACTATCGCTTCGGGGTTAGATTTAACGGTATCGGCAATAATTGACTTCACGTCGGAGGCTTTATTCACGTCGGTCAATTTCGGAGCGAGGTCTTTAGCAACTTGTTCGGTCATGCCTAGCTTTGACGTTAATGTGTCGAAAATCTTTGCCGTATCACTAGTTTTGGCAATGTCGGACAAAATACTCGCACCTTTGCTTTCGGGAATCCAAGGCAATAAGTCGCCAAGAGTCGCCGCACCCGTAATGCCCCCAGCTAATAATGCCCCACCAATACCAGTAACGCCGTGTTGAGCGAGGAAACTCTTATTGCCTTGATAACGAGCGGTTGTGTTCTGTACTGGTTGATTACCTAGTAAAAACTTCTCGGTTGGTGTCTGAGCAGTATACGATTGAGTCCCAGTTAAATCGTGACCGATCTGGACTGCAGCACGAGGAAAGGTACGAGCCATATCGCCGGCACTACTCCAAAAGTCATTAATGCCAACTTGCTGTTTCGGCGTTGGCGGTTGATACGGCATATTCAAACTAGTCGGTCGAGTGTAACTCGGACCACTGAACATCGGTGTACTACCTAAGGAAATTGGTTTAATCGGTGCAGTTTGTCTCTGTGGTTGTGGAGCTGGTTGTGACGGCTGAAATTGACTGGCAACAGCGTTATAAACGCTCCCGTGACCCTGTGTACCAATACCAAGAGCCTGCTCGCCCTGATTTATCGTGTTCATTAAGCTGTCGAAGAAGGCCACTTAACCCCCAACGGCGGCTGTTTGCGGTGCTCCGTAATACTGGGTCATTGACGAACCAAATGGCGAAGTAGGTTGAAGATTGGAGTTCATGTAGTTCGTTAGTGCTGGTGTACTAGTCACACCCGTGTTCGCTAACGTGCTATTAACCATATTCATTGCCTGACTCTGCGGGATACCATTAGCAATTGCTTTGAAGTAGTTCGGAGCGACGTTCATCAATAACGAAGTCGGATCGTAGGTTTTGGTATTGTTGGCAATCGTGGCGCTGTTCGCCGCTTGAGCATTGGCAATGGCAGACTTCTGAGACTGGACGTTATTATTAATCGAGTCAATTGCGCTTTGTGTCCCTTGATTAGCGGTCGTTAGATTGTTTTGGTAGTTAGCGTTCTCATTAGTCATCTGTTGCCCAGTCGTCGGGTCATACTGATTCATAAAATCAGACTTCCCTGTATTAAGGTTCGTTTGATTATTATCGAGCGACTTAACGTTCTGATCGTTCTGAGTATTGATATCGTTCTCAAGGTTGCCCTGCTGTGACTGATAGGCGAACGGTGACGCTTGAGACGCAAAACCACTCAGACTGTTTAGCGATTTTTTCAGATTGTTTTGAAGATTTTGCCGACTGGTATCAATGCCTTGCTGGGCTTGAGTGTAACTGATTAAACCATTCTTATAGGCCGAGTTGATCGCCGCTACGGCTTGAGAGTGAGCAGTATTGGCGTTACCTATCGCTTGCTGTTGTTTGGCGTGCGCGTCGGCAACCTGAGCCGCCGCCAATGAGTTCATATCGGTATACAGCTGACCATTAAAGAAAGTGGGTTGAAAACCAGGGATTGCCGCCACGGATTGCTTGGCGGTATTAGCGGTCGAGATTGGTCCACCTTGGTAACTATAGTTGGGACTTGGTGGTCCCATTGTTGGGCCAGTAAACGGTTGAGTTGGAGAAGTCGGACCAGCTGGCTGACTCGGCGTTGGCGGCGTATACGCCTTAGGTGCATTAGCAAAGGCCGCGTTACCTTGGTTAGCAAAATTAGTAAGGGCGCTTTTTACGCCACTCAAATCAGGCGTTGCTCCTATGGTGCCACCGAAGGCGGGAAATGGGTTGGTTTTAGTTGCCATAATATTCCTAGGGATTAAAGTATGTTGCGCCCTGGTCGGTCATAGACTTAGCCTCGGCGTAAACACGGACCAATTGAATACGATAATCAGCACCTAGATTTAGACTATCGAAAGACGGTAGGAACGGTCTTGGCGGACCCATCTTCTTGGTCGAATGAATCGGCGTCATCACCACACCCACTAAAAGAGTTAGAACAACGATACCAGCGAAAGCAGTCTTTAAGTTTTTCATATGCTTATTATACTCCTTTTTTAGATTAGATATTCGATTGTACCCATAATTATTTTATTACCTGAAGCTGTCCAGCCACCGCTACTGCCGAAAACTTTGTTGAAGGTAACTGTGGTAGTGAGTCCCAAGTCCGCTTCGCAGGGCTGGGCAATAGCCGTTCCGTTATCCAAGCCCGAAACGAATAAATACGAATTGATAGAGACTGGCATAATTGGTAATGTCATCGTCGCCGTTGTAGCGCTACTCGTGCCATTTAACGAAAATGGTATCTTCACTAATCGACCGTTAATAATCAATTTGCTAGTTTGTGCGGGTGCAGGCGTCCAACCTGTAGTCGCCATCGACAAGTTAAACGAGCCAGGGAATCCGACCGCATTACTCTTGGAATAATACGGACTCGTTATCGCTCCGTTATAGAGAACGTAATCCGCTCCACCGTTAAGCGTTAAAATGGTCGAGGTTATCGCTTGGACGTTGAAATACTGCGTTGGTGTGATATTGGCGTTGGTTAAGGCGACGTTGGCGGTAAAGGTGGCTAATGCCCAAGCAGAGTCAACCGCGAAGCCGTTGATAATCGCTAGGTCGGTGATTTGACCGTTGAAGAAATTGATGTCCGTTCCTGATTCATTGCCACAACCGATACGAATGTAGTTAGTTGCCGCATAGGCTGGCACAACCATATATCCGCTCGCTTCTAACTGACCGTCAAGGAATATTTTGCCAAAGTTAGACTGCCATTCAATAACCACTAGATGGAGGTTAGTATCAATCGTCGTCGAACCTGTAATTACCGAGGGTGTCGTAATGGTATTGTTTCCCGTCTCAAAAAGTAGGTTGCCAGAACTATTAATTAACAAGTCATAGCCAGCCCAGTTGGTGTTCTTAGACTTCGATTGATAAATCGTACGGCTACCAGAGCCACCACCTTTTACCCAAAATGATTTACTAAACGCCCCTGTCGGTTTCAAATTAGCGGTATCGGATATGACGATTTTCGAGCTTGAGCCGTTAAACGTGGCAGAGTTACCGAACTTACCAGCGGTGTAAGTAACGTCGGTATCAGTGCCATTGTAGCCAGATTTGGTATCGGTAGAGTTGGCAACGAGCGGGAAATAGGAGGTGAGAGGGACGGATTGCAACACACTCATTTTGTCACCAACCTGAACTGTCGCAGTTTGGTCAGTGGCTGTGATCGCTGTTTGTGCCGGGGAGTAGGTCAATGCAGTCGCCAACGCTTGCCAACCTGAGACTTGGGGTTGAACAAGTAATACACTGTTTCCGGCTTGAACGTGAGCGGCATTAGCGTGGGTCACGCCAACCGTTCCAGCCGCACCACGAGTGATACCAGTTAGGTTACCCGTACTTGCGTCATAAGCCCCGTAGATTATGGTTTCAGGACCAGAGCCAATGCCAACGGCATTTAATGAGTCGTAATCGATTTGCAATACTCCATTAGCGGCGGCTATTGCTAAACCAGTGCCAATAGTTGCGGTGGTCTGAATCGCCGTGAGCGAGCCAGAGAGGATTGAAGTGACGAAGTCGGCGGACGGAAGGTTATATGCCATTATGCTCCTTAATTTAATTTATTGGTTGAGATTGTTTTCCATGGCGTCATCATCATCAGGGCTTGTCCGATAGAATCGAGTCGCCACGAGCCAGTGCTTACTACGTTATATTGTATCGCATATCGCTGGGCTTTTGCTTTTAATCGTTTAGGTTGATTAACGACAGGTGTAACGACGTTGGTATTTAATCCACCACCAAACGGTACTCGACCATAGAGTGCATTACCAAATCCACCATTAGGCTGAGGTTGAAAGATTGGTGCAGTTCCGATTATCTCTTGGTCATTGAATATGTCGGTTACTGTGACGCTACCAGACAACGAACCGAACACATAATCAGTATAAAAGAATAGTTTTAACGTATCTGGTGCGCCAAAATCAAACGATTTAGAATACCACGCCGAGTTAATAATCGTACCGTCGTCAGTCGCCCCGTTATAGAGATTATAGACGTCACCAGACGCCGGGTGACCAAAGTAAAAGGTCGTGGTCTTTGACGTGGAAATATAGATCGTAGCGTCATCAGCGGCGATATTAGTCCACGAGTGCCACGCCTGATAGCGAATGTCATAGACGGCACAAGAGTCGTTGGCATTGCCAGTTGCCGAATAGAAGAGGTGGTACTTGTAATTAAAGTAGCGACCAACTAATTTGGATTTAGTTTCTCCAGTCAATCCAGAGTAGATTGTTTGAATCCGAAGCGAGCGATTATTGCCACGGACCGAAGTAAATGTTGCCACGTCACCAATGGTGTATATACCAATATCTGAGGCAAAGTAAATATCATTTTCAATCGTGCAAATTGAACGGTGAGACACACAACCAATTGAAGCGGTCACGAGAGTCACATTGAAAAAGTTAGCGGTTGAACTCGGCGTAATAGCATATATCTCTTTACGAGTAAACACATAGAGCGAAGACTTAAACACTTTGAGTCCAACAATCTCCGCCCCAGAGCCAGGAGTAAAATTTAATGTCCCTTTATCGGAACTAGTACCAGTTGAGCCAAAGTCTAACGGTTTAGTTGCGTCGGGAGTCTTAGTCGAGAACTTCAGCGTATCACGGTAGATTGGGTCAACTCCCCACAAGCGATTATCATAGTATGCACCATAGAGTAAGGTCGCCCCAGGGGCATAAGCGGCTACAGTCGTGCCGTCGAATGTCTGCATTGCGTCCGCACCGTTGAAAGTAAACAGAGTACCGTTTGCCCCAGCAAAGCTATTGTTGACGTTAGCGGCAACGACGGCCGAGACGGCTTGAACCACGTTTATGTCTTTGTTGTTCGTAAAAGTATTACCAGTAGCAACGTTCCAACTAGAACCGATACCGGTATTGTAAAGGCAACCAACGAGCGAACCATTAGAAGCAAACTTGACCAACTGATCGATGTTTGATGTGTGATATTCAGCTAACCCAAATACGCCACTAGAATAACTCCCAGCCGTTCCAACTTTAGTATAACCAGAACGATTGCCAACTCCACCACGCCCCTTAAAGTCGCAGTTGACGGCATTGGGCGACTCATTATCCGCTACTTGGCGTGGTCCAAGATAAAGATTAACTCCACCAGAGAAGTCGGAGAATGTTTTAGTTGTAACTTGGCTTTGTGTCGCCATTACGGCCTCGCTATGCGTATGGGGTCAATCCCATAACCATTAAGTTGCGGTTGCATACCAGCGTTACTTCCCTCGGTATACATTGGTCCAAAGGCAATATCTTTCATATACAGTTCCTGAAGTTTTTTTGTACCACGAGTTTCATAATCAGCCTCTAGCGATTGGTTACGTTCTGAACCAACCCAACCTTTAGAAGCAGCGAGATAGGCCAAGCCTTCTAGTTCAGGAATTGGGCAAACATCGGTTGGATTAACTAACGCCGTCGGTAAAAAATGGTACCAATATGTCACCGTTCCAGTTAATTGGTTGGAGTTAAAGACATAAACATTGTTGGTCGTGTCGTAGGTAATCCAGTGATACATTGCGCCAGTATTGTTTTGAGCCGAGCGCACGTCGGACGGGGATATTTCGACACTCATCAGGTCGGCTTGACCTGTCCCTGAAATAATCCGAGCGTCAGTAATATGCCACGTTGGATTGTAGTTGGTTGGTAGATTAAACACACCAGCCACGAGCGTCCCAGTTGTCATTACGTGTGACCAGGACCAGTCAAAGCTATTAAACGCGTCAGCAATGGCGGCATTAATATTCGAATCATTGATCGCATTGACGGTCGTATAGTCCGTTTCCCCGATAATATACTGGAAACGTTGGCGTAGAGTAGTGAATGTTGGTAGAGCCATTAGACGCCTACTTTCTTTTTCTTCTTAGTCGGTAAGCCTGGGAGTTGAGGCAATGAATTAGGCGCGCTCATCATATTCGGTTGTTGTGGCGCTTGACCAGGGCCTTGCATTGGATTAGGGGCGAAATTACCATTAGGTACGCCGTTTTGAACACCATTTTGGGGAATCAATGGCCCCATCTGCTGTCCTGGTTGGCCCTGTGGTGGCATTCCAGGGGCATTGTTGCCCATCATTGGTTGTTGCTGTTGTGGTTGCATCATCTGCTGTTGTTCTTGGGGTGGTAAACCGCTCATATAGTCTTGTGGCGTATGAGCATAAGCGGCTTTGTCTGGCGGGAGAGGTGAACCCATCAAACCTTGCGGGTTTAGATTCAAACCAGCGTTACCAGCCATCTGCATTTTGCCATCAGGCGGCATATCGCTAAAGTTCATGGTCTCGTGAGGTAATATATACGGTAATGTCGAGGCATTATGAATTGGTTGTTGCCCTGGACCAGTCGGTTGTTCAAGATCATATTGCGATGGATCTTTAATGCCCATGCGCAAGCCCATCTCTTCGCTGATCTTCTTTAAGTCGGTCGGGATTCTGAACTGTAGACGGAAGTCAGCCCACGCCTGTAGATTGGCGACGTCCTTTTCGCTGTCTTGCTCGGCCATTGAACCTGTCTCACACCTTACTACCCAGGTAATATCAAATAAAACATGGCTTTGTGGCTTCTTGCCTTGGGCCAACATTGCCTTAGCCAGTTCTTGAGCGGGGGAAACACCAGTTTGGGGGTCAGGTTGCATAGATACGAGTCCAGAAACAATTAAATCGGCCAGGGTTATTTTACCTTGAATTAGATTCTTAGTAACCGTAACCCAATGAGGAGACTCACCGGTCACAAACACAAACTTCTCTTCGTTCTTAGCCATTAAAGCGGCCATATACTTCAACATTTTGTTGGTCACGGGTTCAATTATAGCTTCTTCAAAGTTAATTTGTCGGTCATGGATTGGACTAATGGCCTGGGCCTGTAAGGCATTAATGCCTGTCGCCGTACCCTTCACCTTGTCGTTAGAATTGGGGATAGCAGTCGAACTATAACCAGCGATACCAGTCGCACTCTCTAGTCTCTGCTGAGCATAGTTGAGCATATCAAAGCCAAAGGTCGGAAGTGTTGGCATAGGTAAGTGATTAACCATCGCTGGATTAGCCAAGACTATACCACCCAACTTGTAAGCATTACGTAATGACTGTTTGTTGACCGGGTTAGCAGCCACTGACGGATCAACGAATAACGGGGGATTCAACGCCTTTGAACCATAGTCAACAACCTGGTTAAGAATCATATCCTTAGCGTGGGTCAAGCCATTTAAGAAATCGAGTAAACCGAAGGCGTATGGTTGCTTAGGGACGACAATGTCCATAGCAAAGTCGAGTGGGTCGTCATCAAGAATATCGTTGTTAAACTCTTCGATAATCGATGTCCATTCCACCATACGAACACAATGCTTGCCCTCCCAGCGAGAGATCAAAAGAATATCCCCGACTGGACGTTGCTGAGTCTGTGGACCAGAACGATTAACCAAATAAGGCGACGGATCTTGGCGTACGGTTGGCGCCCCTTCATGGGCAGCCTTAAATTGATCGATGTTCTTAAACCGTCCTAGGATCTTTCCATTAACGTCTATCTCACGGTGATCTTCTAAATATTCCATGGTCACATACTGACGAATATAATAAAAAGACGACTTCTTAAGCGTTGTCGTAGAATCAAAGACCACATCTTCAATTGGAATAATCCGAAAATCGGGAGCATCGGATTCGGCGTTGTAGTATGTCTCAGTGCAAGTTTGACCAGTGACACAAAACTCACGACCTGACTCTTTTAGTTTCTCACGGGCCGAACCAGTGGATTGAACAGTGGCTGGGTCTGACCACATATACTCAACGGTACCTTTGATAATATTTGTAATTTCTTGGGGGAGGTTATGACCACGACTTAACGCATAAAACTTTGGCGGGCGTTCAAACATTTTTTGTATCACACGTTCGACTAACTCAGGAGCAACAGGATCGGATATCTTAGTATCTGTCCCGCGGGTATCCGAATACGCCGTGTACTGGCGATAGTTCACGTCGAAACGATTTGTTTGATAGCTTCCAAGTAGTGTGTAGTGTCGATTAAACTCGGTCTGGTATTTAGCAATACGAGTAGCGTCGACATCAACAACGGTGGTAGATTTTGTTTTAGCCATTGCTTAAATAATAAACCAAATTAGCTAGCAATACTATACGCCAGACGTTGGAATCATTATCGGCTTGTTGCTACGACGCTTACGCTTGAGTTTACGGCGTAGTTTCGGCTGAGTGGGCATAGTTGTAACGACTACGGCCAAAGGTTCTTCTACGGGCATTGTGGTGGGTTTAGATTTGAAATAGTCACGCAACATTATAAGCATTAACAGTTCTTGATGATTAAAGAATCTCGATCCAGCGAGGTATTGTGGGTAGAGATTGTCAATCTTATGTTCAACGATAACTAAGTCTTCTTCGTAATTCATTGGACTCCTTTGGTTTGGAGGGGTGACGAATCACCCCTCACGGACTACTTAACACGCTCTTCGGATTGGCTAACACGGCTTGAATCCATACAAGCAGAGACAGCCAATACCGTTAGAACGATCATTACAACTAACACGATTCTCACGACACACCTCCGTCTATCCTTTGAAAGCTTGCTTGCCTTCAAACATAGACCGAAATTGCTTATCTTCTAGGTATTTACCATGCAATTCATACATCGTCTTAAGCGTAATATTCCAATCGCCATTAAAGCGTAAACCATGGTCATCGATAAAGAAAGCGACGTCATTGGGCTTAATATTCGTCACATCGTCGAATGGTATACCGTAATACTTAAGCCAATCACGAACATGTTGTGGGTTGCCACCACGAACCGTATGAATGATTATCTTATGGCCATGTTTACGCATATCCTTCAATGCTTCCTTTGCTCCAGGCATGGGGTTGCCCATGGACTTACCTTCCGGCTTGTCCATGGGGTTCATAATCGTATTGTCGAAATCAACTGCAACAATCATATCCATCTTTCCGTGACTTCGGGGGGGCATAACACCGGTGGCCTATCCATAGTACGAAGAATACCATAGTTAGTCGGATATTCGCCGAGAGTATAGTCTTCATTGAAGTATGACTTTACGCCAGCGAGAGCGAGATTGTAATTAGTCAGATAGAAAAAGCAGTACGAAGCGGTCAACAGTCGACCGGCATTAATCTCGGTGACCTTAGGTACACCATTCTCGTCTTCTTTAAGGTCGATGCCGTAGAAGCCATGAAGTTCAGTCTTGGTCGCGTCTGCAACACACTGGAGAGCTAGATTAGCAATCTTGATGACTTCAATATTGTCCCGGCATACTGAGACAACAGACGAGCCAACGTTTTCAACGCCTTCGGTCTTATATTTCAACGAGTAACTAATTCGCTCCTTAACAAACGAACCGATTATCTTACCGTGATTAACGGCAAATTCACAACTGTAATTCCTTCCTGGCAAGAACGAACTAATCATCTGAGCGCCTTTACCACCAGCGCCGTCGGTATCTCTGAGCCAATAAGTCTTAGGCGCAAGGTCACCAATGGTTTTAGCAGTGCGAGCCTTGTCCTGACAACAAAGGATTTGGTACTCATCAGGCAAGAAGGTGTTAGCTAGTCCAGCATTAGCCAGGACCAACTTATCTGGCGTTGGCAAACGGAGATCGTGTTGGTGACTGTAACTCGTATCGATTCCATTGGATTGAGCTATCTGCGTTGACCAAACAGAGTCGTCTTGACCAAATAACTCGTAATGTCCTTTGAGACATTCAGCCATTCCAAGACCAGCCCAACCTAAACCTAGCAAATGTACGTTCTTCATTTTGCTTCCTCTATGCTTTCCAAGAGCTTGTGTGGATACTTCTTACCGAGTATTCGAGCATTGGGTACGACACAATGGCCACCAATTGGACCAGGCATATAGTCTATCTCTGGTCGAACGAACTGTGGCCAACCTTCTGCCTTTGCACCTTCGTTGTAGGTGTGATTCATCTGCTTGATGTCTTCAAAGTTCACCCCCAAATCTTCGGCAATAGAGTGGGAGTATTTATTAAACGCCAAGCAGATGCCGTAGTAAGAGGTGTCGAGCAGTTTGCCTAACTCGACGACTTCGGGATTGTCGTGGGCCATGGTTTTGAAGCCAATGGTTTTGAGAATGTCCACAGCTTTTTCCACAACCTGTGGATTAACTCCGCCAACGTGTTTAGTTTCCCGAACCATGTTATCTAATGTTGGGTGACGACCACGTGCGAATGAATAGGCTACATTGTCACCACATCGACTTGTCGTGCCTATTTGGACAGTAGAGTGAATGATTGTTAAGTCGGGACTAAAACGACTGATTAATGTATTTACATCGCTAACGAAATTATCTGAGTATGGAATACAAATATGCGTGACGTCAGCATGCCCACCCTCTAAATGTTTGACTGGATCGTGATAATACACAAACTGCCCTGAGTTCTCAATTAACCTACCCAATGCTGTCCCAATCTCTCCTTTGCCAATAATTAAATGGATCATTCTGTCTCCCAACGTAATCGCTCCGAGATTTTTTCGCCAGGACGCATTCCAATGATCGTCACCCCTGGCTCATAGTCGTCGGGTTTGGCATATCCATGACGGGCTAAGACATCAGCAAGCATATCCATAATTCGAACTGGTTCACCCATACTAGGAATGATTAATTGTATGCCTTGTTCATAACCAGCCCAGATTTGATTTACAGCGTCTTGGGCTTCGATTTGGTAGCGAATCATACGTTCGTCGGTAATCGGTATTGGTTGCTTGTTAGCAATAGCTGTCTCCCAGATAGGAATGACTGAACCATTAGAATTGAGTATGTTGCCGAGTCTTGCCACTGAGCCACCTAAAGACAAGCAGGCACGCTCACCCAATGCCTTAGTAAAGCCATAAGTTGATATTGGCTCAACCGCCTTATCTGTTGAGACAAAGAGTATATTGCAACTGTGTTTACTTGCTTTGCGAAAGAGGTTGCAAGTCATGGTCACGTTGTTATCGATAAATGACATAACATTAGTTTCGCCTAGATTGACGTGTTTATAAGCTGCTAAGTGAATTAAAATATCGGCCCACCCAAAAACTGGATCGCCGATAGTATCAAAAGATTGGAGTCGCTTGTCTAGGTTCTTATGGTCTTGCATTGAGGCTACCGCCCATTCGTTGTTATCGACGCCAACGACGCGATGACCGAGATGGAGCAGATGGGCCGTGAATGCTTGACCAATTGAACCAGCGAACCCAGTAATCAAAATGTTTTTCTTTGTCATGTTTATCTCAAACTAATTGTATGCTCATATCCACGCGTCGTCAAGATCGTAAACTGGGATCTCGACACCACCTAGAGACGGCTCATAGCCAACAATTGACATTGATGTCGTATTTCCTTTGATTCCGTCTAAAGCGTAACGTAGAGCATCCATACAGTGATCGAAACCAACGTCTGGCTCAGTCAGTATCTTGCCATTGCGATCAGTTTTCCACAGATAGTTGCGATACTCTTTGATTAGGTTCAGTGACCGTTTCGTCATTGATATCTTGAGCGATTGAACGTAGTCTATGCCCTTATTGATTGAGCCAGGACCTTTAATACAAGGTAGGATATTTACGCCGTAAGACTTAATCTCATCAATCGATTTAGGTTCAGCCGAATCAGCTAAAACGATCTTAACCTCGCAGTTCAAAAGTATGTCGGCTAGTTGCTTGTTGAATAGTCCACGTTGATACGTTATTTCGTCTAGTATATATCCGCCATTGTAGTAATAGACGGCAATAATTACAGCTGGGTCTGATGAGTAGCCAAAGTCTAAGCCATAGCGTTCTAGTCTAGCCTCGTGGGGTACGTCGTCAATAATCGCCCAGTCCTTGTAAATCTTACCCTCAACTTCGCCAAGCTCACCTAAACCGTAAACCTTCCACCAGTTCTTATTGCCTTGACGGGATTCGATAGATTGCACAATCGCTGGGTCTAAACCTTCGTTGTCCTTGTAGGTCAGAATCGTAAAATCTACATTGGGTTTGCCTTTAAGATCGGTATAAAAATAAAACTCATTAGTCGGATTCCAGTCAAGCCAGACATATTCTTTTGTACGCACTTCTAGCTGGTCAAAGGTTTCTTTTTCAATGTTGTTTACCTCGTTGATGAACAAACGATCACGCCGAGGACCACGCACCTTACTTGGCATATCAGCACTAAAAAACTCAATCTTTGAATCATTGGGGAAGGTATAGACGTAATCTGTTCTATTCCAACGCTTCTCTTCGTAAGTTGGGTCGTGTTGTTGCATAATATTCAAAAAGTCACGAATAGCCCCACGCTTCAAGTGTGGAAAACTCTCAGAAACAATACTCGTTAGCGTTGGCGTGGTATCGGTCTGGGCTTGGTCAATCAACAATTGCAATATGCTAATTGTTTTACCAGCCGAAGTGCCACCAGCCACGCCCCTAATTCGCTGGCGTAGTTGATTTAATTTCTTTGTCGCTGTCGTCAGTTTGTACATTGCGTGTAAATCCACCGAGGATAGGTTGTACGTTTATCTTTTCGCCACCAGTGGTTACGTCTTGAGCTGGATTACCTTCAGCCATTTTCCAAAGAACTTCTTTTGGTAAACCACGCATAAACTCAAGCTTTTCTTTGTCGCTCATTTCCTTTAGCATTTTCTTAGCATATGTTTTTAATGAAAAAGTACCCTTGGGTTTACCCTTTGGGTTACCACTAACACCTGGTTGAAACAACCAAGGTTTCTGAATATCGCCTGAATTATCAGTTTTGTTATCCACCATAGTTTTCCACTTTTCCACCGAGTTTTCCACAGGTCTTGTTTGTCATTAGTTTGCCTTTTGAGCTATTGGTTTCTCGTTCACGAACGTTGAGACGGATTGCACCACATCGCGCGTTAAAACCACGAATCCTTGCCAATTAAGCACTATGTAGTAAGCTCCGATAATGGCACAAGTCATCACGATCAAGTTTCTCATTTTTCGCGCTCCGTCCAGAGAATTGCGAAGAACCAGGTCGCTAGAAGCGCAATGATTATCCAGCAGATCACTTGAAAGAACATAAAACCTGTCATAAGTACAATATACGCTCAAGCGTCAAATTCGGCAAGCAACTGCTGAAAAGGATCGGGAGGTGGCGTGTTCATCTTGATAGCGTAAGCCTGTTTAGCTTTCGCTTCTTTTGCCTTACGATCAGCTTCTAATTTACCGTAATTATACAAGACATAATCTATGCCATTATCGTCATGAAATACTGTTGCTCCACCACATTCGATTTGCTTCTGTTCCTCGGTTTTTAACTGTTCTTGTGGATAATTCTTGTCGTATTCGTCTAAAACCTTCTTTACTCCGTCAATCTTACCAAAGTGTTTGTAGTATTCACGGATCAATTCCCAGCGTCTGCGCCCTGGACCAAAAGTATTCGGATCGCCACCGTGGTCTTTATCCAACATACTTACAAAAGCTTTCCGACGTTCTTCAATGCTTTGGGTTGATTCCAGCTGAGGAGCTTCAAAATAAGGGGAAATAGTTACAATATCTGCCGTGTTTATTCTTACGTCGTCCGTTAATTTAATTAAGCATTTTTCCTTGAGTAACTTATCGACTGTATCTCGTTTTTCTCGACTAACGTTATATTCCTCGCCATTCCGCATTTTAATCAGATATCTACTTGATGTGTGAGACATCGTATACCTTCCTTTCGTTAAATCCATTTGCTTTGTTATCGCTCCGTTGAAGCCAAAGGTTATAAAATGCTCCATAATTTTTATAAACCTTACCCGTTGCATTTAGCCATTCGCTCGCCTTATTAAGCTCTGCCTCAACGTTCTTATCTGGGTATTTTGCCTTTAATTCTTCAACGTATTGTTCGATATTTGCAGTTGATTTTGGTTTTTTGCTCAATCCTACGTTAGTAGGATTACTAACCTTACCTAACCTAACCTTACCTATCCTATCCTGTGTATCCATTTGGTTGCCAAGTGGTAGTACCTCTGGTTGCCCGTTGGTAGTACCAGCGGTAGTACCAGCGGTAGTACCGATCTCGTATTGCTTTTGGTTATTAATCTTAAGTTGACCAAATAATTGTTGGTAATGTGTCGGCGTATATCGGTCTTTTCGTATCTCGTTGTTAATCAACCAATCCCGAATAATAAGCACATTGTCGTCATACACCTTGACCAGATTATTCGCTTGTAATACCGCTAAATCTTGTTCTGTTGCCCCTGTGAGCTTTAGAACTGAATACCATTCACAGATCCCGTCGTCATCGGCGGCAATTCCTAAATCGTAGTACAGTAGTCTTGAACTAGCTGGCACTCTTAGGAACTGACTAGAGTGTACTATTGTCTTGCTAAACATTCTCCGGTTTGCCATTGTCGCCTCCTTTTTTGTCTTTACCTACTATAATCCCTTCCTGCTTAAGTACCGTGTAGACCCAGGCACGAGTTACGCCTAGTATCTGAGCAATCTGCCGTGCCGACACATCTGCTCGATATAGGTCTGTTATCTGTTTGCGCCGGAATAACCACGCTTCTAATTTTTGAGTTTGTATTTGGTTTTGGTTCATGATCGAATAGTAACACGGTAAACACTGTTTGTATAGTAGGGCTTGACAAGCCTCTAAAAATAATCTAAGATGTAGTTACTGGGTGATTCGCCGATGACAGTTGCGACACCGACCACCCGGTAACGACAATCGACCTACGTCCCATGTGAGCAGAGCGCAAACAAATAACTCTTCGCGATACCAGACAGATTGTACTCGATTACCACCCGCCGACGACTCTAGGACCGAGGGGCTAAATGCCCCGACAAACCAGTTGTCACCCCTCCTTCAACTGGCAACCTGGCCCCTCAATCCTGGAGTCGACCCTCTGGAAATCACATCTAGTCAGTCGAAGTCTCCCCGTCGCCTTAAAAACGACTTGAAAGAATTGACTTAATGACTTCCCAAATCAATTTCAGCCCAAATTGGCCAACCAGATGTACACTGGGCGTCCGACGGATAGGTAGGGGGTTGCTCCCCAAAGTATGCCGAAACCAAGATGGATTGAATAGGAAAATGAGCCTGTGAGGCTTCGGGCGACTAGATGTGATAAGGAACGATCCACAAAAGAAGAAAGGAAACGAGATGCAAGACCCATTTTTAGTCACGACCGAGTCGCAAGAAGTCCGTACCGATCCCGTTGGTTTTCTAATCCGCCGTATCAAGACCCTCGTTACTCACGACGAGGTTATTTCTGATTTTGATCACGGCATGAAAGTGTATCCACGAGCGCCACTGACCCAAGACGAACTAGCCCGAATGGACTATGATTATAATCAAATTGACCAAAACCATATAGACAAAAGAAAGGAGTTAGACGATGCCACGAGCTAAGTCTGATAACACCACCAAAGCATTTTACGCTCTCTGGTCACGCGACCAACTGATTGCCGAACTAATTCGTATCAACAAATTACTCAAAGAAATAGAGGACTAACCAAAATGACAAACGACTTTCTGCCCGCCGACTATGATGTACCGATGTCCGGTGGCAATTACACCAAATTAAAGTTAGGCACTAACCGCCTACGCATCCTCGCTAGCCCCGTTTTAGGCTGGGAGTGGTGGACTGAGACCAAGGACAACACTGGGGCCGTTAAACGGACACCTAATCGTCACCACATGGCAGACAACCGCGCTGACTATGACGGCGAAGAGCCAAAGCATTTCTGGGCTATGCCGATCTGGAACTATGACACTAAGCATATCGAGCTTTGGGAGATCACGCAGAAGGGCTTGATGAAAACATTGCGCACTCTCGCCCAAGACGTTGACTGGGGTTCGCCGACTGGTTACGATATCGTAGTGGCCAAAGAGGGCGAAAGCTTAGAGACAAAATACGCCTTAACGCCCAAGCCAAAAACCGAGCTAGCCGACGACGTGTTAGAGGCCTACAACGCCTCCACGGTCAACTTAGAAGCCCTATTTACTGGCGAAGACCCATTTGCTCCAGTCGACGAGCCTAAGTCACCAAAACAGCAATTAAGTGCCAAAGCCGCTAAAGAAGCGGAAGATATCGAAGTTGGACTAAACGCTTTGGACGCATAACCATGACAAATCTAAAGGAGTTGAAATATTCCACGTTAGTCGAGCAGACTAGACTCGGCTTACGCACCGTCACCGATTTTGACAACATAATCGCCGCCAAAGAAGCCGAATTAGGCAACGCTGGATTTATGGATTGGCGAGACGGAATCGACGACATGGTGATTCCAGAAATGCGTGTCCCCGACCCATTGTTTACTCGCCACTATTTGAGAGACGGCGAAAGATTTGACCCCGACTCAGTTTACGATCCGTATACGTTTAACGTAGTAAACCCCGAAATGGCAAAGGAGCAAGATGACGCAAGATAACTACACCACGCCAGATATCAACCTAGCGTCAGCGATGATGACAAAGTTTCAATACGTCGGCGTCAAACCTGATCCGAATAACCCGCGAATGAAAGTATTTGTTTTCGCAATCGACGTGGAGAATGGCAAAGTCGCCGCTAATGACTATCGCGGTAAACGGTTTCCCGTCGACGCTCGCGGAATGGCGGACAATCTGAATGCCCTCAAAGACGAAGTATTAGGACGGTCACGATGAAAAATATAAGCAATGACGATCTTCTTAAGGCGATAAGAGAAAAAGACGGTAAGCATAAAAACGCACTAAAAGACGCTGAAGTGTTAGTAAAACATATAGTCGAGAATAGAATTTCGGCGATGTTAGAAGATATTAAGGACGTTGCTGATGATGTTAGCCTCTCGGCTGACGGATTCGTGTTACTAATGATCAGGGAATTAAGTTTTGTCGCTGGCACGCTTTCCGATTCGGTGATCAGGGTTAACGCCGAACGTGACGAAGAAAATAATAAGAAAATCGCCAAACTCATAAAGGATAAAAAGATCGACTTTAAGGCGAGGATAGAGGAACAAAAATGATCTATAAACCCAAAACCCTAGCTCGTCTCGCAGTCGACGAAGGCTCGCCACTTACCTTCTGGCCCGATGAGTATCGTCGCTACGTTGCCGCTCAAAAGGCTGAAATAACCGCTATAATGGGT
>Ga0307375_10002490_pt1 | contig 18833 bp, 19 predicted proteins | sample TR1MG_FD_202531 | JGI IMG/M metagenome (GOLD analysis project Ga0307375, IMG submission 202531) | Soil microbial communities from Risofladan, Vaasa, Finland - TR-1 | ecosystem: Environmental > Terrestrial > Soil > Coastal area > Acid sulfate soil | place: Finland: Risofladan, Vaasa | collected...
GCGCAGGCCTCGCAGCAACGGGTGACCTCCCAACCGTGCTTTCAAGGGAACCTCGCCTGCGCTTTCGGCTTAGGCGGGTGACCCGTACTGCCACCAAAGTGTGCTGTCAAAGTCGGCGGGAACGCCGCCGTGAATGCGGGCTGGTCGGTCAATGTGTAGGCGTTTGGATCAGCAAGGGAGGGTGTTCTGGAAGCAGTTGTGACGAGGGAGGGAGTGCCTTCAGGTGGACCCTGCCCCGGGCGCGAGGCATCCTCGTTGCTGAGCCCCTTTGCGCGCCCTCGGCGTCGCTGAAAAGTCATGCAAAGGGTGATGCCAGGAGTACCGCGAAGGGATAGGAGTTCGGGTAGTACCCCGTGTTGTTTGCGCGATGTGGATCGACCAGGCCGCGCGATCGGATTGACTATGGAGACGCAATTACAAACGCTTGGCGAGAAGGAGAAACAAGTGAAGATTGGGTTGTCAGCGCAATTCGCGCACGGTGGTCAATTCTGTGCGCGCAGCAACATTTGGGTGCTTTACGCCGCCCGATGTGGATGCGGATGTCACGATCCTGGCCGGCGACATTGACACCGAAGCCGACGGGGTCGCGTGGGCGAAGGCTACCATCAGCTGGCGGCCGGTCCTGTACGTAGCCGGCAACCACGAATTCTATTCGGGCAGCAAGGCCGTCCAGGGAATCACGGCCAAGATGAAGCAGCTCGTCGCCGGGAGCAATGTGAGCGTGCTCTTCGATGAGGTCCTCGCGGTTAGTATATTGGCGATTGCTGAGTAAGTGTTCGCAGTCGGCCTTAGCTGCGTCCGCGCTCTTCGGATCTGGCGCGATGAAGCTTCCCCCTAATCTGGAAGGTTTATCAATTATTGGGACGCTCTTAGTTGGGAGGTGTTGGGGTCACGATCCGACGACCTCCGGCTCACATCGCCTGCAGCACGCCAAGCTTGCCCCGAGTTCCACGGAGATAGGAAACGACCTGCACCAAGATCAATAGGGCACTCGCGCCGACGAACGCGGCGCTGATTGGATGTTGGATGAAGATCGCCATTTTGCCGTGGGAAATAAGCAGTGCGCGGCGAAAGTTCTCCTCCACCATCGGTCCGAGCACGAAGCCCAGAAGTGCCGGCGCCATCGGAAATTTCAAGGCCACGAGGAGCGCACCGAACGCGCCGAAGACCAGCAATTCGCCGATCTGAAACAGGCTGTTGTCGGTGCTGAAGACGCCGATCACGATAAAGAACATCGCCGACGGGAACAGATAGCGATACGGAACCTGCAGCACTTTCAGCCAAATGCCGATCAGCGGCACGTTGAGCAGCAGCAGCAGGACGTTGCCGACCCAGAAACTGGCAATCAGCCCCCAGAATAGATCCGGGTGCTCGGTGATCAGTTGCGGGCCGGGGTCAATGCCCTGAATCATGAGCGCACCCAGGATGAGCGCCATGATCGGGTCGCCCGGGATCCCGAGGCACATGGTCGGGATGAAGTCGACCTGCGTCTTGGAGTGCGATGCGGCCTCGGGGGAGACTACGCCTTCCATCGCACCGTGACCGAAGCGTTCGGGCGTCTTCGAGATCTTGCGTTCGAACGCATAGGCGAGAAAAGTGGTGATTGTGGGACCGGTCCCCGGCATGGCGCCGAACAGGGTGCCGATCAAGGTGCCGCGCAGCGTTGGCAGGAACGCGTGCTTCAACTCCGCCCTGTCGGGCAACATGTCGCGCACGCGCATACCTGCGCCATGGGTCACATATATCGTGCGGTTGACGTTGAGCAGGAAGTCGGCCACGGCGAACAAGCCCAGCGCGAGGCCGACCAGACTGACCCCATCCGACAATTCAGGTATCCCGAATGAAAAGCGTATGACGCCGCTATTGACATCGGTTCCCACCACACCCCCTAGTATGCCGAGCAGTACCATTGCGACCCCCTTGAGCGGTGAGCCCCGTGACAAGGTCGAGCCTGCCAGCAGACCCAGCAGCATGACCGAGAAAATCTCGGCTGGACCGAATTTGAAGGCGACTGCGACCAACAGCGGCGAGAAGAAGATCATCACCAGGATGCCGAAGGAGGCCGCGAAGAATGAAGCCAGCATGGCGAGACCCAGGGCCTTGCCTCCCTTGCCCTGCTTGGTCAGCGGATAGCCGTCGAGGCAGGTCACCGCATGCGGCGGGTGGCACGGCAGGTTGAGCAGGATCGCCCCGATCGCGCCGCCGTATTGAGCACCGTAGAAAATGCCGGCCAGCATCAGGATCGCCGGCACCGGATGCATCGCAAAGGTCAACGGCAGCAGAATCGATATCGCCGACAAGGGCCCCAAGCCGGGGAGCACGCCGATCAGGTTGCCCACGAGCACGCCGAACAGCGACCACATCAGGTTGTGCGGCTCGAATGCGACGCCGAACCCGTACCACAGGCCGAGCAAGGACTGGTCGATCATGGCTCAGCCCCAGCGGAACAGTTCGAACTGCATTTGCAGCGCCCACCAGAAGACGACCACCGCGATGGCGACCATGCCGACGGAGAGCCAGAGCGCCTGCTTCAGGGTATTTTCCTTGTCACCCAGCGCTGATATAAAGACGATGGCGAACGTGGCCGGCACTAACCCGCCGTACTCGCCGAGCACGATGAAGGCCACGATACCCCCGATAATGGCGCCCCAGGCGCGCCCATCGAACGCCGGGTGCGCGCCGGCTTCGGCGGCGGCCGGACTTGCGCTCAGCGCGATGGCTAGCCCGATCGCGGCCAGGATCGCGCCCACCGCGGTCGGAAAGAAGCCCGGACCCATGCGCTCGAGCGTGCCGAGCTGGTAGCGCGTTCCCGCGTACACAGCCGCGAGCCCGACAAAAATCATCAGCGCGCCGCCGTAATAATCCTTGTTGTAGCTGAATAAGGAACGCATTATCTCCCTCCTCCGTTTGCTCCCTGTCGATGCACACTTAAAGGAAGTACGACGCCACTCGCCTCCTTAGGTACTCTGGGCAAAGCGCTACGCAATGCCTCCGTACGCATTGGTGCTTTCGGAGAGCGGACCTTCGAATAGACATTGCCGATCTCCTACGAACACCGATCCCCACCGGCCGATGAACAGCCTGTCGCCTCAATTGTTTGAAGGTCTGGAGGTCGGCCGAACGAACCATATGTCGATCTGATTCCTGAAGACTTATGTCCGCTTCGGACATTTTGGCAACTATCAAACAAGGTTGTCATAATTCGCAAAGTGTTTCTCGGTCGCGACAAAGCAACAATGCAAGTCTTCCTCGAAATTCTCGGTTTGCTTCCAAATAGGTGAATTCGGTGCTGGAGGCTTCAGTCGTACTGCCGCGTCACCCACTCCGCCACGCAAACTGGCTTGTCGGATCCTTCGCGGTCCACGGTCACGCCCCAGGTAAGCTGCCTCCCGCCCTCTATGCTTTCGAATCGAGTGAGCACAAAACGCGCGCGAATGCGCGAACCAGCCGGAACAGCATCGGTAAATCGCACTCTATTCAGTCCGTAGTTGACCCCCATTCTTAGTCCACTCATGTCGATCGTCCGCTGCAGTAGGCGCGATAGTAGGGACAGCGTGAGAAAACCGTGCGCGATGGTACCCCCGTAGGGCGACTCGCGCCTAGCCCGCTCCGCATCGATATGGATCCACTGTGGATCTTCGATGGCGTCGGCAAATTGGTCGATACGCTCCTGGCTGACCGCAAGCCAAGGCGAAACACCGATCTCTTGACCGACTTGCAGATGTAGTTGACTAGTGTCGCGCATAGTGGGTACTGGTCCTCCTGTCATCTATGATCACTAATACCGTACAAACCCGCGGCATTAGATTGAAAGCCGGAAAATGGCCATGATGTTCTAATGCGCGCGTATCGGCATTTGCGACCCCGGTTCAGCGAATCCCATTTTTCATCAGTCCAGAAGAAGAGATCGCCAAGCTCCGCAGCTTTGGTGCAGCGGACATCATCATTGATGGTAAACACGTCGCCGTTGACATAGGACACTGCATCCAAGGTCACAAGTACACCCATATTGACGAACTCGTCATGCTCGCCGAAGCGACCGAGGGCTTCGTAGCGCAGCATTCGGTAAACGTTGACATATAGGATTTAGTGTTTGAGGCGGCTTCGAACCCTGCCCGTCCACGTATCGATCAGACCCTCGAGGACACATTACTTTTGGCTCGATACGGCATCGGCTGCTTGGTTGTCAAACTTCTCCCATATGAACTCCAACTGCTCCTTGTTGTTGAACCTTCTCACTGCTTCCTTCACATAGGCGTCCCCGCGCAGCCTGCTTTGTGCGCAAGCCTCGAACTCCGACATGACATGAAAATCCACGTTAAACGACCGGTTCAGTGCCCGTTTGGCCATACCAATGGCGACAGTGGAAGCGTTGCAAAAGCGACGCGCAAGCGCCATTGCGTCGCCTTGCAGGGAATCCTGGGAGACGATTTGGTACACGATGCCAAGATCCTTAGCTTCATCAGCACCGAGTATGCGTGCAGAAAACATAAGTTCCTTGGCTCTTTGCAGTCCAACAATGCGAGGCAACAGGAAAAGGCCGCCGAAATCCGGCACCAGACCCAGACGGCCAAAGACCTGGCAGAATTTAGTTTGGGGCGTAGCAAGAATGAAATCGGCAGTGAGCGCCAGGTTGCAGCCCGCTCCGAAGGCAGGGCCGTCCACTGCCGCAATAACGGGCTTCGGCATTTCTATGAGTCGATATAGCAACTCATGCACTCGATCGAAGCGAAGCTTATCTTCGGCAAAGGAAGGATTGCTGCTTTGCATGGCTTTGATGTCACCGCCGGCGCAAAAGGAGCCGCCGCTACCGGTGAGAATCACTGCCTTGACCTCCATGTCTTCGAGCACTCTAGCGACGGCGTCAGTAAGCTCCCTGTGTACTTCGGCAGTGATCGCATTGCGCGCCTCTGGCCGATTGAGCGTGATAGTCGCGATCGCATCGACGACTTCGTAGGCAATGCTGTTATAGGTCATCGAGGGCCCTTTGGATACTAACGCGCTTGGTCATCTTCATACTAACAGCAGGATTGGCGCGTCGAAGTGAGTAGACCTTGTGAGGTTGGGCTATGCTGCGACCGCGCCCAGATTGAACTCGTAACCAAGGCGCAGCGCCTTGAGGTTGGTTTCGGGGCGCCCAGGTGCCCGGGCGAGAACGGCTTTGGTTATCTCCTCGATCGTCAATAACCCGGTCAGGCGAGAAAATACGCCGAGCGACACGATGTTTGCGCATTTGCGAAAACCCACATTATCAGCGAGCTTGGTCATGGGCGCCCAGTGAATCGCAACGCCTTTCGGGAACGACGCAACGTCCGTCACCATAATATCGTCGACAATCACACTGGTCCCAGGACGCATCGCTGCAGCATGCTGCTTGACGGCGTCCTGGGCCATCGCGACCAACACATCTGGATGCAGCACCCACGGAACAATAATCTTTTCGTCGCTGAATACGACATCGCCCTGTGCGGAACCTCCGGAAATGCTGGCAGCGTATTCCTGCGTCTGCACGACCTGATAGTCTTTCACAATACCCAGGGCTTCGGCGAGAACAACGCTGCATGTCACCATGCCCTGACTACCAACCCCGGCGAAGCGAATTTCCGTTCTCATGATTTAACCTTTCCTGGCGCCTTGGCCATGGCTTTGGCACGCAGTTTTGCGTACTCCTCGGTGAATTCGGGCCTTTGTTCCTTGTGCAGTGCACCGAGAACGAACTTGACGTTTTTCTCGTCCTCGTTGTAGATAGGGATATCGAAGCGTTCATCCTCGGGAATGCTCGAAGGATTGAGAACCGAGTTGTCCTTGTAGAAACGCATCATGTCCATGGCTTCAGGCATGCCGTTGCGGCGACCCCACAGCACATGGCAGTGCTGCAGCACTTCGACGAACGCAAAACCCTTCCATTCGATCGCGTCAGCAATCATTTTTGTCAGATGTGCTGGGTGTGCGACCGTGCTGCGCGCGACGAAGCTAGCGCCGGCACCGATGGCGAGCTTGCAGGCGTCGAAGGCGGGTTCGGGCATACCCTGGGTCGAAGTCTCGGTCTTGCTGCCCAAGGGCGTTGTCGGGGCGAATTGCCCGCCGGTGTCGCCAAAATTGTAGTTGTTGAAGCAGATCACCGTAATGTCGATGTTCCGTCTTGCCGCATGGATAAAGTGATTACCCCCGATCGCCAGCAGGTCGCCGTCCCCTTGCAGGGTCAAGACGGTCAGCTCCGGCCGGGCCAGTTTCATGCCCACTGCATAAGCGCACCCTCTACCGTGGGATCCGTGGATGTGATTTGACTTGTAATAATGCCCCATTACTGAATAGCAGCCGCTGCCGCCGGCGGTCGCGACCTTTGTAATATCGACTCCAACACGATGGAAGGCGCGCATGATGGCGCTTTGCGCCATGCCGAGGCCGCATCCCGGGCAGTAGCGGAACTGCCGGGCCGGAATGTTTGCATACATTTCGACCAGTTCATCTAGTGGCCTTTGCAGGTCGGTTTTTTTCCTTGCTGGCCGAGCCGCGGGTATCTCGTTGTGCAAATTCATGACAACACCTCCGTTGTCTTGTTGAGGATTTGGGCGGGCGTAATGGTGACGCTATCAACGCGATTCACGCCAACGATCTTGATCCCAGTATTGGCAAGTGCATTACCTACAAGCAGGCGGAGCTGACCCAAATTCATCTCAGGGACCACAACTGCTCGTGCTCTTTTGCAACAGCCACGGACGACCTCATCCGGAAACGGCCATATAGTGATCAGTCGCAGCACGCCTGCCTTGATGCCGCGGGCCCGCGCCTCGTGCATGGCTCCGATGGCCGATAGGGCCTGGGTGCCGAAGGCTATGTACACGACCTCAGCGTCGTCAGTCATGAGATCTTCGAACAGGGTGATTTCTTTCTTTCGATCGAGCAGCTTCTGGTGCAGTCGACGGATGGTGAAGTCCTGATCATCTTCGCTCAGTCCGAGAACGCTGATGTCCCCCCCACCCCGACGGGAGATGCCGACGGACGACACGATGCTCTTATAGCCGGAACCAAAATCAGCGATGGGAGGCACGTCCGAGAGCTCATTTGCGTTGTAGTTGCCGAGGAATTCCCCGGGCGGGACGTCCGGATGGGGCCGATCCAAGACTTCAATTTTGTCGTAGTCGGGCAAATCGACGACTGCCCTTTGCAGGCCAAGCATCCCTTCCCCGAGTACGATGACCACCGTGCGCAACTTCTCCGATAGATTGACCGCCTTTACCGTAAGGCTAAACGCTTCCTCAACCGTCGATGGCGCCAGGGCAAGGGCGGGAACCTCCCCGTTCGCTCCATACCGCGCTTGCATGACCTCCATCTGACCAGAGCGGGTGGCATTACCGATCCCCGGACCGGCGCGTTGGACGTTGATTACAACCAGCGGGATCTCCGCGACGATCGCCTGGCCAAGTTCGTTCTGCATCAAGGCCATGCCTGGTCCCGCGCTGGCGGTGGCGGATTTCACTCCGGTAGCGGAGGCTCCCATAATCGCGCCCATGCTGCCCAGTTCGTCCTCCATCTGCACGTAGGTTCCGCCTACCTCCGGCATCCGGCGCGACATGGCTTCGGCAATTTCAGTTGCGGGCGTGATGGGGTAACCCGCGTAGAAGCGAACGCCAGCCGCGATCAAGCCTTCGCAGAAGGCGTCGTTTCCCAACAATAGTCTCTTTGTCATGACAGGGCCTCACTGGGCTCCAGTACCGTAGGTCTAACTACGATCGCCCAATCCGGGCAAAGCCATTCACATAACCTGCAACCAGTGCAAACATCAAGGTCTTTGACAATGGCTTTGTTCAAGGGCGGTTTCCAAGTAAGTACTTTGGGTGCACATATCTCCCAACAAACTGCACATGATCGACACCGCTTTTCACTAATCTCGACGGTGAAGCTGCGTCCTGTCTTTGACATCACACTCTCCCGAGTCGAAGTAACGGTTGTTGCCACGGCATGGGATGCGGTTCTCGGGTGGTTGCTGCGACACCCAGTCTTCCTAGTCCCATTGCCCAAACACTATTTAAGAAAGGCACCTTACATTAGTCTTATCCTAGCAATGATGTCAAGCCAGCATCGAACAAATGCAAATTGTTCTCATTGTTTCTATTAACTAATCTGCTGTTAACCAGCATTGACACAAAGCGTCGTCGCGCGTATTTTAATTAATACATATTAATAAAAACGCCATTGCCAGAGGTCACTGTTGTGCCTTGGCCCGTGGGGACGCAAGACGGTGAGTGCGAGTTGACGGGGGGCTAGCGCACAGCCTTGGTGGAACTAGGCTTCAAAAGCAGGAAAAATCGAACTAGGCCAGTTGTCTTGGCAAACTCTGAGGAGGTGAAATGAAAAGCCGATTGTTTGTGTTATTTGGTCTTATGGTGATGGCGCCGTTTGCGCTGGGTCAAGCAAACGATTTCCCGAATCACCCCATCAACGTGATTGTAATGACTACCCCGGGGAGCAGCGCCGACTCTACGGCGCGGGTTTTCTCTAAGCAGCTTGCGGGAATACTCGGCCAGCCAGTCATCGTCGAAAATCGACCCGGCGCCGACGGCGCGATCGGAGTCATGGCGGTTACAAGCGCCCCTGCAGACGGCTACACCATGCTACTGGGCAGCAATTCCCCACTGTCGGCGAACCCGATCGTGAAGAAGAATCTTCCATACGACCCTGTCAAAGATCTGAGGCCGGTTGCCGGGCTCTTCAAGGCAATGAATGCTTTTATTGTCGCGGAAGACTCGCCGCTTAATACGTTGGCGGATCTTGTCAATGCCGCCAAGAAGGCCAAGGAACCGCTGAATGTGGGCACCAGTTTCGAGGGCTATCGCCTGGACGTGAAGTGGTTCGGCGTTCTTGCAGGTGTCAGGTTCAATGATATTCCATACAAAGGATCGGCCCAAGTAGTCACCGACGTGATGGGACACCAGCTAGACTTTGGCTTTGTTGATCGCTCCCTTGTCGGACCGTTGCTGAAGTCCAAGAAATTAAAGTTGCTAGCAGTCGGGGGAGAAACACGCTACCCGGATTCCCCGGATGTCCCGACAGCGAAGGAGAGTGGCTATCCCGAATTCTTGTCCTACGCATGGACAGCCTTTTTCGTCCGTTCCGGGACGCCCGACGATGTGGTGGCCAAGCTCGCCAGCGCTGTCCAAAAGGCCGCAGCCTCTGACGCGGTGAAAGCATTCATTAAGAAGTTGGGCGCGGAACCGATGCCGCTCGGACCTGCGGACATGCGGCAATTTCTCTTGCACGAGATTGCAAGATACCGGCGAGTGGCCAAGGCGGTGGGCATCAAACCCAAATGAGCGTCAAGGATGCCTATGGCAGGAAATTATGGTGACTGAAGAACTTGACGCTGGCTTCATCAGCGGCAAGTTCTTCTCTATTCTTGGCAGAAAATGGCATCGAGGCGCTGGTGGTCTTTCGACCTTCAATAAGCTCGAGTGACTAGGCGAAATGCGGGGCAATTTCCGCGCCAAATACAAAAAATAGCTATCGCAAACTTCGACCCTCCCACATTTGACGGCATGTCATGAAAAACGCACTCAAGGCTCTTCTCTCGCCTAGGTCCATAGTGATTGTCGGTGCCTCCGCTGACATCAACAAGATCAACGGGCGACCGCTGCATTATCTGCTAAGGGACGGCTACGCCGGCCGATTGTACGCGATCAATCCGAAATATCGCGATCTTGCCGGTGTTCCCTGCTACCCGAGCTTGGATTCATTACCGGAAGCACCGGACCTCGGCGTTGTCGCCGTTGCAGCGAAGCAGGCAATTGGCGTGGTAGCCGCGTTAGGGGACAGGGGCGTTCGAGCAGCAATCGTATTCAGTTCGGGTTTTGGCGAAACGGGCCCGGAGGGTAAAAAGCTGGAGCAAGAACTGGCTGCGACCGCGCGCGCGCACAATATCCGTATCTGCGGGCCGAACAACCTCGGTCTGATCAACGCATTCGAGCGCATGCCCTTGACCTTCAGTCAGTATGCTGACCAACCCGTAGCGCCAGGTCCGATTGCATTCGTAAGTCAGTCCGGCGCATTCGGCACAGCGGTGGCAACCCGCGCGCGCGCGCTTGGCCTGGGCCTCGGCTATTTTGTCAGCACCGGCAATGAGGCAGATATCACGGCGGTCGAAGTGCTCGACGAAATACTCGATGATCCTCGGGTAACCGTGGCCGTTGCCTATTTGGAGGGATTGCGCGACGGAGCCAGGCTCATCGCGGTCGCCGACAAGGCCTTGTCACTCGAAAAACCGCTGGTCGTGATCAAAGTTGGGCGTTTCGCCGCCGGTAAGCGTGCGGCGATCTCCCACACCGGATCGCTCGCGGGCGAAGATGCTATATTTGACGGAGTCATTCGTCAGCATGGCGCAGTTCGCGCATTTGACGAAGTTCACGCACTCGATCTTGCGGCTGCCTTTGCCACCTGTCCGGTTCCCCCGGCGGGCGGCATCGGTCTGATCACAATGTCCGGTGGGGCCGGTGTATTAATGTCCGATTGCGCCGAGGAACTGCGCCTCGAGGTGCCGCTGCTGACCCCTCACACCCAGGCTAGCCTGAAGTCGATTCTGCCCGCTTTTGCTGCCAGCGCAAATCCCGTGGACGTGACCGCTCAAGGCGCCGTGGATACAAGCGTCTTCGGTCCAACCCTCAATCTTGTTCTCGCAGACCCAAACGTAGGGATCTGTGTCGTATGGCTTCAGCATATGCAAAGAGTAGCAGACGAGATGGTCAGTTTGTTTATCGAGACGAGGCGGCGTGTCGCCAAGCCATTCATCGTCTGCTGGCTGTATGCCCCCACCGCGGCGGTCACGAGAATGCGCGAAGCGGGCATCTGTGTCGTTGAGGGAACGCAGCGCAGCATCGACGCCGCAGCTGGGTTGATGGAATACGGAAAAGCTCGGCGACGCGCTATCGCGGGGAGCAAGACAGCACAGAAGCGTGGACTGCAACTCACCGCTGCCCAAGTCGGCAAGAGGCCTGAGGTCGTGCCATCAATCGAAGCGCGAGAGCTCTTGTCCAGTTTTGGGTTCGGCGTGGTGGCATCTCGCCTCGCCGTAGACCCGACTCAGGCTGCGCAATGCGCCGAAGAACTGGGTTACCCGGTTGCCGTCAAGATCGAATCACCGGACCTGCCCCACAAGACGGAGGTCGGAGGGGTGAGACTTGGCCTCACGACCAAGGAAGACGTGGCCGCAGCCGCAGCGGAAGTCCTCGCCGCGGCAAGATTGAGCGCGCCGAACGCGGCGATCGCCGGTATCCTTATCCAGAAAATGGCAGCTGCTGCCACAGAATTGGTTTTCGGGGTGCGTCGCGATCCTTCCTTCGGTCCGATCGTGATGCTTGGTTTGGGGGGCATCTTCATCGAAGTGTTGAAGGACGTTGTATTCGCGACTGCGCCTGTCAACGAGGCGGATGCCGATTTCATGCTGCAACGGCTGCGGGGTCGTGCCATTCTCGACGGTGTGCGCGGCCGCTCTGCCGTCAATCGAGCGTCGCTTGTGAAGGCGATCTGCGCGCTCTCGCAGTTCGCCCTCGCCCACCCCGAAATTGCGGAATTAGACCTTAACCCGGTGTTCGCTGGAAGCGATAGCACCGTCGCCGTCGACTGGCTCATGATCCGGGATTCTGTTCAATGAAAGCCCAAAGCGGGGAAGGCGCAGCTGCCCAATCCGGCAATCGCAGCGCATCGGTTCGCAGTCGTCTAATCGATGTTGCCGAGCGCTTGTTTGCCGAACACGGCATCGATACGGTGTCCCTAAATCGGATAGCAAGAGCGGCGAACCAACGCAATTCAATGGTCATGCAGTATCACTTCGGCTCGAAGACGGCATTGCTCCAAGCAATCGCGGAACGCAGGATGCAGGAGGTCAACGAACGGCGGCTGGAACTGCTTAGCCGGGTTGATGGCTCCAATAGGCTCGCCGATCTAAGGAGGGTGGCCGAGGCGATGGTTTTTCCGTTCGCTGAGCACTTGTCCCACGAAGGGGGCAGTTACTACGTTCGGTTTGTCGCGCAACTCTATTCCGACCCGCGCCTGGAGTTCTTCAAGGTCATCAAGGGAAGACACGACAGTGGCATGCGCGAGGCCGGACGCATAGTACGAGAGATCCTGTCGGAGATGCCTCATGACGTTGTGAAACATCGTCTGGCGCTCATCATGAGTCTGATTTTCTCGGGGTTCGCGGACCGGGAGAAACTGCGCGCAGCTGGCAAGCATGTGGGTGTCGCTCGCCTTCACACCGCACACTTTGTTAATGATTTGATCACGATGATCGTGGGTGCACTAAATGCACCGTATGGGGAGCAGGCGCTGACGGACCAAATCGAACCTATCACGACTGCTAGCGAGGCGAGCACGCCTTCGACGGCGAGAGGATAGCCACGGGTATCGCAGCGGTGACTGATCCATGGCTTCGCGCGACCGGCTGAGCGTAGCAGACGTTTTGCAGCGGGTTTTGATGACCAGTGCTTAACAACTATTTGAGGACCCCATGCGCGACATGACAATTCACCCATGCACCCTTGACGCAGGCTGCGAGGCGTTGCGCATTGAAGTCCGCGCATGGCTTGACGACATTCTGGCCGGCACACCCCCGGAAACGCGCGCTGAAAGTTACCTCAGGGTCGACCCAGCCTTTAGCCGCGCGCTCGGTGAGCGTGGCTGGATAGGGATGACCTGGCCCAAACAATATGGCGGTCGGGAGCGCTCGATGCTCGAGCGCTACGTGATACTGGAAGAACTTCTCGTGACCGGCGCACCGTGCGGCGCCCATTGGGTCGCTGACAGACAAAGCGGACCACTGTTATTGCGCTACGGGAAGGAACATATCAAGCGGGCCATGCTGCCGAAGATAGCGCGCGGCGAATTGTATTTTTGCATCGGCATGAGCGAACCGAACTCGGGTTCGGACCTTGCCTCGATCCGCAGCCGCGCGACCAAGACCAAAGACCAGGACGGCGACGGCTGGCTGCTCAACGGCAGCAAAATCTGGACATCTGGTGCCCATCTGTCACACTACATGATAGGTCTATTTCGCACCGGGGCGGCCAGCAGCAACAGGCATGCGGATCTGTCGCAGTTTCTCATAGACATGGCCACGCCCGGCATTTCGGTGCGACCGATCAAGGACATCACGGGCGCAGATCACTTCAACGAAGTGTTCTTTGACGATGTGCGAATTCCGGCCGACCACCTTCTCGGCAATGAGGGCGACGGCTGGAACCAGGTCATGACCGAGTTGGCGTTCGAGCGCAGCGGTCCAGAACGCTATTTGAGCTGCGTTCGATTGCTCATGCAGATGATCGATTCGGCCGACCGCGACAACGAGCGCCATACTGTGGCGATCGGCAAGCTGGTGGCCGAAATGGCGACGCTGCGACAGATGTCTCTCGGAATCGCCGGCATGCTCTCACGTGGCGAGAACCCCGCACTGCCCGCGGCAATCGTTAAGGACCAAGGCACACTTGTTGAGCAGAAGCTACCCGCAATTGCACACGATCTATTCGGAATTGACCTCAGCACACGCGGCGATCCCCTTGCGTCAGTTTTGGGTTACTTGGTGCAGGCCGCCCCGTCATTTTCGATCCGCGGCGGAACACGTGAAATTGTGCGTGGAATCATTGCAAAAGGACTAGGACTCAGATGACCTCCGTAAGTGACATGATCAGCGAGAGCGTAAATCGCATGCTCTCGCAGCGTGTTGACAGGGCCGTCCTGGACCAGTTTGAATCCGGGGTATGGCCGGGCGAGCTGTGGCAATTGGCTGAGGAAAGTGGCTTTTCCCAGGTGCTATCGACCGAGTCCGCCGACGCCGAGGATGGTTGGCAGAACGCCTATCCGGTGTTCCATGCCAGCGGCTTTTATCGTCTGCCCTTGCCGCTTGCCGAGACCATCATTGCCCATGCGCTCCTCAGTCTGGCCAAGCTTAATCCCCAAGAAGGGCCAATGACGTTGATCCAGCAGGATAGTCATCTGGAACTGCATGTCGAAGGCAATGACCTGGTGCTGAACGGCACCGCCGCCTCGATTCCCTGGGCCCGGTTTGCGAAGCGCATCGTCATCGCGGGTCAAGTCGGTACGCAGCCAATATTAGGCGTGGTCGAAACTACGGCTGCAGGTCTCAATATCTCACCCAGCGAAAACATTGCCCGCGAGCCACGCGACCTGGTTAGCTTTCAAAATACTCATTGCAACCAGTACACGAGCTGGGGCAAAGGTCTGCCCGATGCCCCCGTGGCACTGTTCGCTGCTCTCGCACGCGCAGCGATGATGGTCGGTGCTGCACAATCGGTTCTGCAGCAATCGGTCGAGTACGCCAACGATCGCGTGCAGTTTGGCAAACCGATCGGGAAATATCAGGCGATCCAACAAGCCCTGGCGATCCTTGCCGGAGAGGTCGCCTGTGCGCAGACGGCTACTTTAGCCGCATGCCAATCAGCCAAAATCGCGCCCTCCATATTCGATGTCGCTGTAGCAAAAATTCGTTCAGGGCAGGCTGCGGGTCTTGCGGCCAATATCGCCCACCAGGTTCATGGCGCATTTGGCTTTACTCACGAGCACACGCTGCATTATGCGACGCGCCGTCTATGGTCGTGGCGTGCCGAATATGGCGCCGAGTCATACTGGGCCGCACAACTTGGTCGTAACGTGATTGAGCGCGGCGGAGACGAATTCTGGTCGGGGTTGATTGCTCGCTAGCATACCACCAACAACTATACGGAGGAAAAGCAATGACAATTGAAATGCGTGCAGTTAATCACCCATCAGTTTGGCGCGGACCCGATATGGCCCGTCACGACGATTGGCTCGTGCGGCTCGACGAAGCGGATTGCGCTGAGCTCGATGCGGCGCTGGTCCAGGCCAAGGCGCGCGATATCAACATTCTTGCGCTCTCGAAAAGTGACTTTCCGATCCCAGGCGTGGCGCGAAAGCTCGCCGGCGTGCTAGCGGAACTTGAGGACGGACGTGGCTTTGCGTTACTACGCGGTCTGCCGATAAAGCGATATTCGAAGGCCGATGCGGCGCTAATCTACTGGGGTATCGGCGCGCATTTCGGCCCTGCCTTCGCACAGAACGCTCAAGGCGACATGTTGGGCCACGTGCGCGATCTCGGTGCCGACTGGCGCTCCGATATGAAAGCGCGCGGCTATCAGACGCGCCTGCGCCTGCCATTCCACAACGATTCAACCGATTTGGTTGGCCTGCTGTGCCTGCGCAAGGCCAAGTCGGGCGGTAGTTCGCTCATCGTCAGTTCGACCGCAGTACACAACGAGATTCTCGCGCGGCGCCCCGACCTCGCGCGCGTGCTCTATGAGCCGTTTTGCGTCGATCGTCGCCACGAGGAATCAGCCGGTCAGAAGCCGTACTACGTCACGCCGTGCTTTAACTGGTTTAAGGGACGCATGTTCATTCGTTACAACCGCACCTTTATCGAATCGGCGCAACGCTTCGCCGAAGTGCCGCGCCTGACCGCGCTACAACTGGAAGCACTAGACCTGATGGATGAGTTGTGCAACGACCCCACCTTTTGCCTCGACATGCCCTTCGAACCCGGTGACATGCAGTTCCTCTGTAATTACGTGGTCTTGCATTCGCGGACGGATTACGAGGACTATCCAGAGCCAGAACACAAGCGACACTTGCTGCGGTTGTGGCTGCGCACGTCCGGATTCGCCGAGCTACCGCCCGCCTTTTCCGATCGCAATGCCGATATGCTGGCGTGGCAAAAGAATCCCAAATCTCCAGTGTTCGACATCAGCGCCATCGTCGCCGAACTCGCTCATTGAGTCGCCACGCTGGGGCCAATGAACAGACACCGCCAAAGCACCCGGAAGAATCAGCTTTGGCTGGCGTGATGATCATCACAGGCGGCAGCCGCGGTATCGGCGCCGCTACGGCGCGGCTCGCCGCAAAAGGCGGCTATGACGTCTGCGTCAATTACTTGCGTGACGCGGCCGCGGCAGAACGGGTTGCCGCCGAGGTGCGAAGCGCGGGACAGCGAGCGCACGCAGTGCAGGCCGACGTTAGCCGCGAATCAGACGTAGTGCGCTTGTTCGCGGTAACCGACCGCGAATTGGGCCGCGTGACGGTGCTGGTAAACAACGCCGCAACGGTCGGCGAAGGCCGGCGCCGCGTCGACGCAATGCGGGCCGAGACGGTGACCGCACTGCTCGCGACCAACGTAACTGGCCCGATCATGTGCGCCCGTGAGGCGATCCGCCGCATGTCTCCGAAGCATGGTGGAACCGGAGGCGCGATCGTCAACGTGTCTTCGGTGTCTGCACGCGTCGGCGCGCCCAACCTTTGGATTGACTACGCGGCGTCGAAGGGAGCGATTGACACCTTTACCATTGGACTTGCGCAAGAGGTGGCGCAGGACGGTATTCGCGTCAATGCCGTACGCCCTGGCCTAATCGACACTGACATTCACCTGGCGAGCGGCATTCCGGACCGTCTTGCGCGCACGGAGAAGCTCATCCCGATGAAGCGCGCGGGCACGGTGGCGGAGGTGGCCGAAGCTATTCTATGGTTGGCCTCACCGGCAGCCTCCTACGTGAGCGGTGCGATCCTCGACGTAGCCGGCGCTAGTTAGCGCTCATGAGAAGCCGGGCGACCTACGAACGCACCAAGATCAACTTGCGTTCCCATGCCTTACGCGCCGGGGATACCCTCCTGATCATGCAGGCGATGCCAGCTATTTTCCTCGGCCACTGCGTTTTGCAATGAAATAGAACCGGGCTGTCCTGACGCCCTGTCGATACCAAGTGCGTCTATTCATAACCTTCATACATAAATGGGGTATCTCAACATGTTTCAAACTGGATTATTGGGCGGAAAAAAAATCCTTGTGACGGGCGGAGGAACCGGTCTTGGCGCCGCCATGGGCCAGCGGTTCGTTGAGCTTGGCGCGGAGCTCGTCATTTGCGGCCGCAGACAGGCAGTTCTCGAAGAAACGGCGGGGCGCATCCGCGAAACGACTGGTGGCGTAGTAACCACGGTCCAGTGCGATATTCGGGATCCCGAACGGGTCGAGGCGATGATGGACGAGATCTGGCGCAGCGGGCCGCTAACGGTGCTCGTCAACAATGCCGCTGGAACTTTTCTTGCAAAAACGGAGAATCTTTCGCACCGCGCCGTCGACGCCATTGTTTCTACCACACTCAACGGCGCGGTATATTGCACGATCTCGGCCGGACGGAGATGGATTTCGGCGCGCGCCAAGGGAGCGGTTCTGAGTATTCTCAGCCCATCCACGATCACTGGAAAAGCATTCACGGTACCTTCGGCAATCGCGAAGTCTGGCCTGCTGGCCATGACGCGAAGTTTGGCGGTCGAATGGGGCCCGAAAGGAATCCGGCTCGTCGCCATTGCACCAGGTCTCTTTCCGACCCCGGGCGCTGCCGAGCGTCTTCTCCCGAGCGAACGCAACAAGGCTGGAGGACCGGAGGCGCGCATTCCCCTAGGTCGTGTCGGCGAGCACGCCGAACTGGCCAATCTCGCGTCGTATCTGGTATCCGATCAGGCCGGGTACATCACCGGAGAAATGGTCGTCATTGACGGCGGTTCCCACTTACGTACTTCAGGCGTCGAGGATTTGCTGTTGTGGACCGATAAGCAGTGGGAGGAAGTTCGCGGCAAACGGAAATCTAGATGACTAAGTCTTTTTGTGCCAAGTCGAACACCACATTCAATGTGGCACAAAAGAGCTGGTCACCTTAGACCGTGAGTTAAATTGGCTGGAGGGCTAGGTACATCGAGTTACGCCAGCGCAATTGTGATCCGAAGGATTTCAACGCCTCGTGCGCCGGTTGATAACAAATTGCAAGAAGCCGCATCGGATTTGGCGAACCGTTCGTCGAGATCTGGTTTCAGCTTCACGAAGTCGATTCCTTATCTCTACCAGTAATCCTTGAACGCGTCAGGGCGGCCCTGTATGAGCTCCGGTCGTATTGTTGCGCGGGTCACATTATCCGGGGGCGCGTAGTCTGGGGTATTCCACCGCGCAGTAGGAACCCTTGCTTTAGGAGCGGAAGTTTGATCTCCGAGACCATTGAGTAAATCCGCCCCTGAAAGCTGGTGGGCACGCGAAACAGGAAGCAATCCGAAAAAAAAACGAACTTAACACCAAGCATAATCGGATTCGCTCGATTTTCGTACTTCTCGATCGCCCTCTGCCGGAAATCCTCGTTGTGGAACGCAGCGCGGTCTATAAGCGGCTGTAGCGTTCTCCAAGAGAACCTCCGCCGGCGCATTCGCTGTGGCTTGCGTCCACCCTAAGATATCGACGAACGCTACGAGTCGATCTTCGTAGTCTGTTCCACCTTCAGCCACAGTTAGTTCGCCAGCTCGACGAGCATGAGCACTCGAATGCCTTCACGACCTTCGCCGTGATACACCTTCTTTGCCAAGGCTTCATTGCGCTAAAGCGGCCACGCTTTAAGCGCGAGAGAGGCAAGAGTCCGCTGGCGGTTTTCGATTTGGTCGGTATTCCATTCGCAATTGTCCCCGATATGCCGCGTCGTCTCGTAAGGGCTGTCGTTATAGACGGCCTTCTTGGCATCGAAGCCCGCACTGCGAAGATCAGAGTTACTTTTCGCGAGCAGGAGCGCCAGGTTACCAAGCCGTTTGACGTACACCTTCGCGACGTCAGACGGAATGTGGTTCCAGTTACCTTCTGGCTTCTCAGGCAGCACATGCTCGAGGTTGATCGTTTCCCGATCGTCATTCGGAACAAACCAGGGCGCCGCGCCACTTTTCGCCGCCATCTCAATTGCGCGCAGGTAGTACCTAGCCAGGCTCGCCTTTGATACGGTCGCGATCTCGAA
>Ga0307375_10002491_pt1 | contig 18829 bp, 24 predicted proteins | sample TR1MG_FD_202531 | JGI IMG/M metagenome (GOLD analysis project Ga0307375, IMG submission 202531) | Soil microbial communities from Risofladan, Vaasa, Finland - TR-1 | ecosystem: Environmental > Terrestrial > Soil > Coastal area > Acid sulfate soil | place: Finland: Risofladan, Vaasa | collected...
AGCCAGCAGTTGGTCGATTAAATCCGGCGATGGTGCTTTCTTTGTTGCGGTCATGGTCACTCCTTTTTGAAGTTAGGCAGTTTCCTGCCAAATGACCGTTTACACAAAAATTTTTACACCCTCATAAAAATGGCAAGGATCAAAAAATTCTCCGCGTTAATTGCACTTGTTATGTTGCTGTTTACGATGAGAGTACGTCATTCATGCACGTATATTTATTCGCCCACTTATCTGTGAGTGGGGAAAATTAATTCCAATTTTTCTGAATGTGTTTCGATTAACAACTTGAGCAATCCCGCGTCTAACGAGTTCGTTACATGCCCATAGTACATCCCAAGGTATTGCTTGTAGTGATTCAGCAATACTTTCATAGTGGACGAAATTATTATTTGAAAGATTATTGAATACAGTTTCTGTAAAACTTACATCAATTGTCGGGTGCCTCGCACCTTCGGAATCGCACCAAATAATAAGATCGTTCCAAACTATGAAATGAGCCCTACAACCGGTATCTCTCCAAACAGAGGGATAAATTGTAAGTTTTTTATTATGCTCGTATTTTCGCCAAGCTTTGCCGACACGACTATCTAAATTTACGGCTATCGTTTCCCCACAGCCATCAGGACACATCATTACAATTGTACGGGCTACTCCCCTCACCACCATGGTGCAATCGCCCGGAGTATGAAGTTGTGCAATTGCTCCCGCGTATTTATCTACTATTCCTTTTAGGTGAATGTGGTGCGCCTTATTCATGATATTCCTTCATTATTTTTATCGACGCCCAAAGAAACCCCGAAATTTATCACTTCCTTCATCAGCAAATCCTTCCCGTACAAGGCTACGACAGACCATAAGCACATCCCAAGGTATTTCGCCTAGAACTTCCGCAATGTCATAGAAAGAGACGAATTCATTTATTGGAAGTTGCTCACGAACAGCACTTATAAAGTGTAACGACTCTTCCTTTCGGGTTGAATCGTAAAAATTCTCATCATAACGATTGAATAAAAATATTTTGTTTCGCCATATGATGTAATGACTTTTGCACTCACTTTCCCTCCAAACTGATGGATATAGGCTAAGCCCGGTACGCTGATTTTTATACAGCCGCCATGCTGGACCGGCACGTGAATCGAGGTTGATTGGAAACTCTTCCCCGCAACCGCAAGGGCACATGAGAATTAACCAGCGAGGTCCTTGGCGGTCAACGATAACTGCATCGCCAGGGTTCTTCAGATAATTGCTCGCAGCACCACGAGATAGGACAGTTGCCTTAAGAGTTAGCTTGGGATTGATCATGGGTTGCTTTTGACCTCTCTACAGCCTGCCCGTTGCTAATCTGTTGGGTGAAATGCTGATCGATCTGTGTGAGTATTTGATGTCCAATGATAAACGAAATCGCTCGAAGGTTTTCATTAGCCAACTTGAATGAATGCTTGTTGCAGCCCTTACGAATAAGGCAAACCGCTAGCACAAGAGCGTACTGATCGTCACTTAGCACAGCGTGGCGTGATAATGTACGAATCTGCCCCACACAATCGTAAAACCAGGACGATAGATTGGCGGCGTGACAGGGGACGACGAAACTATTCAAAACTTTCAAAGTGTAGAGAGACGTGACTGACTCTAGCAATTTTCTCGGATTATTTTTGCTGCGTGGGTCACGCCCAAAACCCTCCACCAACAAACCGCCTTCGAGCGATGCCGGATCATAGAGCATCGGATACTCATCCTCCATTTTCTCGAAATCTATGATTATCGCGTCTCCATTACGGACAAGAACATTGGTTGCATGCAAATCGCCATGGGCGGGGCCAGACATGACCTGACTTTGACTGCACCGATCAAAGATCGCCCGTAAAGGGGTAACGACGGGAGTGCCTCCCAATTTACTAACGATATTTGCGCGGGCCTGGGGGAGACTGATTTCATTTCCATCCTCGTCCAACCATTTCCCCTCTAAAAATTGTCCGAGGGTACGATGAATATTTGGCTGAGCTTGTTTACGCCATGCTCCCAAGGTTTTATCGAAGAGATTAGCGATTGCATGGCCAGCCCGACCCGCAGGTGCGCTGTCACGGATCGCCTCGGTACCTTCGACGAAATCGCCAACAAGGATCCCCTGAGAGGAGCCGAGGTTGCATCGATCTGGTCTCAACTTAGGGCCGAGGTGATATGGAACGTAATCGAGGGCATGGCCCATGTATTTATCGTACTCATCCACAATCTTTTTACGCGGCCCCAGCTTGACGAGGTGAAGGTATGGCCAGTCGTACTTCCAACCGCCCACTAGCGGTTGCTGAGAAGCGTAGGCCTTGAAAACCTGAGCGCCCGAAAGCCCGTCCGTCATTTTCTCTAGGTGTAGCGTGTGACAATTAGAAAAAGCCCTCTGGAGGAGCATTAGCCGCTCAGCATGGCCATCCTGACCTAGCGATTGAATGTCGTGGCCATCGAATTTCAGCTCCGTATTGGGCGCGTTTCCAGCAGGATGATCGCAGACGGTGTGCGCGACACTAGCCCAACTTTCGGTAGAATCGAAGATGTAGACGTATGGCGCAAGGTTGCTGACCTCCCTTTCTCTCAATTCCTTTGGTATCCGATCCCACTCCTCCCGGCGAATGTTTGCCAGTGGAACACGCAAATCTAGCAGTGTATCGATAACAAGATTACGTGCCACAATGCTCTTTTCTGGATCCCACGCGATCCTTACATATACACGCACATCGTTATTCAAGAGCAACGGAATTACTGCGCTCATCACGGGCTTCAGTGCGTTCCGCTTTTCTGGCTTTTGGGAGAATATTACTGCGTCAAGTAGTGCGATAAATCCAGGATTCTGTAAGTCTTCTATCGTGCAAGGTACGCATTCATATTTGCGCTCCTTGAATCGTTCCAGATCAGACGCTAACGGAAGTTCTTGATAGAAGGCAATTTTCGCCCGAGGCACCCCTGTAGACGAAAATTCGCGGATTGGCATATTATTGATTCCGTGTGAACAGTGCCTGTGCGTCACCGCGCCCAAGTACGCCGCTCGGCGAGCAGATGTAGCAAGCTGGATTCCTACTAGCCGTTACCGATCGAAGCGAAGGTTTGTTGGCGTTGTACAAAACGTAGCGACCTTCGCTAGGGATGCCCAACGTAATGGCCATAAACATCGTAATGGCGAGTGAGGTCACAGTGCTATTAATGGATATTACTGCGGGTGCAGGCTCACTCGCGCCCTGAATGTATGGATCAAGACGGCGCTCTTCTTCACTCATCATGTCTCGCCGAACCTCTTCAGCATCAATAAGTCCGCTACAGGTAAAGCAGGGCAGTCCAGGCGCAAGTGCCTGTATGCGCCCATGTATCCCAGTAACCTGTCCGTCTACTGCCGTAATTATCGATCCGACATCAACGCATGGTATTAGGTACTGGTAAGAAATTTGCTGAATGACGGCACGGCTGCCATGCGAATCTGTACAAGAAAAAAGAAAATCAGCGGAAATTAATTCCTTCGCAACATGAGTGCGAGTAACATCGCCCTGCACGCATTTGACTGACGCTTCTGGTGCTATCTTGGCTATGTGACTGGCCGCAACTTCGACCTTGGGCCGATCAATATCTCCATTGGTAGCGCCTACCACACGGTTCAGGTTTGTGGGTTCAACTCGGTCTGGATCGATGAGGATGAACCGTCGAACGCCCAAGTGCGCTAGATGTTCCGCGGCCACTGAACCTGTACCGCCCAACCCGACTATCGCGATAGTAAGTGACCCCATAACGCGCTGTCCAGCCTCGCCAAAAGCTCGTACTTGACGATCAAAAATAGGCAGTATGGGTTCATCCCTATGGCCTGATTCGAAGAGTACGTCGCGCCGTTCCCCGATTGAGACGATTTTTATCGGATTCGAAGTGCCAAGTTGACGTCCCCGCCATCCTCCGGCACTTATAACAACTGCTCCATGTGGAACTCCTGGCATTCTCACTGCCAGAAAGTTGGCCAAGAGATTCTCGCCCAAGTCATCCACCTGCGAAAAGTTGGGGCGCTCCTCGTCTAAATGCGAGTGGACAAAAACAATCGAATCTCCTCGTATACGAGCTTTTTTACTTACTTTTGCAACAAACACCGGATTGAGTTCAGCCATGACCACGCTTTGTTTGGTGTAACTTTCAGAATCTGGAATCTCAATCTCTCTGACAATGAAGCGCACCCCACCATCGGTGCGAACAACCCGAGAGGCAAACAGTACTGCGCATCGCTCCGTTTCGCCACCTAGAACTTCGCTAGCTAATAGATTTGCGTGAGTTTTCGAGATCGTGAGTTCAATCATCGCGCTGGAATAAGCCTATTCATAATCGCGCTATAAAAGGTCACCAACTTATCGCGGCTGGGATCCCAAGTTTGCAAGTGCCATGAAAACCACGTAAGAGGCCGCCCGGGAGATGGATCGCCCGGAATCGCGGTACCCTCATTTGCACTTTGGGGCAGCGACCCATTTGCTAAACGCAGAAGGGGAGATACCCAGAAGCAGTCCGGCTTGGCCGCAGGATACCCTGGAGGTGCCACGAACAGCACATCAACCAACTGTCGGTCCCAACCACTTCTAATTGGAACATTCCTGATAGTGACCAAGTAGCCTCCATTACTGAGGTTCTGGAGCTCGATTCCGATTTCTTTTTCGTCTCGAAGATAACTATGCAACTCTGCAAACTGTTGGTTGATCATTTATGCACCAAATGTCGCAGGAGGAACAGCAAAGAAGTGTTTAACCCGTTCGGCGATATTCACCGCTTCGCCATCGCCTATTGCCTTGTCAGGCTTGTCCCCTTCTTCCTCGAGGAAGAGTTGGTAGTTCGCCGCGACGCCAGCAATTGCCTTGATTTCCGCACCAGTTAGTGCTGTCTGCGCTGTTTCGTACTTCTTGGCATCTACAAAAAAGTGGTTCAGCTTTTGTTTATGTTCTTCAGTCATTTCAATTCCCTTCACAAAATCTTGCGATTAATAATACAAGTAGATATATCCCTAGTACAGCCTGTCAGGATTAACCAAGTCTTTGAATTCTTCTCGATTCGCCCACACGATCGGCTGCCCGGCATTACCAGGCCCATCGATCTGCAGGTGTCGCACGAAGTACTGAACAAGTGCCCGGCGGATCGTTTTACACAACTTCCCATTCTGCATGCCAAAATCTGTTATGACCGAGTCTCTCTGGCCGACTGTCAGATTAGGCCGTGGCTCGATTTCAACTACCGCATACGTATGCCACTCCGAATCCGTCGTTACATCAACTTCACTTACGCGGTGCGAATGGATTTCCTGTATCCGAGTCAATACGAAGTCACGGAACATATTACCTTCGTGACACCAAGCACGCACATGCCATCTGGCACCGTCGAAGGCGAGCGAGTGAGGCACAATCCAGCGTCTCGTCGCGGAAGGGCGACGCATTGACTGATAAGTCACCTCGATCTCTGAGCTATCCCTGATAGCCCAGAGGACAGATAGCAGGACATCAGTCCTCACCCGACGTGTCGGCAGCGTAACAACGTCGCACGGTGGTCTCGAGCCAATGAAGCTTAGCGACGGTGATAAAGTACCTGTCGTTAAATTGGCGAGTTGGTTGAGGAATGTCTGAGTGTCCGGGGCCATAAATCTTGGTTCAAACTGCGGCGTGGCGCGGTAGACCTTCTCGCTCCGGTCATATCCCATGTTGTCTTCGGCGACCTCCATATATTTTGCGAAGTCAAGAGAGGCTTGCTGAATCGAAACGCCGAAGAAATCAGCCAGCTCACTGCGGTTTATCCTACCTTCCCAAAGCAGCCGGAACTCAATGAATTCGACACGGCGGTCTTGGCCCCACCTTCCAGGCTTAGGCTGCCGATTTTCGGTTTTGAAGTTTACAGATGCCAGTGAAAGGCTGGATTCGCCCATATAAAATATACGCCTTTAAACATGATTAATCGTATAACATGTCTAATCATAAAACACGACGTATTTAATGTCAATAGCTAATACAGGCCGGGAGAGATTAACGTGTTGCTTCGTAATCTAGAAAATGACGGTCAGGTTATGTACCAAACAGTAGGTCGCCACCGTCAGCTATCGGGATAGCCAATATTCTCCTGGAACACAAATCACCAATGGCTGGTCGTAAGCAGTCCCGAATCACTAATGCGTAAGGGGCGCGTATATGGTGGGGCCTGCATAAAATTGAACCAAAAGAGTTGGCAAAGGCATCAGCCAAGGAAATTTCGACGTTATTGAACCTGTGATGACTCAACTTAAATTAGATTTCTCCATACCCTTGGTTAACAGCTTAACCAGGTCGTCTATCTAACTCGTTGAGGACTATATCCCACGCTCTAACCCAATCGCCATTGTTTCGCTCTTCTTCAAATCTCAACTTGGCATCTTTTACAGCATGCCATGTATCGACAGCATTGGAAACCATTCCAGAACTTTGAGCAAAGTCATTCCCGATAAGAGCCTCACTGTACGAAAACCAATATAAAAACTGCCTCCAAGACTCCTTGACCCAAGCTTTTCTCTCAGGCGCGTCTAAATTTTCAAGGATTAATTTACTAAATGGGTTTGTGTCATGTGACGGATCGATTGGAAATTCCTTCATGTATCGACGCACGTCTGCTTCCCTTATAAAGGCCAATAATGCAGGTTCAAACCAGTAGGAAATATTTTTGCCGCCACTTGATTCTTCTTCATCCCACCGTCCTTTTGTGAAGCGGCGCAGATTAAAGAATTTTCCGGTCGCAACATTTGCCGCCCCAGCAGCCTTCCACAACACCATTTCTGATGATGTGAATCCGACAGTAATGCGAAATCCTGACTGACTTAATACTCTAATCAATCGTGCAGCACCTTCAAGAGCTCCTGAGTCAGATCGTTCATTACGTGGTTTTTCTTCATCAACAAAGACAAGGTAAATATCTTTTCCACTAAATCTTGAAAGAATAGAACCAACCTGAAGATAGCGTTCGTTCCTGCCTAAATCTGGCAATCCGACCAATGCAGTAAGAAATGGACGCGTCTTGTCTTTAAGTGCCACATCAATTTTGAGTTGCTGTGCGGTTATATCACCTATATCGACAAGCAAATTGTAGTAAGCATCATCAAAAGTTCTGGGTACGAAAGCCGGGCTACACAAGCCAGCAGGATTGAAGGATTTACATACATCAATAATATTAAGGGCAGTTCCTTTCCACCATCCCAATGAACTTTGGTCGGCTGTATCTATGTCACTCGGTTTGTGCGGCCAATGTTGTAGCTTCCCGCGGCTAACAGAGGGAACATAAAGCTGAGGATCAAATATTATGTCAAAGTCTGTCTTGTAAGAACGGAATCTAGCGCATTGTGCAATCGTATCATTGAGCGAATAGTTAACTGGACTAAGAATTGCTCCTGAGAACTGCCTCAACTCAGCTTCAACAACCATGCTCTCTGAGTCGTGCCCTATCTGGTGATAAGTGCTCATGCGTCCCTCCCTAAATTATCACGCCATGCTGCCAACAACATTTCTGGTCTCGCAAATCGTTTCACTGGCCAAACTTCGACCATTTTTGCTAATGCATCAAATCCCCGTTCACTGATTAATTTTCTGAAATGTTCTGTCGAAGGCTGTCGATTGGCGACTCGTTCTACAGTGTGATCTAAAGATGCATTCTCCGCAAATGGATGTATTCCAAACGCTGCATAAGATAAAGTGACTCCTAATGAGAATTGGTCACTTCTCCAGTCAATCAAGTTTTTGTCATTCAAAAGTTGCTCAGGAGGAGCAAAAAGTGGCGTACCAGGACCTTGTAATAGGAATGTTTTGGTCAATGAGCTTGCCTCAAGATGTCTGGCAATACCGAGATCCACAAGTACCGGTGTTCCATCGGCGCGAAACATAATATTGTCAGGCTTAATATCGCGGTGAGTAATACGGTGTTCAGCTAGATGTGCTATTGCTTCGGTTAATTTAACCGCAAGCTGAATTACATTGGCGTGCTGAAGAAACCCCTTTGCAATTTGCTCAGATAACGTCCCACCGGGCAGGAACTCCTCAATCAGATATACAACCGAATTTGCCTCATCATCAATTTTGCCAGTTTTCAATAATCGACATATGTTCGGGTGATTGCATACCATTAGCGCCGCAATCTCACGATCAATCCGTGCCTTATCATTTCCCCGGATTATTAGTTTCAAAGCTAGATCATCATCATGACTTCTGACGAGATATGTTTGCTTAAAAGCACCCGCTCCAACTTCGCCAACAAAGGACAATCCTTGATCGGTGCAAATTTTTCTTGCTAATTGTTCAGGAGTATTAGTGGATACAACCATTGCCAACTAGTGCATGCATCGCCTTACGGTTAAGCCACGGCATTATTGGCTGATGAAATGTACTTTGAAATATAACTTCGACGCCATCCTCGTCTACTACACATAGACCAACACCAAGTTCCTTAAACTCAGCTTTATTTTTGATGGCTGCACTTGCAAAATTGCGAGGTAATACGACATACACTTGATTAGCAAAGCTTGTATTTCGCCATGCCTGATGAATTGCTTTACGCCAATTAGATAACTTTGCTTCAAAAGCAATGATTTCATTTTCATTGCTTAGTGAGAGGATGTCTGTTCGTCCTGAAACATAATCAAATTCTCGAATAACGGCCAGCGGAATCCATGGAGCGGTAGTCAACTCAAGATGAGAAACGAATGTATCAACCAAGTTTTTTTCTGTTGAAAACAATTTTTACCCTCCTAAGAGCTTTCGTTGCTTCAGATTTTATGGTTAAATCGTTGCTAATTAGAAGCTAATTTGCATTAAACTACAAACTAAGATGCCACGCAAGCCAAATACACATAAGACTGAACGGATCACTATCAACGTGACGCCGCAGATGAAGTATTACCTTGAGTGCTTAATCGAAAGGGGGTTGTATGGCAAAACAACAACCGAAGTGGCGAACAATATGGTTGCTAGAGGTATAGAAAATACTATTGAACGTGGGCACATGGCGCACCCAAAAATTGGAACCAAGAAGTAGGAAGTTAGGTTATATGTTGTAGATATGAAACGTATCCACAGAAGGCGAATGGAACTTTGTTGAAGCAGAAAAGTTGCATCTAATTTAAGCGAGTGTTGGGTAAAAAATAGCGAAATATAAAAAGAATGTTATTTGCGATTTTTAGTTAAATTTACATCAACTCACTGTGGTGACCCATAGTAAATCATATAAGCCTTTCTCCAGTCGTTTACCAACATATTGCGCGCCTTCTTTAATGAAATTTTGTTCGCGCACATCTCTTTATGAAGCCGGTTTTCCAGCTTATCCTTAAGAACAGCATTCCACGGGCTGGTGCCATATGCTTGCGGCCATAAATTCTCTACTACATCAGCTCCACCTAATTCTCTGCTAATAAGGTGGTCGATCTCGCACGTCCTTTTTCCTGCGGGAACGCAATGAGAATCATCATATCCAGAATACCCATACAGTTCGAATACCAGCTGTTTCATACTAGCAGTGACATGCCGCTCGTCTCTTCCCCATTTAATGGAGCATATTTTTGCTTTCGTTAAACCAGATCGAACTGCTCCAGGGGTTTTATTTATGTCAGGAAGATCGTCTGCCCAACACATGAGGACAGAGAGCAGCAATGTAGCTACCAGCAACAAAAATCGCATACAGTACCTCTTCATTTTCAGATAATCCTCATGTCTGATATATCCAGTATTTTGTATCAGTCGCACAATACAATATATATCAATTAGTCAATCAATAATTCAGACATGTATAATTGTACCAATCGGATAATACCAGTGATGGCTATAAATAATGATCGGAGAAAACGATGCCACTTAACCAACAGAAACAGATTGATCGCTTATGGAAGTTGCAGGAGATCTCAAGTAAGAATTTGCAGTATATCGCCGACCGTATGGGGAATAAAGCTACGGCAGGAATAGTTACTACTCAGGAAGAATGGGACAAGCTTTTCGACTCATGGGAAGCTGCAAATAAGACGATGCAAGATATTGGCAGCGATTTAAATAAGTTATTGCCCTCTTCTGAAACGTAAAAAATTGGGGTATCCGTAATTTGTGGTTGATGCAACATCAAGGCTTGCCCGCCTCCATTAACTTAAACAGTGTTGATATTATAAAATTGAACTGCCCGAAAGGAGATAGTGGAGACCGGCAATATGTAAAAGACAATACTGATCAGCCAGTTAAATTTGTAAAAGATAGGTTGCTGGGTGTTGAAGAAGCTAAGGCAGACAAGCTGCAGAATATACATTTAAAGTGAAATCCTGCACAGATTTCATAGCTTATTATTAACGACGAAATCGCGTTGTAACCCTTATTAACATGCTCAGGAGAGAACAATGGAACAACAGTTAGTACGTCTAAATTTGGCCATTTCATCAGAATTGAACAAACGCCTTGAAGAATTGGCGAACGCTGGACATACAGATAAAAGCGAGGTATTACGAAAAGCAATTTGTTTATTTGATGTTGTGTCTGAAGCAAAGTCAGAAAAAAAATGGTTTGGCATACTTGATCAGAACAAGAATTTGCTAACCGAGATTGTAGGTATTTAATGTCTGATCTGGAGCAGGATGAGAATATGCGCAAACTGACGTCCAAACTCGTGGAGCAGGTGCAGGTGATGGTCGATCAGTCTGGAGATACCACCGGGTTTGACGCCGCCAAGTGGGTTGCACGCTGGATAGATGAGCCGTCGCCGGCATTGGGTGGAAAAAAGCCTGCCTCATACATGGATACCGTGGAAGGGCAGGAGCGCGTTTTCAATCTCATCGCAAGGATGCAGAGTGGAACGTACGCATGACTAGATTAAACATAGGACTTTCAACTGAAATTGACGAGAAGTTGAACGATATAGCTCAACGTAATGGGATCACGAAAGCTGAAGCTAGCGTTGGCACACCAAGAGATGCGCGGCACTCGTGAGAACCGTTTTATGATAGTACAAGTTGTTATTTTTCAAAATAATAGCCCGTAGAACGGGCTATTAAACCAATCTATTCGGCAAAACCCCACTGGTCAAGGGCTTGACTTAACGGCACCGCAGGTGAGCAAGGCCGCATTTGCCTTATTGAGCAAATTATACGTGTTTTGTACCGTTTCTGGCTTTACAAGAGAATCCGTAGCACTTAGTAAAAGATCGTTGTCATAGTTCTGTTGAACATCAGACATTGGCAGTATTTAATTGCTGGAAATTTTCTTGTATTAGTGCCCGACTTTTTTCCATAATTGAAGTGACTCTCTAACAACCTCCCATGCTGCATCTACAATAGCATCTGTATATTTCTTTCGTAGATATTTTCCCCATTCAATAGTGACAATTCATTCAAACAACTGCACACTATGCACTTGTGCATTATAAAAGCAGCTATATGAAAACAAACCAAGAAAATCTATCCGCACTCATTGAGCAGGCAGGAATTACCCGAGCTGAGGCAGCGCAATACATAGCAGACGAAACCAAACGTCCTTGCAGCTGGCGTGCCATACAGTCATGGCTGACAGACCCATCATTATCCAGCGCCAGAAACTGTCCAGACTGGGCAGTCACCAATCTCGAAGCCAGATTAAAACATCTTAAATTAATCTCTTGACTATATGCACATGTGCATATATGATTGCTCCACCTTCAACAACAGATAAACTAATCATGAACCAGTTCTCTGATGCCACTCGCCCACATGTAGCAAATAGAAGGACATTAGTATGAATATCAATGTTACTTCGATGAGTAATGCTGCTGTTGGAAAAACATTCAATGCTGTCGTAAATGGGATTGGTCGTGATGACCTTGGTGAAATCTTATTTAACTGGAACGAGTCTCAGCTCAACGAAGATGGGGATAGGATTATCTGTTACCCGGGCAGAGATGGAATATTCTCGCGTGGCAAAGAGGGCGGCAAGGTCAACATCAGCAAGCGGGAGTTTTTAACCTGGCTTTCCGGAGAGAATCCCTTTGATGAAAAAGTTTATGGTGCAAATATCAGGGATAACGTTCAATGGACGGGGCTAATCCAGCGAGCACGAAAGGCTGCATTCAACAACATATAATTCCGACGAATGCATCAAAGGAAGCCACGCAGCCAGTGCAACGGTAAACCAATTTAATATGAGGAATTTTCATCATGGTAAATATTGAGCTAATCGAAGGAACACTGATATCTGCCGGAGGATACCGCATTAATGACACGCAACATATCGGCAACAAACATGAAGCGCAGGTTGATGAAGCCAGGAAAATAGCTTATGCAACCGGCCGTAAAATTGAAGAGGTTCTTATCCAAATATTACCTATTAATTTTCAAAACGCTTCAGAGGAAAATACGCTATAGCTGAGGCGAACCAAAAATAATAAATTTAAAAGGAAATGAAATGACTGCAACCATACCGACACTTTATGAGTCTGTAGAGCGCATGAAACATGAAATACTTGAGGATATTAAAGCTGGACTAGTGCCTGCAGATTGCCCATCATTTTCATCTCTTCATGATCACGTAGATGCCAATTGTTATGGTGGATTCTGCAACGATGATGAGATGCAATCTTTAATAAACCACTTCGGGGGAATTGATGAAAATATAGGTATGCCTGTCGCATTGATAGGCTATCTGAACGACGCTCAGAATTCAATTGGCCGCTGGATTAAAGATGGTGGAATCAAGCAACAGCTTAGCCAATAATAAATCGTATGCAAATTTATTACCTTGCCTGAGTCCTGCATAAACCGGCTGTGTCTAATTAACACTCAAGATGCTTTGTTATCCATATGAATAACACCCCGTTCAGCAAGGATCGCCCGGAGTTCCTCTGCATTGATTGGCGGATCTTCCCGATGAACCATCTGATGACAGTTTGAACAGAGAGGAACGAGATCCTTCACCGGATCGATCACGTAACTTCCTCCCATATTCGATACAGGGGTCCGGTGGTGTACTTCAATAAATCCTTCACCAATCACCCCATAGAACAGGGCGAAATCGAAGCCACATGCGATGCAGGTGGCACCATGCGCTGCAATAGCGGCAGCCCTGTTGGCTGGCCGCCGCTCATACCGGTTTACCGCAACACGAGTTAAAGCGCCTTCTGGCAATCCCTGGCCTAAAGAACTAGTTTCAACCTCATCCTCTTCGGTGGGCAATAGAGACAAAAGCAGGGCCAGGCATGCCCCACCAACTTCCTCCGCGTCGTGCTGCGCGTCAGATTTGTCCGTCAGCCGCGAACAGTTAAGCTCAAACCGGTTCCATTTTCCTTCGGGAAGCGCCGATAAATCAGCTGTCCTTTCGTCAATACGGGCGACACATTTTGTGCCAGTGCTGGTGAACGCGGAGGAAAGAGAAGCAAACTCAAGTCGTCTTTTAGATTCATCGGCACACAGCGTTTTTATTAACCCAGAAGCAAATGTGTCCGGAACAAAAGATGCCTCTGCTGACCTCCAGCCAAGAGTGATGTTCACGCGGAATCCGTTAGGGGCATCTATACCTCCTACTCGCAGAGAAACGTACGAATGATCACTATCCACGTTCTGCTCAGATGTCAGGCTAAGTCCGAAACGGGCAGCCAGCCTGTCAGCGAAGAGATCCACATCAATCATTCTGCAGCTTCCGGTGCATCTGGCATGTCCTCGACCAGCTGACGCAACAGCCGTGATACCTCAAAACGCATTTCTTCGAACTTTCGTTTCGTGTCGTCACTCACACATCCGAGTTCCGCTGCGCACAAGGCCCAAAGCATAGAATCCAGTCCCTGAATAGTCACACCCGATGAGCTGTTCGGCAAGTAGACCTTGTGATAATAAGGATGGCTCGTATTAATTTGGACTCCCTGGTTACCTGAGATGTAGGCCGGCTCAAAGAGAAGCCCGTTTAGAATCTCAGGAACAGCCTTAACGTGAACCTGTCCCGGGCTTTCTGGTTCGACAAGTTTAATCTTTATTTTCGTCTGCCCGCCTTTGTTCCGGATTGTACCTTCACCGGTTTTTGCATCATATTCTTCTAAGTTTGCCGTCTTTAGTGCGTCAGCTTTCCCATGAATGGCATTATTAGAGGATATGTGCAAAAGTGCCCCAGCTCCGGTCGCCATGGCCGTCTGCCCCTTGCGATAACGCATCTCAGCTTCCCGGCGCGGTCCTGGAAGAAACTTATCACGGAGCCAGTCATAAATTTCATTGGCAAGAAGGATTCTGGATTTTTTGATGTCTACCTGAAACGCGTCGTCAAGTGTGTGGTTGAATGACAGCTCTACACGGCAGTTGCTGAAGTGCGGCTCCTTTCTATACATATCCATCCAGTCCGGCCCATGGATAAGTCTGTTCTCGCGATAAACAAATATGCCCTGCATATCATTACTGATGAGCGCTGCGCGTGCAGCCTGCTGGTTAGTAAAATCCTCTTTTCTCGGAAGCACAAAGGCTCTCACGAGAAACTTTGTATTTGTGCCATTCTCAAGCTCAAGAGATAGTTCTTTCGTCGCAATAGGCTCTCCAGACTCTGCTATGCAGAACGGGTCCCATGGCAGTACCTTTTCACCTTGCAAACGGAGCTCAAGAGTTCTTTCACGATCATCATCTGCATCAAGAAATCGCTGGTAAACCATTGAGAGATGCTGATTCAAACCCTCTACGCATTTTTTCAGAGCTTTCTTTGCTGCCGGGCCTCCCTGCGTCTTATATTCACTAAGCAGCCTGTCGACTTTCTCCCATAAGACCAAAGTACCTGAGCTGCCTTTTGCTGTTTTATCAAGGACCTCAATTTCATATTTAGAGGCCGGCGTAATCTCAATACGCCAGCCATGCTCAACAACTGCATCAAGATCCCATGAAGCTTTCAGTGTCTCAGCTCCGCTGCCAGGGCGGGAGATTAATGAGACCCTGCGGCAAAACGCTGTCGAAGCAGTTTTGAGGCCCAGTCCAAATTTACCAAGACTGGCCGGGTCGTCACGTTTCTTGGAACCATAGCGCAAAGCGTTGATGAGTCCATCACGGTCCATTCCCCTGCCATCGTCCACAACGCCGACCACGACATTTCCTTTCGGGTCCATGCCAATCTGCACGTCAATAAAATTTGCTCCTGCAGCAATACAGTTATCTACGATATCGGCTACTGCGGTATCGAATTCGTAACCCGTATCTCGCAATCCCTCAGCAACCCGTGCCGGATCAGGAAGGCACTCGACGAATTTTTCGTTATCACTCATAATTATCTCATCCTAAATCTATTACTTTCCATCCGCCACGGAGTTTTAACACACCGCCCCCATCTTCAGCTACCTCATGCAAACGCTTGAGGTGAATATGTCGCCGTCCATCATCATCGAGTAACATTTCTAATCTGTCACCGGCCTTCGCATTTTTCGCGCGCAGATACTGCGTCATCCAGGTAAGACGATATTCGTTGCGCGTACCTCCAAAAAATTTTCCGTTGTAGTAAATAAACTCAAACGGCCATTTAGTAACGCCATCTTCCTCAAAAAAATATAAAGAGATCCTTGGGTTCTTTACAGAACCATCCAGTTCAGGGAAATATGAAAGGATTCCTGGCTGCTTTGGTATAAGTATTCCCGCCTGGTTCGCGCCAGTCTCACCAGTGTCATTGGCACTAAGGGTTTTAGTTATTCTTTTAATGATTTTCATTCAAGTAATTCCTGGTTTGAAAATGGAGAAATCATCAGTGCGCGAGCAATGTCTGAAGCATCAGTGTCCCCTTTGTGTCCCACTACAGCCCCGCTGGCTATCATGCGCTTGAGATCGAGGCGACCAGCAACAACCTCCTCAACGGTATCAGCGAAAAACAGATGGTGAACTGTAACCGGAAGTTTTTGTTTTCTGCGGTGCGCCCGGGCCGAAGCCTGATCTTCCACAGCCGGGTTCCACTCTGGATTGTAGTGGATGACGTGGTTAGCTGCAGTAATATTGAGTCCGACCCCTGCAGCCTTTGGATTGAGTGCCAGGAATCCAAATCCCTTATGTCCGGAAAAGCTGTCAACAAGTGTCTGCCGCTTCTCAACCGGAACACGGCCATCAATAAATCCAGACCACGCTGATGGAAAACGTTTAGGTATGTCTTCCATAAAAATATCTGTCATCCCAGTAAAACTCGAAAATATCAGAGCCTTCTGCCCGCGTGCAAAAATCTCTTCAAGAATTTCAATAAGACGCTGGTATTTCGGCATCCCTTTAGCCGGGTCCTCCCACGAAATACCAAGCAACCGCGGGTGGGCACAGAACTGCCGCATTTTCCCTAACGCAACGAGTGTCGCGCTCATGCCATAGGTATCTGCTATCTCCTTACGGATGTCCTCGTAAAGAGTGGCCATCTGTCTGGTCATAGGCAGTACCTGCGGAATATCGATGCGAGGGGGCAGATCCGTGGCAACATCCGCGACGCGTCTGCGCAGGAGAATAGGTGCCACTACCGGAGCAAGTTGTGAAGCATCTTCGTGACTGTCGTCGTAGGCCGCTTCAAATTCATTGCGAGATCCAAGAAGACCAGGCAGAGCGAAATCAGCTATCGACCAGAGATCTGTCAGCTTGTTTTCCACTGGAGTTCCGGTAACGGCCAGCGACACACGCCGTGGCAAGCCTTTTACAGCGACAGTGCGCTGAGCATCTGGATTCTTGATATTCTGCGCCTCGTCAAGGGCAAGAACGTTCCACTGGACCGATGAAAGTAACGGCTCATCACGGACTGCCGTTTCGTACGATACGATGACCACATCGTAACCGCCAAAGACTGCAGGGTTACCTGTCCGCGAGGGCCCAGTGTGGACTAAAGTCAAAAGATGAGGAGCGAACGCCTCAATTTCCCTGCGCCAGTTCTCAAGCAGCGTCGCCGGACATACGATCAGATTGGGGCCTCGCTTCGCATCCTTCTCGACAGACAGCAGTGCGATTACCTGCAAGGTCTTGCCGAGGCCCATCTCGTCCGCCAAAATACAACCAATTGACTCGCGTGCGACAGCCGCAAGAAAAGACACTCCGATTTCCTGATATTCAAAAAGAACAGTGTCCGGCCGCAATCCAAGATCTCCGGGGCTGGATAAATTCGAACCAGGGGCATCCGTGTCAACAGTCAGGTCTGTGAACGGAACAGGAAGCCTGTCTTTGCCGCGCAGCCAGATCAGCTGTCCGATATTGATCCGTCCTATGACAGAGATACCTTTGCCGGCAAGTATTTCCACCGTTTCCGCGACGACTTCCTTATCGATGAGGAACCAGCATCCGTCGAATACGATCTGTGCTGGAATAGGAGAGGGAATATCTAAAATCTGCCGGGCCAACTCTCCTGCGAAAGATAAAGACAGCCCTTCACTGGAAGAACCACGTGCAACTACAGACAATTCCATAGGGAACCGTGAAAAATTAATCCCGGGAAGATCGTCGGAGGGGTGCACGCAAGCAAAACCGGAATACTCGACTCTACCTTCAAACTCAGCTTCCCAAATTGCGAGTGGATCTGGCTCGACAATACCTGAGCCGGTATCGAGGACAACTGCGCCCGCTGAAGCATTTAACATCCAGCGTGCACGCTGGCTATTCGCAGATATCAACCAATCCCCCGACGATATATTTGTTGATCTGGCAACACTGCCTCCCGGATATATACAACACTTTATACCAGCAAACCTGCTGCAAGGCTTGCAGTTATATAAATTGAAGATGTTACGGCATTTTAAATTTTCGTGCGTACAATTTGCACATAATTTCTGCCATTCTATTCAACAAAAATGACATTCTTACGGTGATCCCCCGTTTTTGAATGGCCGTCAGAATTCAGCTTGCTATCTAGGCTAAATGAGTGATACATTGTCACTATTCTGACCCAGTGAAATACATACTATGCCAGCCCAGAATAACGAGCTTTCTTTGCTTAAACAGGTTCTCGAAATCTACGATCAGAAATATGTCGCTGAATTTCTCAATAAGGTGTCGCCGAAAGACTGGTGTCGAGAAACAATTAATCGTTGGCTTAACGGAAAAGCTTCGCCACGCCTCTCCCATACTGAATTTTGCGAACTGCAAAAACTACTTCCCCAGGCTCCTGCCAAAAATCGAAAATATGATTTCGATTTTATAGATTTGTTCGCAGGAATCGGAGGAATTCGACGTGGTTTTGAAGAAGCAGGCGGACGGTGCGTCTTCACAAGCGAATGGAATAAATTTGCAGTACGGACTTACAAGGCAAATTTTTACTCTGATCCTGACAACCACAGCTTTAATGACGATATCCGGAAAATCACGCTTAGTGATCAGGAAAACATTTCAGATACGCACTCCAGACGGCACATTGATCAGGCTGTTCCTCAGCATGATGTCCTGCTCGCGGGTTTTCCCTGTCAGCCATTTTCAATTGCCGGCGTATCAAAGAAAAATTCGCTGGGAATGAAACATGGATTTGAATGCAAGACACAAGGCACTTTATTCTTTGATGTTGCGCGCATTATTGCCGTTAAACGGCCTGCAGCATTCGTACTGGAAAATGTAAAAAACCTGAAGAGCCACGATAAAGGGCGCACATTTAAAGTGATTACTGAAGCCCTTGACGAACTCGGATACTGGATATCGGACATTGACCACACTGGCGCGCAAGATCCTAAAATCATTGATGGCAAACATTTTGTGCCTCAGCACAGAGAACGTATCGTACTCGTTGGGTTTCGCAAAGATCTCGGGGTACATAACGGATTTTCCCTGCGTGATATTTCAAAGCTATTTCCAAAACATAAGCCGGTGCTAAACGACATTCTTGAAGATAAGGTCGATGAAAAATACATCCTTACTCCTAAACTCTGAGAA
>Ga0307375_10002492_pt1 | contig 18829 bp, 20 predicted proteins | sample TR1MG_FD_202531 | JGI IMG/M metagenome (GOLD analysis project Ga0307375, IMG submission 202531) | Soil microbial communities from Risofladan, Vaasa, Finland - TR-1 | ecosystem: Environmental > Terrestrial > Soil > Coastal area > Acid sulfate soil | place: Finland: Risofladan, Vaasa | collected...
GTACAACTTGGCCGTAATTCCAGCGGAAAATCACCGAGCTTGGCCGAGCGGTTGGCACAAAGGGATGTGGCCCCTTCGCGGGGATCTTCAGCGCTACAGATTACCGGTAGACAAATGAGACCTGGAATTTTCAGACTGCGTTGCAACGCAGAAATTCGCACAGAGGCCGTCATGAGCGTCGTCCAGGATGCCCGGCGGGAGGCGAGATCTTAGGAGCCGGCTAATCCAAGCGCCCGCAACGAAGCATCCAGTACCAACAGCTGGTACACAGGCTCAGCCAGCTTATCCAATCCCCCCCGAAAGGCTGCAACGAGCGTATCTGTGCGCAGGGCATGGAGTTGGCCGTGGGTCGCCACGGCCAAGCGGTCACCCAGACCCGGCAGGCGTGATGCCAGTTCACCCCTTAACCACGAGGCCAGCGGTGGCGAAAATCCACGCTTCTTGGTATAGAGGAGCTTTTCCTGCTGGCACACAGAGCAGGTATCGACGAGCAGGCTTTTTGCGGGACGCTGAAAACGCTGCTTCGATGAAAGACCGGTCACCACGTCTACAAAGCGATGGTCGAGCAGTGGCGCGCGCAACTCCAGGCCATGGGCCATCGTGCAGAGATCACCCTTGCGTAAAATATACTCGGGTAAGTAGTTGGCGAAATCGATAGCGAGCAGGGCCTTTAACCCCCGCTCGGACGACGGAAATTCACGCCAATATACCGCAGGCGTCGGCGGAAGATCCGGCTGCAAATAACGACGCACAGCTGGCGATAGCCCGGAAAACCGCAGAACATAGGCGCTCTGCCAAGGTAGGCCCAGCTCCTCACGCCAGCGCGCGGGTTTCTCCCACGGTAATCCATCATAGCGCAAAGACAATTTCATCTGGCCACGCCAGCGACTGCGCAGATGTTGTTGATAACGCTTATAACCGGCAAAGAGTTCATCACCCCCATCACCACCTAAGACAACCTTGACATCTTGGCTTGCGGCGCGCGCCAAATACCAAAGGGGTAGGGCGCTCGGGTCCGCGAACGGTTCGTCGAGATCCTGCACAATCTGATCGAAATCCTTTTCAAGGCACGGCTCGACAGGGATAGCCCGATGGACAAGGCCCAGGGCCGACGCCATACGCGCGGCCTGCGGTCCTTCATCGAAGTCACTCCCCGGAAAGGTGGCAGTAAACGCAGTGATATTGGTGTAACCCTGACGAACGAGGCTTGAGGCCACTACCGCTGAATCGATACCGCCACTCAAAAAAAGCCCCACTGGCCGATCAGAGGCCGTGCGCAAGGCGATAGCCTCATCCAAAGTCGACTGAAAATCGGCGGACGAAGATTGAGCTTGCCAGTAGCGCCGGATGTCAAGACGACCGCCCACTCCGAACTCCCAAGTCAATAGGGTACCGTTGGCGAGCCTATGAACATCTTCAAGAAGCGTCAGCGGCGCCGGGATATAGCGGTGGGCGAGATAGGCGTCGATAGCCGCGGGCGCGATACGCGCCTTCCCATCCAGATAGGGCAGAAGCGCCCGCAATGTGGAGGCAAACGCGAAATTCTCCCCATCCCAATAGTAGAGCAGGGGCTTTAGGCCGAGCCGATCTCTGAGTGCCAGGAGCCTATGTTTACGCATATCCAGGATGACCACGGCAAACATGCCGCGCAAGCGCTCGACGAAGGCGTCTCCCCAGGCCTCATACGCATACAAAATGAATTCCGTATCACTCTTGGTGCGAAAGGTATAGCCCTGCCGCATGAGTTCCGCGCGGTCGGCCTCGTAGCCATAGACCTCGCCGTTAAAGCAGATCCAAATGTCCTTTTGGGGGTTTGCCATCGGCTGGTCGGCATCGGGGCGGGGATCACGGATACTCAACCGGGCATGCAAAAGCCCCAGGGTCGGCTGGGTACGGTCTTCGGCGAAATCAGCATTCCACAAAAGAGCCTTGCTCGCATCAGGTCCACGCTTGCCCAGTGCCGCCAGCATCGCAGCGCTTTGCTCGGGCCGCACTGAACGCTTACCAATAAACCCGCCGATCCCACACATAAGGCCTGCCTCTGTGACAATATTGCCATCATAGCAGGCGCATACGATCACATGGATTGCTTTGCTAACTTCCGCGCCCGAGGTGATGGCGTTCCTCTGACACTATCTATCGGCTACACTTCCGGCCATGGCCAACCCCCGCGCACCCTCAGAGCAAGACACCACGAACGCGCCGCGGGTTCTCATCATCCGTCGCGACAATATTGGCGATCTCGTGTGCACCTTGCCGCTATTCGAGGCCTTGCGCCAGCATTATCCCAAGGCCTGCATAGGCGCGCTTGTGAACTCCTATAATGCACCGCTCTTGCAGGGCAACCCCTTTATTGATCATGTCCATATCTATACGAAATCCAAGCACCGACCGGGCATGACCCGCCGGTCTCTCGCGCGTGATCGGCTGGCACTTTTCTTAAAACTGCGCGGCCCCCGGTACCAGGTAGCAGTGCATGCCGGCACGCGAGTGCGTACCGAAATGCGCGTCCTGGCACGACTGGCGGGAGTCAAGGACCAGATACTGGATCAGGCGAACGGCCGCCCGCTTCACGAGGTCGAGCGGGTCTTTGAACTCCTCTCCAAACTGGGTATCACGGGAACGCCACCTGCGCCACGACTTCACATCCCTGCTTCCGCGCAGCAAGAGGCGCGGGCCGTGCTTGCGGCGCAAGGATTTGAGAATAGCGTCGGGCTTCATATCAGCGCCCGCGAGGATGAAAACCGCTGGCCCCTTGAAAACTTTACCGCCCTTATAAGAGCAGGGGCGAACCGGGGCCTCAAGTTCGTAATTTTTTGGTCGCCGGGAGATCCCGGCCGCCCCGAGCATCCAGGAGACGATGACCGTGCCCAAGCTTTAGTGGATATGTGTCGGGGCCTGCCGGTTGTCGCCTATCCCACCCCCGATTTGTCAGCGCTTGCCGCCGGGCTTGCAGCAGTTCGTATTCTGGTAGGATCAGATGGGGGTCACGTTCATATAGCGGCGGCTGTCGGCACCCCTGTCATCGGACTTTACTGTGCGCACAAAGTCACTCAGTGGCGACCATGGGGACAGCGGCATAGCGTGCTTTACGGCCCACGAGTATGTGACATCTCAATCGATTCAGTTTTTGCAGTGCTTCTGGCAAAAACTGCACCATGACCACCCCGAAGCGTATTTTGCTGATTCGGCGCGACATATTGACTAGTATGTATTCCGTATGGGTAGAAATATGAAATTATATTAACTGCGGAATGTCGGTCGTTTTACTTCTAGGGCGACGAATTCGGCATCGGTGATTCTCAATGCCAAAAAGTGTGTGCCAGACCGATTTAGGTCGGGGCATTTCAGGCGGCTTTGGTGATGATAATTGCAATCAATTGGCACCCATGCGCGCTGGTTCTGACGCCATTGGCCCCAAGATCTCCATGTGATGCCTCAGGACCCGCTGTCAGCGGGTACGGTAGTCTTAGGCAATCCGGAAAAATAGCCTAATATGCCGCCCACGATAGCCCAGAAGAGTAGCGCCAAGTCTTGGTAAAAAAAATCATCTGTCATGTTTTTGGCGAGAACCCCGAAAACCAGCGCGATGGCGCTGACAGCTACGAGACGCGCCTGATAGAGGGGGCTCGTCCGGTAAACAGTCCAGGAGCGCTTGATAATCTTCCACATTAGCCACAGGAATGCGATGATGCCAGGGAGCCCCATCTCGATCCCGTAGTTTAAGAGCACATTGTGCGCGTGCCACAATAGCGGGTTTCGAAGCGGCCATTGCGGGTAAGCTCTCGCGAACGAACCTAACCCGAATCCCGCCCCCCATAGCGGGTGCTCATAGATTTTGGCGACGCAGAATTGCCATAAGGGCCAGCGAGGATCATTTACGATGGTAGTGGTAATAACTTCTTCGAACCCATCGGCTTCTGTTCCAGTTCGGAGCTGCAATATATTATAGAAAATGAGGGCAGCCGCGAGAAAAAGACACGCGGCTGCAGTACCATAGAGCCACTTCTTCCGGTAAGAAGCGTGTCGGTATGGCAGAAGACTTGAAAACATTATGATTTCGACCGCGAAGGCCAACCAGAACATCCGGTTGCCCCCCAGGTAGACAGTTACAAGCAGCAACAGAAAAAGGGCCGCTAAGGTCGCCTTCGAATACCATCCACTTTTTTCCGAGAGCGCGACAATGACAAGCAGCGGAAAGACACTGACTCCATAGGTTGTAAACGCGCCAACACCATCGTAAATTGATGTTGGCGCCACGGCGCTGGCCAAACTGATCCATTCCGCTAACCCTCCCAGCGCCAAAAGGGCCAAAACAACAAGCGGCACCACAATAAACAGTCTCGCGATTTTCTCCTCGCGGCACTGAAAGAAAAAAAGGATGTATACCAGGAATCCGTACCATGTCTGTGACTTTATGGCATTCAATGAATAAGGCCAGCTCACCGCGGTTGTGAGAGAAAGCAATTGCACAACAAGCCAGATTAATAACGGCCATTTGAGAGGCAACAGACTCCATTCGTGACGGGTGGCCCGGGAGGCGACGATGGTTGTCGCCAGAAACAATGTGGTCAACCGAAGGGCGATGGTGTGTGGGATTGGCAATACGACAAGCAAGACACAGGTGAGGGCGATGGCCGTCAGATCCGCCCACGACTTGTTTTTGTACCAACAAATATCTGGCGTTGTGATGGCCATGTGATCCCCTGAGCCGGTGCACCTAAAAGGCGAAGCCTGGTTGCGTGCGGATGCAGCGCCCGATCGTACACCAGCACCCGTCACATCTTCTGGGTATTCAATCCAACGTTAACATTTTCCCACCGTGTGAGACAGTCGCAAAACCCGTCATTTACGGTTTAATTATTGCTGTCGCAGCCGTGGTTTGATGTCGCCATTTGCTGGCATAATGTGAGTTATTGAGACACGAATCGGACATTGGAGCGAATACTACGCAACGCGCTGGCTAATGGTTTTGTCGCCAAAGCTGTGCTTGGACTGACTGAGGCGGACCCGGTAGATAGGGCGCAGTCCTCGCGCCGATTGCTGGATCTAGGTTTGATTCTGCGAAATGGCCGCGCGGTACGACGAGTCTCGCCGCGACGACGTGATGCGGGAACAACCGGGCGCTGTGTCGCCGCCTATCCTAGGCGATTTGATGGGGATGGCCCCCGCCAATCCGACTCCAGGCAACGCCCGCTATCGACACACCGGGGGACACTTGTGTAGCCGGAGTCATATGCGCCCGCCCAGTATCATCCTAAACAATCGGCTCCTCAGTAGAATTCGTGGGTGAGTTTGGGCTCCGGAAGCTTGCCAAAGGCATAGTATAAAGCCATTTCTAGGATATCTGGAGATCGGAAACCATACGATTTTCTGATGCATAGTTTGGCCTTGTTGTTCAGACCCTCCACAATGCCATTCGAGATGCGGCCTTTGGCCTTAAACCCGTTCAAGATGGGGGGTCGGTGACGCCGACACATGCGCGCGATCTTCTTCATGGGCTCAATACGCGAGCGCAACGCCGCCGTGCACTAAGCGTCCAGGAACTTGCCAGCCCAGGTCGGCGAGGCGTACTCCCAGAACTGCTGGAAGTCTTCCTTCAACAGATAGGCGCGGACGCTTTTGAGGTTATAACGCAGTAACTCTTTGAGTCGCCCCTTCTGGGGGGTGGTGAGGTTCTCGGACCGTTTCAGGAGGCACCAGCGGGACTTCTTCAAGACGGGTTCCCGGCCATTGCGCGTAAGCGCCCGAGCCTCCTCGGCGCGGACTTCATCCAAAGCGTCGTTCATCTTAGCGACGATGTGGAAACGATCCAAGATATGGACGGCGTGCGAACAGCGTTCCCGAATCACGCGAATGTAAGGTCGCCACATGTCCGAGCAGACGAATTCGATACCCGCGCAGGCCTCTTGCCCCAACATGGTGAAGAAGCCCTCGAAGGTCTTCACGGTGCGTTCTTTACCGACCCATAAGAGGCGCACCATGCCGGCCTCGATCTGATAGGCCAAGGTCAAATATTTGTGTCCCCGGCTGTTGCCGTGCATGCAAAGCAAAGCGATCTCATCGACTCCGAAGGCCTTGATAGGGCCCAAGATCCGGTGTTCCAGCCCCCATTGCACGATCCACTCGACCGAGCGATAGACCTGATCCCACGAGGTGTGAAACGACCGGGAGACCTCCCACCACGAGAGTTTACGGGCCCAATGGGCTAGAAACTGCCTATAGGCGGTGGTGAGATGACATTGTCGGCCGAACGGCTGATGCTTGCCCTCGGCCCAGGGCAGGAGCTCGGCTGTGATTCCGCACGGCGGACAATCGATGGGCCATGCGGCCCACAATGCTCGCCTTCGGGCATAGCGGAGGAACACTGCAAAGCCCCAGAACGGGATAAACTCAAAGGCCCGCTCCGGGAGCTTGTCGTAACCAGGGCGGCGCTTTCCACAGCCCGAACAATAAGGCTTTGAGCCTTGACGGGGAACCACCCCGACCTCGATGGTGTCCGGCTTCCCGGGAGCGAATCGGGCTTCTTTGTACACAAACCCCTTGAAATGATAACAGCGATTCAATAATGTCGTGAGTTCCAGGCTTAAGCGCGCAACCTCCTCGGGACAGGGTTCGCTTAAGGCGTCTTCGGACGCTAGGGCGAAGCTCAGAGTCTATTGTAAAGACACCGGCCATGCGGCCGGCAATGTCGACCGCTGGCCGCAGAGTTGGGCGGGCTTCCCGGACCTGGATGTACCGGTGGGTGAGCGGATCGTGGCGGAGTTTACGCCTTTCCTTCTGGCCTTGATCGCCGAACAACGGACAAAGAAAACGGTGAAGAAGTACGCCGATTATCTCTGGGTCCTGGGCGGCGAGATTATTCATCGGACCCACTTCGAGGAGCGCGACCGGCGACTATCCGGTCGCGCTCTCCTCTTCAAATACCTTCACGAGCGGGGCGGCCCCCTGTGGGACCATGCACACTGCGAGCGCGAGCATGGGGCCTGATACCGTGTGCACCCACCTTTACCGGCTCCTGATGGGTACCGAGCCCTAAATGACACCCACTCATTCCGCTGAAGAGCCAGAAAATGAGGCAACCTAACATCACAATAGACGACGAATATCGGCAATTATAGAAGATGCCTTATCGGTGTATGTAGGCAGCTGTTGCGTTTTTCTGTTACCCGCTTCGGCCATGCGGGCAGCAATTGCGGGATTGTTCCGGTAAAAAGACAGCTTGTCGATCATTTCAGAGGGGTCCCTAAAACTGTCCGCCTCGATACCCAGTTTATAGTAGTCGGCCAATTCCTCACTGTATTCCGAGACCAACAAAGCGCCACAAGCGGGAATGTCCATGACCCGGAGGTTGCAGCAGGGGTCTAGTCGTGGGTCCCATCCCTGAATGTTCAAAGCGACGCGGGCCACATTATAGAGCCCGCGTAAATCATCCCCCCATATATCTTTTCTTTGTATAAGGGGAAGAAATTCAGGGTTGTGGCGATTGGCTTTGATCCAGCCGCCATACACGGCGGTTTCGGACGCTACCAGACCGTCAACGAACATTTGCCGGCGCGGGTTCCACCCCGACACGAGAACAGATGCTTTGTCGCGACGCATAAAGTCTGAATTCCACCTGAAGTAGCGTTTTTTGTCGACGGCGACGAAAGGGAGCCTACGGACGCTTGAGGAGACGCTGCCATGTTTATGTGTGGAATAGTAGAGGTCATATTTTTGGGCCTCTGCGTCAAGGTCAAAGTGGACGTTTGGGCCATCAACACTCCAGCCTACAACGAGCTTGACTCCGAATTCGCGTTTGGCTCGAATAACATCCTCGGCCCGGAGAAACTCATGCGCCTTGACAACCAATACCACATCCGGCTTACTTTGCGCCAACAGCTCAAAGAATCTCCATCTTTTGTAACCTTGGCGCCCATATTTTGAATGTTCTTCAAAATCTGTTCGCAGCCCCATGCGTCTTTTTGCGCTCTTAAGCGGCTTGAGTACGTGGCGGTAGGTAGGGTGCTCAATGGTGCAATCGAAGCGTAGCACCTCCCATTGATTGTCAATAAAGGCATCGGCCAACGACATACCCACGGGTATGCAGCGATCGTGAAAAAAGTAAGAAATTAGAATACGCACATGACCGTAACTATAACGGGGCATACACCCTTTGACCACATAATAGACTCCCTTAAAGATGGAGATCTTAATTAATGCGGGCCCTGCAGATGGGGCGCGATGGGCCAAACAGTACTGTAGGTGCGACGCTTCAGACCTATGTATCTCACTCGGCTTTAAACGGGGCCGCCGAGGTTAGGGACAGCCCCGTCTCGCAAATGCACGTTGATCGTGGGGGCCGGGAGTAGCTCGCCAGACAGGCGCGACCCAGACTCGCCATGCACCGTGGCGTCACAAGTGGTTTTGTGGATCGTTATTAAAGGCGCTTTTTGAGGCAGGACGCGACTTTTTTAGCACTTAACATAGCTCGTTTGCGGCGCTACTTCAGGGCTGCCAATTCTACCCGAATAAGACAACCAGGGCTTCATCAAACCCATTGGCGCGGATATTGAGGTAAATAGCGGATTAACAAGCGCGATGCTATGAGACGGCAAGTCCCAATGCCAAGCCGAGTTAATTTACAATAGCGCCCGTTGCGGAGATCAGCCTGGAGGGCGCCTCCCTCAACGGAGACCCAGGCCTGGGTCGTGGGCTACATGTTGCCCGCCTGACCAAACTGCGGTATTGGCGAGACATCTCAGAAAGACCAAAACTGATAACAGACGGAAGTTTTCGCCTAGCTAGCATGTAATATGCTTAAGTGGGCGAGCAGGGGCGCATAAAGCCCATTACATATACTCTCACTGGGGTCTCTGGTTCTCATGCGTTTATCGGTCATCGTGATCACCAAAAACGAAGCCGCCATGATTCGGCGTTGTCTTACCTCGGTGTCATGGGCCGATGAAATCATCGTTGTGGATTCCGGCAGCACAGACGACACAATCGCCATCTGTCGAGAATTTACCTCACGCGTGATCAGCGCGGACTGGCCGGGATTCGGCGCCCAGAAGAATCGCGCGCTGGACCTTGCGACGGGGACCTGGGTTTTATCGCTAGACGCTGACGAGTACCTCACAACCGAGGCCCAAGCCGAGATCCAACAAGTGCTTGCCAAAGACCGCACGATCAGCGCGTACCGCATACCCCGTCTATCGAGCTATTGCGGGCGATTCATGCATCATGGCGGTTGGTATCCCGATTATGTCGTTCGGCTCTTTCGTCGGGGGCAGGCGCGATTTAGCGACGATATCGTCCACGAGCGCCTCCTCGTAGACGGGGCAATCGGCACGCTTCAGATCCCGCTCCGCCACGAGACCTATCGAGACCTGGAAGAGGTCCTCTGCAAAATCGATAGCTACTCGACGGCCGGTGCCGTAATGGCAGCAAAGAGCGGACGTCGGGGTTCGCTTATGGGCGCGCTCGCTCATGGGCTTTGGTCGTTTGTGCGCACTTACTTTGTGCAGCTGGGTCTGCTCGATGGGGCCGAGGGGCTTATGCTCGCGATATCCAACGCCGAGGTGACGTACTATAAGTACCTGAAGCTAAGGCTCCTGAATAAGGTTTGAGACAACCCATGACCCCTGGTTTACCCACATTTGTGCAAGGTCTCTCCTATAGGACGAACCGTGACATCGGGCTTGCCCTCTAACATGAACATTCTGATCGTCAAGACCTCGTCGCTCGGGGATGTGGTCCACAATCTACCCATGGTGTCGGATATTCGGACCCAACTGCCTGATGCCCGTATCGACTGGTTAGTCGAAAAGGCATTCGCCGACATCCCTGCCCTCCATCCGGCCATTCGCACCGTGATTCCCCTGGAACTCAGGCGTTGGCTACGGACGCTGGGGCGACGCGACACCTGGCACGAGCTAAAAGAGTTTCGTACGCGAGTTCGCCAAAACCCTTATGACATGATTCTAGACAGCCAGGGCCTCTTAAAGAGCGCGGTTGTCGCCCGCTTTGGATCGGGTCCCGTTTATGGCCCGGATCGGCACTCGGCCCGCGAGCCCTTGGCCGCCGCCCTCTACCACCGTGGCATACCGATACGCTTGGACCAACACGCGGTGTGGCGCAACCGGAGTCTGGCCGCCGGCGCCTTGGGCTATGCCCTGCCCACAAGCGCGCCCGATTATGGTGTTTTATCCCCAAGCCCTGTTGCGGCTTGGCCTAAGCCCTACTGTGTCGCCCTGCACGCCAGTAGCCGCGTATCGAAGCTCTGGCCGCGCGCGCACTGGGTGGCCTTAAGCGAGAGGCTCGCCCGCCAGGGGTTTATTGTTCTCTTACCGTCTGGCAGCGCAGAGGAACATGAAACCGCGCAAGAGATCGCGCGCGCCATCGGGCCTTCTGCGCAGGCGCTCCCGCGCATGAGCGTAAAAGACCTAGCCGCCATCATCGGGAACGCGCGCGCCGTAATCGGCGTCGACACGGGCCTTGTGCATCTGGCGGCGGCCCTGACCCGCCCGACCGTAGGCATTTTTTGTGACAGCGATCCCGCGCAAACCGGGGTCTTGGCAAAGGCCGGCGCCCTAAGTCTGGGCGGCTTTGGCGCATGTCCGTCCGTAGACGATGTAGCGCACGCCCTGCGCCAGTTGGGCGTCTGGGAAGAACCATGATCCTGTACACGTTCATCCTTTGGCTCTTGCTGCCGTTTGCGCTTCTACGGCTTTGGCGGCGATCCCGCAAAGACGCGCGTTATGGTCGCCGGTGGGCCGAACGCCTGGGCTACGGTAGCTTCTTGGAACCGGGCGCCCTTTGGGTTCATGCGGTATCGGTCGGGGAGGTCCGTGCCGCCACCCCTCTTATCCGGGCCCTCCTGCAGGATCACCCGGACGTGCGGATACTCATCACCACAACGACCCTAACGGGGGCGGCCCAAGTCGAGATGCTCTTTGGAGATCATGTCCGTCACCGGTTCGCGCCCTTTGATCTTCCAAGCGCCGTTGGGCGTTTTCTAATAAGAGTCCAGCCACGGGCGGCCGTCATTCTGGAAACAGAGATCTGGCCCAGCCTGTTTCAGGCCTTGCACCGCGCGCATATCCCTTTGCTTCTAGCCAATGTTCGGCTTTCGGACCGCTCGTATCGCGGTTATCGACGCTTTGGCAGGCTGGTTGCGGCGACTTTTGCGATACCGAGCGTCATCGCCGCCCAGACACAGACAGACCTTGAACGGCTGCAAGCCTTAGGGGCCCCGGAGAAACGCCTGCACGTCACCGGCAATATGAAGTTCGAGGTGGTCCCAACCGCGGGCCTGCGGGAGGCGGCGCAGTCCTTACGCTATGGGTGGAATGATCGCCCGGTCTGGGTCGCCGCCAGTACGCATCAGGGCGAGGAGGACATCGTGCTGGACGCCTACGCGAGCCTCAAAACGACCTTCCCCACGCTTTTGCTGATCCTGGTGCCTCGCCACCCGGAACGCTTCGAGGCGGTCGGCAAGCTCTGCCGCCAGCGCAAGTTCACGGTCGCGGAACGCAGCTTAGGCCTGCCGGTCACCGATGCCACCGAGATTCTTCTCGGCGACACTATGGGGGAGCTCATGCTCTTTTTCGCGGCTGGCGATTGCGCCTTTATTGGCGGCTCGCTCGTCAAAACCGGGGGGCACAACCCCCTCGAGGCCTTGGCGCTCGGAATACCCACGGTCTTTGGGCCCCATATGTTCAACTTCGCAGAGATTGCGCGGCTCACCGTGACAGCCGGTGCCGGCAGGCAAATTCGCGGCCCCGAGGAATTGAGTGGGGCCATTGCGCGCTACTTAGGAGACCGTGAGGCGAGACGAGCCGCGGGCTGTGCGGGCGAGGAACTCGTGCGTCAAAATCAGGGCGCCTGCGCGCGCACCTTGGCACTCCTGGAACCGCTCCTTAGGCAGCTCCCCCCTGCTCGGGAAGATCCCTGATCGCGCGCGCCAACTCGCGAAAACGCGGATGTTCGGCCCCGCGCAACCACTCGAACACCACGGACTCAACCGTGGCAAGGCGCACCCCGTCGTGACCCAGCCGTTCGAGGGCCTGGGCATGGTGGGCCACAGATCGACTCGCACAGGCATCGGCCAGCACATAAGGGCTCTTCCCGCGCGCCAAAAGATCGAAAGCGGTCTGCAGAACGCAGACATGGGTCTCGACCCCCGCTATCAGCACCTGATCGCGAGCATCTTCGAAAAACGGGCTCAGATCGTCATCGGCACAACAGGAAAACGCCATCTTGTCGGCCTGGCGGACGCTGTCTGGGAGGACCGCGGCGAGCTCCGGCAATAAAGGGCCGAGACCCTGCGGGTATTGGCGGGTCACCACAATCGGGATATCGAGCAGGGTCGCTGCGCGAACCAACAACAGGATGCGGGACAGAAGACCCGGGGGTGACGGCGTCATGGCCGGAAACAATCGCGCCTGGAGATCGACCAACAACAAGCGGCTGCGACGAGCCTCAATCAACATGGGCTAATAACGCGCCATGGTCGGGTCCACGGCCTGCGCCCAGCGCGCGATGCCGCCTGTCAAGTTCGCTACGTTCTTGAAGCCATTATGCTCTAGGAACTTGCCGACATGGAAACTACGCACGCCGGTATGGCAATACACGATTACCTCTTTCTCGGGATCGAGGCTCGCGATGGCGGTCGGAACCTGCTGCATAGGCGCGTGCAGCGAATTGGGTAGGGAACAAAGATTGCGTTCCCAGGGTTCGCGCACATCCAGGAGGACCACCAGGTCGCCCGCCTGGAGTCGGGCATGAAGCTCTTCGGGTGTAATGTCGCGCATAGGGTTTTAAAAATGAAAGCGTTCCGGTCTCGGGGCATTCATGAGAACAGGTACGCTGGTTTCAAACAAGGACCGTTCGGTGAAGCGGTCGGGGTCTTCGCGAGTAATGACGCGCACCTCCATGGCCGGCGACTCGCCTACGATCACAACCAGGCGACCGCCCACGGCCAAGGACTCGCGAAACGCGGGGGCCGGCCCCAAAGGCAAAGCGCCGCTCACGAGGATGGCGTCATAAGGCCCATGGCGCGGCCACCCGCGCGCGCCGTCGCCCACCTCGATAGTAACGTTCGAAAGCCCAAGGGCGCTCACATTGCGCGCTGCGCGCAGCTTGAATTCCGGCACGATTTCGACGCTGTAAACGGAGCGTACAAGACCTGCCAATACCGCCGTGAGATAGCCGCTCCCGGTGCCCACCTCAAGAATGCGATCATTCGGCGAGGGGGCTAGGCTTTGCGCAAGCCGCGCTTCCAACATGGGCGAGAGCATGACTTGGCCGCGCCCCAGGGGAATGGCCATATCAGCAAAGGCAAACGCCCGGAAATTAGGGGGCACGAAGTCCTCGCGCGGTACTAAAAGCAGGCGTTCGAGCAACCGCTCGTCTAGCACGTCACAGGGACGAATCTGCTGCGCGACCATATTGAGGCACGCCACATCGGTTGAGGCTTGCAACATGCGTTTGGGGATCCAAAGCGGAAATTTTGAGGTTAAGCCTTTTGCCTAAGGCGTGCAAGCGCCCCTCCTTGCAATCGCCCGGCAAATCCATTAGTTTTGATCGTCCATAGGCTGGCCATAAGCTGGCGACCGGCGCCATGCGCGCGCCCCTGATTTCTTTGAGATAGGACCCGGGCGATGAACGCAGACCCTCGAACATTGTCTCCCCTAACGCGCGCGCTCGACAAGACCCTGACCGCGCCGTTTCCGGCCTCGCGCAAGGTCTACTTAAAGTCCGCGAACGACACACTAAGCGTCCCCATGCGCGAGATTATGCTTGAGAGCACGCCGGCGACCCTGGGGGCCGAGGCCAACGCGCCTTTGCGGGTCTACGACACCTCAGGGCCTTACACAGACCCCGAGGCCCGCATCGATCCCGCCCAGGGGCTCGTCCGGCTGCGCACCGATTGGATTCATCAGCGCGGAGACGTCGAGACCGTGACGCTCTCTTCAAGCTACGCCAAAGAGCGGGCTAGCGACACGAGCACAGCCGAGATCCGCTTCCCGGGCGAGCGCGCCATGTTAAGGGCCAAGGCGGGCGGTTGCGTCACGCAAATGCATTACGCCAGACGCGGCATGATCACCCCCGAGATGGAGTATATCGCCTTACGCGAAAATGGCGGGCTAGAGGCGCGCGGACCTCACACGATCACGCCGGAAATGGTCCGCGATGAAGTAGCGCGGGGCCGCGCCATCATCCCCGCCAACATCAACCACCCCGAATTGGAGCCCATGATCATCGGGCGACGTTTCCTTGTGAAGGTGAACGCCAATATCGGCAACTCGGCACTCGCCTCGGGGATCGAGGAGGAGGTCGAAAAGATGGTGTGGGCGACCCGCTGGGGCGCCGACACCATCATGGATCTTTCGACTGGCCGCAACATCCACGAGACCCGTGAGTGGATTATCCGCAATTCCCCCGTGCCAGTCGGCACCGTACCCATCTACCAGGCCCTTGAGAAGGTAGGGGGGGCGGCCGAAGACCTCACTTGGGAGCTATTCCGCGACACCCTTATAGAACAGGCCGAACAGGGTGTCGATTATTTTACGATCCATGCGGGCGTGCGGCTGCCCTTTATTCCGCTGACCGCCAAGCGTCGGACAGGGATCGTCTCGCGCGGTGGCTCCATTCTCGCCAAGTGGTGCTTGGCCCACCACCAGGAAAATTTCCTGTACACCCATTTCCGCGACATCTGCGAGATCATGCGCGCCTATGACGTGTCGTTCTCCTTGGGCGACGGCCTGCGCCCGGGCTCGATTGCCGATGCGAATGACGAAGCACAGTTCGCCGAGCTCGATACCTTAGGTGAACTCACGAAGGTGGCCTGGGAATACGATGTCCAGACCATGGTCGAGGGTCCGGGGCATGTGCCCATGCACCTCATCAAAGAAAATATGGACCGTCAATTGGAGGTCTGTGCGGAGGCCCCGTTTTACACCTTAGGGCCGCTCACGACCGATATCGCCCCAGGCTATGATCACATTACGTCGGCCATAGGCGCAGCCATGATAGGCTGGTTTGGTACCGCCCTATTGTGCTATGTGACACCGAAAGAGCATCTCGGTCTCCCCAACCGCGAAGACGTCAAAGACGGCATGATGGCCTACAAGATCGCGGCCCACGCGGCCGATCTCGCCAAAGGCCACCCCCAGGCGCAAGAGCGGGATGACGCCTTAAGCAAGGCACGCTTCGAATTTCGGTGGAACGACCAATTTCACTTGGCGCTCGATCCCGAGCGGGCACGCGCGCTGCACGATGAGACCTTGCCGAAAGAGTCCGCGAAAGTGGCGCACTTCTGCTCCATGTGCGGCCCCAAGTTCTGCTCGATGAAGATCACCCAGGAGGTGCGTGCGTACGCGCAGAGCTTGGGGGCATCGCCCAGCGAGGCCTTAAAGGGCGGCCTTGCCAGCAAGGCTCAGGAGTTTGTAGCTGGGGGCGCCGAGCTCTACCGGAAGGTCTAAGGTGCACGCGCATTTAAGTGCCGGCAAACTCGGGCGCGTAGTCGCGCTTCTCACGGCACTCCTGGCATGCCTCGGCGCGCTTTTGAGTTACGGGATCACGACCACCCAGAACCACGCCATTCTTTTAAAAAACGAGGCCGTGATCGCCATGCTGAAATCGACGACGCTCAGGCTCGAGGCCAGGGGGCCACGGGCGCGGGCGCGGATATTGGCCAAACAGGTGGCGCTGGATCGCCAAGCGGTCGCTTTAAGCAACGCGAGCGCGCGCTTGATGGGCCCCCATGACCACTACGCGCAAGCGCTCGTCGGGGTGGAGATCGCGGTGGCCTTGGCTTCGGTGGCGGCGCTCACCGAGCGGCGTTGGCTCTTTCATTTCGCGCTCGCGGCAAGTACCCTCGCTCTTATCCTAGGTGCCTTTGGGCTGATGTCATGACACAGGCCTTTCTAGTCGAGGCGGAAAAGGGAGACGCGGATCGCGGCAAGTGCGGCCACTGTCTTTCGATATGCTGCGGCTATATCACGCAGAAAATTCCGACACCGCGTGCGCGTGGCGACTTCGAACACCTGCTCTGGCAGGTGAGCCACCGGGGTATCGAGGTCTATAAGGACGAGGATGGTTGGTTTCTCCTGATACAGAGTCCGTGCGAGCACCTCGTGGAAAACGGGGCCTGCGGTATTTACGAGGCCCGCCCACCCATCTGTCGCGACTACACCAACGACTTTTGTGAACACGATGAGCCGGCCGAACAACACTTTGCCGTGCATTTTCGAAATTACGAGGCGCTCTTACAATACTGCCAGAAACGGTTTCGTAGCTGGCCTCGATAAGCTTCTTCCATGAGAGCCCATCATATCCTTGAGACCATGATGATCTTCGGTCTCTTAGCCACGCCCGCAGCCGCCTTAACGCCCCCAAAAATCATGGTATCCGTAAGCGGCGACAGCTATCACATGAGCCTGAAGCTCACTCTAAAAGCACCCTTAAAGCGCGTCTGGAATATCCTGACCGACTACGCGCGGATTAAACGGCTTAACCCCAATGTCTCGCAAAGCAAGCTTATCTATCGCGACGGTCAGACACTTTTGCGAATACGTACAAAAAGCTGCGTGCTCTTTATCTGTTTCCCGATCACACAAACAGAATCCCTAACAACATCCCCTTTTACCGAAATTCAGGGCGTGGTCATTCCGAGACTATCGAGCTTCCGGTCCGGCGTCTCGCGCTGGCGGCTCTACCCAATCAAGGGGGGCACGCGGGTCGACTTCGATGCCGTGCGGGTCCCAGCCTTCTACGTCCCCCCGGTCCTGGGTTCATGGATAATCATACGTAAGCTCACAGCCGAGATGCGGGAGACCGCAAAACGGCTTACGGCTTTGGCGATCGCGAAATCACCACATAAAGCAAAGATCGGACAAAGAGCGGGGGCCAGGAACGCTACGGCTTCATGAATGAATTCGAGTACGGCGAGGCTGTGCTCAATGAGCGGCTAAGGCGGTGACATGAAGCCGCTTCGCGTCCGGACGTCTCGCCAGCCCAAAGACCATTTCGGCTTGGGTGATTGCGGAAAGGCAAAGCGAGGCCATTTGTGCTGCGCCACGGCAGCGGCGATGGCGCGATCCGTGATGTGATGCCGGCGAAATTCTGGCTGCGCGCGATGGCGGCCAAGTCATGCCAGTGCCGCGCATACCGTTCACCATGGTGGCGGCTCGACAAGAAGTTGAACGGGCTTGCTCAAGCTTTCGGTCGCCTCTGAGCCGGATGATTGGGTACGAGTTATAAAGGGATGAGCGAAGAGCATTTGAACCTAAATTCAACAGGTGAAATGATGGCTACCGGAATTACCGCATGATTTATAACGCTTTATGGCACCATACGCGTTCACCCGCTGAGTGAATTGCGGGTGAACTGCGGAACATCGGGAATCCCTTTGAGATCCATGGGATAGAGTACCTTTTGAGGCCACTGCCGAATCTAGTCTCCTCAATCCCCACGAATGGCGAAAGACGAGCCTAAATGGCTCGCAATGCTGGCATAGACCTTGATATATCCCACATAACGTCCTATATTTTGGCACCAACCATGAGAGGAGCGCCTTTATGAGCCAAGTCGCTAAACTTTTCACGAACGGTCGCAGCCAAGCCGTACGCTTACCCGCTGCCTATCGATTCGATACCAAAGAGGTTTTCATCCGCCAGGACCCGCAAACCGGTGACGTGATCTTGTCACGTAAGCCCGCGAACTGGGATGACTTCTTCGCCGCGATCAAGGGTGCTGGTGTGCCGGCCAATTTTCTAGATGAAAAGGAGCGCGGCCAGAATAGTCATGATCGTGACCCCTTCAGTGGATGGAAAGAATGACGCGATATATGCTCGACACCAATACAGTGAGCTACCTTATCAAGGAGGATCCCTGTGTCGCACAACGCGTAATGGCCGTACCTATGGCCTCTCTTTGCATCTCGGCCATCACCCAAGCGGAGATGGTCTTTGGGTTGGCGAGGCGTCCGGATGCGAAGCGACTCCATGTCGCGGTAAGAGAATTCCTACGGCGCGTCGACGTGCTGCCATGGAACAGCCTCATCGCGGAATGTTATGGGGTCCTGCGTAGCGATCTTGAGCGTCAAGGTAATATGCTGGCATCGCTTGATCTGTTGATTGCCGCCCATGCGCTGGGCGTAGGGGCTGCATTAGTGACAAACGATATGGCCTTTCGGCAGGTCCCCAACCTGCTTGTCGAAAACTGGACAGGCTAACTGCTTTCCCTTTGGAGGTCATAGGCCACAGATTTCGCGGAAACGGGCCTTTTTAGTGAAGGCATCCGGAAGCGCAGGCTCTGTCGTGCGTATTGCGGACCATCGTGAACACTCCTTTTGGGCCATTGTGATAATCCTAAATTCAGCAGTTGAAGCGACCGCTACCAGAACGACAGCTTGATTCATGAGGTTTTATGCCAAAACGTGCGTTCACCCATTGGGTGAACGGTGGGGCCGCTGAAGTCTCTTATAAACCCAGTAGATAGGGCGCATTTCCCATGCCGACTGCCGAATGTAGGATTACCCATTACGCGCGATCCTGAACACTTTTGGAGGAATCTGCATAGTCGTGTTCATGATGGCGTAATCCTGTTCACGATCGCGCAACGTCGCGGTTTCAGCTAGTCAATTCCGTTGTCAGTCCGCATGCTGCCGAGCTTTTTTCTGAGAGAACCGCATGCCCACAGTGGGATTGACCATGAAACAGACCCGTGAAGTCGTTCGTCTCCATGTTTTGGGTTTAAGTCAGCGCACATTGCTTGTGCCACCGAGCCTCGCTCGGGGCAAATCTGGCAGATCTTAAAGGCCTGCACCCGCCACGGCGTAAGC
>Ga0307375_10002493_pt1 | contig 18822 bp, 18 predicted proteins | sample TR1MG_FD_202531 | JGI IMG/M metagenome (GOLD analysis project Ga0307375, IMG submission 202531) | Soil microbial communities from Risofladan, Vaasa, Finland - TR-1 | ecosystem: Environmental > Terrestrial > Soil > Coastal area > Acid sulfate soil | place: Finland: Risofladan, Vaasa | collected...
TCAGGCGCTGCTCGACGCTTGTGACCAGATCGTTGTTCATGTGGCGGCGCAAGCGAAGCAATACGACAATATCATGACCAACACGCCGAACGTGACCTCGGAGCATAAGGACGGATGGTGGAACGCCCTCGGCAACCGCTTTGACGAGTACCCGGATCTGGCGCAGTTGGTTGCAGGCAAGACGCCGGGGCGCCGCAAACGCGGCGACATAACTTGTTTCGTCAACAATGTCGGCGCTGGCCTTCAGTTCGCCGCGGTCGGCGCACTGATCCTTGACAAGGCGGCGTCCGCAGGGTTGGGCCACGAATTGCCCGACGACTGGTTTTCGGAAACGGTGCATCCGTAGTGCGCTATTGCCATCCCTAGCCCAATCCGCCGTGACCATTCGCGATAGGGAGTGAAAATTCACCATGACGCCACAATCGACAAGACCGAATATGCAACTCACCCACCCCAATATCATGCTCACCTGCACCGAGAGCGATATCTACGAGTCGTTGCTAGTGCTCGACGACGCTAGCATCCTCGAACTCGGTTGCGGCAAGGCGGACCACACGGGCCGCATTGCCCAGAGGCACCAGACGGCCACGATCATCGCCGCCGAGGTTGACCGGGTCCAACTTGGCGAGAATCTTGCAGCGGCGGTGCCCGAGAACATCAGTTTTACCGATTTTGGCGCGGAGTCGATACCACTCCCAGATGCTAGCCAAGACTTGGTATTGATGTTCAGGTCCTTGCATCACGTACCCCTGCCTCGACTCGATGATGCGATGCGCGAAATCTTGCGTGTGCTCAAGCCTGGCGGCTACGCATACATTTCCGAGCCGGTCTTCGCCGGCCCGTTGAACGAGATGATCCGCATCTTTAACGACGAGGAAGCCGTTCGAACGGCAGCTTTCGACACGATGTGCCGCGCCGTCGAAACGGGTATGTTCGAGCTTGCGAACGAGACCTTCTTCCTGGTGCCGGTCATTTACAAGGACTTCGCCGAGTTTGATAGGAAGCACTTTCAGGTCACTCACAGCGAGCGCAATGTCAGTGACGCTCAACGTCTTGCCGTGGAGCGCTTGTTCAATACCCATTTGAGCCCGGACGGCGTGAAACTCGCGCAGCAGATTAGAGTCGACTTGCTGCGAAAGCCATTACTAAGCAGTCGATATCCGGGAACATCCGACACGGTGAACAAATGACGACCGCCACCTTCCATCCTGCCGCGCCTGACGCCCCTTCCGAATCGTCGTTTCGCGAAGTGTGGCTGATCACCATCGGTCACGGCATGACCCATTGGTATCCCGCCACCTTCTATCTGCTGCTGCCGCTGATCGGCAAGGAACTGGGCTTGAACTACAGCCAGATCGGCCTGGTGATGACCTGCCAGTACGTCGCGGCGGCGACTTCCAATCTGCCGGGAGGCATGCTGGTCGATACCGTCGGCAGAAAGGGCTTCCTGATGGCCTTGTCGCTGTTCTGGGTCGGCTTTCCCTATCTGCTGATGGGCTTCACCCACAGCTATGCGATGCTGCTCGTCTGCGTCGCGATGGTCGGCATAGGCAACAACCTCTGGCACCCGACCGCGATACCCGCCCTGGCGCAGCGCTACCCGAAGCGCGTGGGTCTGGTCTTGTCGCTGCACGGCATGGGCGGCAATGCCGGCAGCGCGCTGGCGCCGCTGGCGATCGGGGCGCTGCTGACCACCTTCACCTGGCGGCAGATCGTGGTGGCCAACGCGTTGCCGGGCGCGCTCATGGCTTGCCTGATTCTGGCCTTCCTGGGAACACTGCGGATGGGTAGCCGGCGCAAAGCCGCCGCCAGCGAGCCGGAGGGACAGAGCGTGCAGGAATATACGCAGGGCCTGAGGGCATTGCTCAGGAACCGGGCGCTGCTCCTCTTGGCCACCAGCTCGGCACTGCGCTCGATGACCCAGACCACGCTGATGACCTTCTTGCCGGTGTTTCTGGCCTACCGGATGGGCTACTCGCCGGTCTGGGTCGGCGCCTGCATGTTCATGCTGGAGGCAGCCGGTTTTGCCGCGGCACCGGTCGCAGGTCACTTGTCCGACAAGATGGGTCGCCGCCGCATCATCATGACCAGCATGGCGATGGTGGCGGTGGTGCTGACATTCATGGCCTTCGCCGGACGCTCGCATGCCTTCGTGCTGTTCATCGCCGTGCTCGGCTTTTTCCTGTACGCGATCCGTCCGGTGCTGCAGGCCTGGCTGCTGGAATCGACGCCGAAAAAAATGGCCGGCTCGGGCGTCGGCCTGTTGTTCGGCATGCAGGCGATCGGCTCGTCGATCGGGCCGCTGGTCGGCGGCGCGCTGGCCGATCGCTACGGACTGCTGGCGACGTTTTACTTTCTGGCGCTGACCATCGTGGTCTCCAATCTGTTCATTTTCCTGGTACCAGCGCAGGCGGCGGCTGGCGCCGCCCCGGCTAGTTCCTGAGTGCGCCATTCTGGCGGGCCAAGAAAGGAAGCTGTAATGGATCAGCCAGACAGCAAGAACAAGCGCCCGGCGGGAGGCGATCTGATCGTGCCGCTGCTGGCTGGCAGCTTCGCCATCTATTACATCAGCACGGTATGGGATCTGCCCTGGGAGGCAAGCGCCAGCGGGATGTTTCTGGGCAGTCTATTGCTGCTGCTGGTGGCGCTCTTCGTGCTCAGGACCGGGCATTCGCTGTACCGCGGAACGGTGTCCTTGAGCCTGCGCCGGCTGATTGAGCCGCGGCAGTTTCAGGGCAGGCGCCTGGGCCTCATCGCGCTGATGATCGCGTTCATCGCGGTGATTCCGTACCTCGGCTTCACGCTGACGATGTTTAGCTTCCTGCTGCTGGCGATGCTGGTACTCGGGGTACGCTCGGTGCCGCGCTTGATCGGCGTCGCCGCCATCACCGCCCTGGTCGGCTACGCGCTGTTCATCGCCCTGCTCAACACGCCCTTTCCGCACGGACCGGTGGAAGCGCTGCTCGGGAGCATATTCTGATGCATTGGGATTTCACCCAGGCGCTCGACCTGTTCCTGCACACGCTCGGCTACTGGTGGGTGATTATCCCGTCGGTGCTGGTGGGGATTCTGGTCGGCGCGATCCCGGGGCTGAATGCAGCCAACACCATCATCATGCTGCTACCGCTCACGCTCGCGATGAAGCCCGAGGTGAGCTTGTTTTTCATGGTCTCGCTCTATTGCGCGACCCACCTCGGCGGCGGCATTCCGGCCATCCTGATCAATGTCCCGGGAACCGGGGGGGCGGCGGCGAGCACCCTCGACGGCTACCCGATGGCGTTGAAGGGCCTCGGTCAGCAGGCGCTGGCGATGAGTTTCGTGGCCGCGACCGCTGGCGGGCTCATCGCCTCGCTCGCGACGCTGTTTCTTCTGCCCTTCCTGTCGCGCATCGGTTATTACGTGCACAGCGTCGAGATGGTGGTGATCATGCTCTTCGGCATTATCCTGATCGCCGCGATTGCCGCCAAGAACATGCTGAAGGGCTTGATCGCCGGCGTATTCGGACTACTGCTCGGCGGCATTGGCGCGGATGCCATCTACTCGGCACCGCGGGCGACCTTCGGCTTTCTGGAACTCTATTCCGGGCTGCCGCTGGTGCCGGTGATGATCGGGCTGTTCGCGATATCGGAGGCCTTGCTCATGATCGAGCATGAGATCGTGTCCTCCAAGACCGGCGCGCACGACAAGAACGCCGTCTGGGCCCAGACCCGGGAAGGCATTCAAATGGCCGGACAGCGCTGGTGGCACATCGTGTGGACCAGCTTTATCGGATTGGTGATCGGGATCATTCCCGGCGCCGGGGCGTCAATCGCCTCATTTGTAGCCTACCAGCAATCGCGGATGTATTCCAAGACCCCCGAGCTGTATGGCACCGGTCACCCGGAAGGGCTGATCGCGCCAGAGGCAGCCAATAACGGCGTCGGCCCCGGTTCCTTGGTACCGCTGATGGCGATCGGGGTGCCGGGTGGAGAAACTTCGGCGGTGATGCTGATCGTGCTGCAGTATCAAGGCATCGTGCTCGGGCCCCGACTGTTCATGACCACCCCCTATCTCGCCTACGGCGTGTTCATTGCGATGGTGCTGGCATACTTGTTCATGCTGCTCACGATCCTGCCGATGGCCCATCACCTGTCGCGGATAACCGTGGTGTCAACCAAGTATCTGGTGCCGATCATTATCGCGTTCACCCTGGTGGGCGCATTTGCGCCGCGCGAGTATGGCTTCGACATGGTGATCGCGCTGGTATTCGGCATCCTGGGCTATCTGTGTCGCAAAACCGGCTATCACGTTGCGGCGCTGCTGATCGGAGTGGTCCTCGGTCCCTACATCGAGCGAAACCTGATGCGGGCGCTGCGCATCTCCGATGGCAAGGTCGGCATTCTGTTTTCCTCGACGCTGGGCAATATGCTTTGGGCGATGCTGGTATTCACGCTACTGCTGCCGTGGCTGCGCCAGCAGTGGCACCGGATGGCGGCGGCAAAACATGCCGCATAGGCAGTAGCAAAGACGGCAACAGCAGAACCGGGCAGCTGCGAACGTTTGAAGGCTTTAGGAGCGCTGGTTGATCATTTCGACACCATCAAGGAGAACGCCATGTTTGTATCTCGAAAGCCGGCCACGCGCCGGGATTTTCTGAAGGCGTCGGTCGCCATCGGCGCCGGCCTCGGGCTCGCGCCGTGGCGCTACGCAGCGGCCGCCGGCACTTTTCCTGAGCACAAAATGAAGGTGGCCATCCCGACGCGCGCGGGTGGCGCGAGCGATCGCCTGGCACGCACCTTCTGCGACGTCTGGACCAAGCACATCGGCGTCCCCAGCGAACTCAAGTTCTATCCCGGCGCCGGGGGCGAGGTCGGCTACGAGGTGTATCTCGGCAAAACCCAGCACGATGGCTACAATCTGCTGCTAGGCAATATGGATGCGGATGTGATCATGTACGTGCTCCAGCATCCGCCGTACAAATATCCGCAAGACTACATTTATTTCTGCCGCGTCGATTCCGATGACAATGTGGTTTACGTGGCGAAAGACAGCCCGATCAAGACGATCCAGGATCTGGTGGCGCACGCCAAGACGAAAACCGTCACCGTGGGTACGAGCCGCCTGCCTCACCCGGCGTCGATCGGCATGCTGGTACTTGCCGAGACGACCGGCGCACATTTCAATCTGGTGCCATATGGCGGCAGCAACAAGGCGCTGAACGCCGTGATCACCGGCGAGGTAATGTGCGGCACCGCGAGCGCCGGCGTGGCGATTGGCATCAGCGATCAGGTACGCGTGCTCGGCGTGTTCAGCGACGAGAACAAGCTGTCGGCCATGATGGGCGGCGCACCCGCCATCAATAAGGTATTCGGCAGCCATATTCCAGACCTGCCCTCATCGCGCGCCTGGGCGATACAAGCCGATGTCCTCAAGCAGTATCCTGAGCGCTTCGAGAAGATCAATAGCACGATGAAGGCGGTGTTCACAGACCCCGATTACCAGAAGGGATACACCAAGACCGGCGCGCCCTGGGCGGCCGTCCAGTACGGCGATCGCGAGGTCTGCGCAAAACACGCCAGCCTGATAATCGCGCTGGCTGACCGCTACCGTGGGATCATCTCGGCAAGCCGGAAGTGATGGCTTGCAGCGATAGCGGCCTGCCCAGGTGCCGTCAAAACATGCGCGGATCATGAATGCACGCCGCCCCACGGGCACATCCTTAGGTCGTCATCGCGACTGCCACGGCCTGCGGCCTCGCAGTGACGGCAGCGTGGCGATCTAGGGTATGCGGAGAAGATTGCTTCACTTCGTTCGCAATGACGACCAAAGGAAGTCCCCGTGGGACGCAGCGGAGGGTTCATGGAAAGCACGGCGGAGAGTTCATGGATAGGAGGAAAAATGAGTATCGTGCCCATCGTGGCAGAAGAGTACTGGGCCAACAAAAACGGGGTCAAGCTGTGGCTGTATCGCAAATATTCCGGACCGAGCGACGCGCAGCGCCCGCTGCTGTTTCTGGTGCATGGTTCGTCCTATTCCGCCAAAACCATGTTCGATCTCCAGGTTCCCGGCCGCACCGACTATTCGTTCATGGATCGTTTTGCCCGCCTCGGATTTGAGGTCTGGACCATGGACCATGAGGGTTATGGCCATTCCGACCGTACTTCGAGTAACTCCGACATCGCCAGCGGCGTCGATGACCTCAAGGCCGCCATGGCCATCGTCACCGAGCTTAGCGGGCAGACCCAGGCCACGTTCTTCGGGCAGTCCTCCGGTGCGCTGCGCGCCGCGCGATTTGCCAATTTCCATCCGCATCACGTCCGGCAGTTGATCGTCGATGCGTTCGTCTGGACCGGCAAGGATGCGCCCACGCTGATGCAGCGCGCGAAGCAATTGCTGCAGCTTCAGACCAGCAACGTTCGCAAGGTGGATGCCACTTTCTATCGCTCGGTATTTACCCGCGATCATCCCGGTTCGTCCGAGCCGATGATCGGCGATGCGGTTGCGCAAGCCGAGCTCGAATACGGCGATACCGTGCCCACGGGAACCTATCTCGACATGGTCACCAAGCTGCCGCTGGTGGATCCGGAGCAGGTGAAGTGTCCGGTGCTGATGATCCGTGCCGAACACGACGGCATCGCCACCGATGAGGATCTGATGCATTTCTTTTTGCGTCTGCCCAATCCTGACAAGCAAATGGTGAAGATCGCCGGGCTCGCGCATAATGCGCCTTTCGGGGTGAACCGCCGCCGCTTCTATCATGCCATCCACGCCTTTCTCACCATGCCCGAGCGCATCGATATCACTCAGGCCGCGCTCGATAGCCGCCGGTAGATTGCCCACAGCAGCAGCTTTATTTTTAATCAAAAAAGGAACAGTGCAATGGATTACGCGATTGATTTCCCCAAGACCCCGGTTCTGCCCGTGGCCGACAGCAAGCAGGTATTTCCGGTGGGACGCATATATTGCGTGGGACGCAACTATGCCGAGCATGCGCGCGAGATGGGACACGATCCGGAGCGCGAGCCGCCATTTTTCTTCATGAAGCCGGCCGATGCGATCGTCCAGAACGGCGCCACCATTCCGTATCCGCAAGCAACGAAGGATCTGCACCATGAAATCGAAATGGTAGTGGCCATCGGCAAGGGCGGCGGCAATATTCCGGTGGAAAAAGCGCTGGAACACGTCTTCGGTTATGGCGTCGGGCTCGACATGACGCGCCGCGACCTCCAGGGCGAAGCGAAAAAAATGGGGCGGCCGTGGGAAATGGGCAAGGCATTCGACAATTCGGCGCCGTGCACCGCGATCAAACCGGCGACGATGGTTGGTCACCCCGCCAAGGGCGCGATCTGGCTAAAAATAAATGGCGAAGTGAAGCAGAAGGGCGATCTTGCCGATCTGATCTGGAACGTGCCGGAAACAATCGCTTACCTGTCGAAGCTGGTCACCTTGCGACCCGGCGACCTGATCATGTCCGGCACACCGGCAGGGGTCGGGCCGGTGCAGGCAGGCGACAAACTCGAAGGACACGTGGACGGCCTCGGCGATTTGACCATAACCTACGCCAAGTAAGACCCACTGGGCGGACCCTGGTGGCATCGGCGGGCTTGATGGGAGATCTGCTCGCGCTGCTGTCGGCCTGCAGCTTCGCCGGCGCCAATGTCACGATCACTCGGGGCACGGGTGTGAAGGGGCAGGATAACGGTGCCTTCCTGTCTATCCTGGTGACGACCGTCATCGCCGGGGCGATCTGGATCGATGGCGGCTTGCGCCACGGATGGGCGCCATTGCAGATGGCGGGTCTGCTCTGGTTTGCCGCCGCCGGCGTGCTCACCATCTTCGTTGGTCGGGTATTCCTGTACGCGTCGGTGCAGCATGTCGGCGCGATACGGGCTTCGGCAATCAAGCGGCTCACTCCCCTGTTCTCGGTCTTGCTTGGCGTATTGGTGCTGAGGGAACCGTTCGATTCTTCCATGGCGATCGGCATGTTGCTGATCTTTTCCAGCTTCGCCGTGCTGGTGCGGCAATCGCTGGTCGCCGGCGCCGCGGCCGGGCAAGCGGCTGAGCCGCAAGCGGCGTCGTCGTGGGCAGTCAGGCTGGTGGCCCGAGGTTTTTTTTACGGGCCCATTTCGGCCTTTGCCTATGCTGCCGGTTATGTGGCGCGCAAGCAGGGGCTCAACGCCATGCCGGACCCGGCCTTTGGGGCCATGCTCGGTTCCGCGGTCGGCGCCGTGGTGTTCGTCGTCGCAGCACGGTTCATCGCTAGCTATCGGCTGGCGGTCCGCAACGCGTTTACGACATTCAACCCCTGGCTTTTCGCTGCCGGGGTGCTGAGCTCGATGGGGCAGATTCTTTACTTCGGCGCGCTGACATACAGCACCATATCGCGGGTCGCGCTGATCTCTTCGGCGGAAGTCTTCGTTACCATGTTGCTAAGCGTAGCCGTGTTCCGGTCACGCGAACAGCTCAGTGCTGCGGTAATGCTGGCCGCCGGTCTGGGCACGGCCGGCACCGTGTTCATCATTTTTCATCTCTGAGTCGCAGCGACCTGGCGAAAATTACGAGCGCCAAAAAAACTCGTGACATTCCGGGTTCTTCACCATCACGATACCGCGCTCGAGGTCGGCACTATTCTGCGCTTTAGGCAGCAATTCTCCCGCGTCGATGTTCGGGCGCGACTCGGTCAGCAGGCAGTCCCTGGTCTGCCTAATCGCGGCGCAAAGGCGGTCAAAAAAAGTATTGCCGTCGTGCGCCGCCGCTTCGAAATGGCGCGCGACGCCGGTGCCGTTCATTATGAGATCTGCTTTCATGTTGAAAATCCTCTTTTCAGGAAAATAGCCTGTCCTGACAAGGTCCTAAAATCACTCTTGATGAGAAATCCTATTCTGTCGGGCATAGCTTAAAATCAGCGTAGCTGACAATATAATGCCAATGCTGCATCGCAACAAGCAATGAATTTTTGGATTACAGATTAGGCGAATTAAGTCATGCTGCGGCGGCGACTCAGTGCCTTAGCGATTACCAGGCCTGTCGTGCGGGTGACCGACAGGCGCCACGGGATTTTCGCTTGGGCCAGACCCGGAATCCCGCCGATGGACTCGCGCACCGACGAATTCTTAGTTCAATCCCTGGACATTCCGGCAAGTGCGGCGCAGCGTACTTCAGCGGATTTTTTCCACAGATCCCAGGCTCTCTTCGCCTGACCCTCGATCGTCTGAGCGGTTGATCTGCCTTCGGCTTCAGTCATGAAATTGACCGGGCCGAGCCGTAAAGCGTCGGACTGGCTGCGGGCATTGACCTCGGTATAGACCGCGCGGTACACGGCGGTAATCAGCGAGTCGGCGACCGCAGTTGAGCCATGCCCGCGCATCAGGACCACCGACTTGTCGCCCAGCACTTGCGCCAGCGATGCCCCCAATCGCCTGTCGGTAATCAGCAGATCGCTGCCATCGCCGGCGAAATCGCGAATTTCATATACCGGTGTGGCCGTCCCAAGAAACCCCGCCATATGGCATAGCGCCCGCAGCGGCGACGCCGTGGCGGTACTGAACGGCAAGACTGCCGGCGAATGGCTATGCACGATTGCCATGACATCAGGTCGTGCGCGGTAGATTTCACCGTGAATGAAACGCTCCAGATACACTGCGCGACCGGCAGCCGCGATCGGCTCGCCGTCCAGTTGAAATTCGAGGACATCGTCCGCCGTGACCAGAGCCGGAGCCATATTCCGCGCCAACAGAAACCGTTCCGGCGCTTGGTCGTGCCGCGCGCTGACGTGGCCAAAGGCATCCAATACGCCCTGGTCATACAAGATGTGGTTGGCGCTGACCAGATCGCTGATCAACTGCGGCGCAGCCGCTATCCCATTGCCCATTGCTGCCATGAAAGTACTCCTTATAAGCCGCGCAACACCTCTCGGCCGCCTTCAGCAGCCGAACGGGCTCAGGTGCGCGAAGTACGGAAATGCGCTGACGAGAACCCTGCTATGTCATGCACTCCTCGCCTGCAGATTCAGGATTCAGCTCTGAAGAATTTGCCCCAAACGAGCGGCGAGTTGCGTCGCATCGCGCTCGTCCGGCGCGTCAACCGCCTTGCCGACGCCCAGATAACGCTCTGCGACCTGTCTATCGCCCAGCAAGGCCTCGCCGGACCCCTCCAGCACGATGCGGCCAGCCTCCAACACATAGGCACGGTCGGCAATGGCCAGGCTTTGCCGGGCATTCTGCTCCGACAGCAGAATCGCCATACCTTGCGCACGCAGGCCTGCGACCAAGCGAAAAATCTCGGTCACCAGCAGCGGCGACAGCCCGAGTGAAGGTTCGTCGAGCAGCAACAAGCGTGGTTGCGACATCAGGCCACGGGCGATGGCGAGCATCTGCTGTTGCCCCCCGGAGAGATTCCCCGCCGGTTCGTGCCGTCGTTCGCTCAACACCGGAAAGCGCACGCACATCTCGGAGAGCCGGCGCGACGCTTCTTGCTCGCCGAGGCGGCGATGGGCGTTGCCACCGAGCCAAAGATTCTCCTCTATCGACAAGCCGGCAAATACCTGCCGGCCCTCCGGGACATGGACGAGCCCGCGCTGCACGCGCTCGCGCGGCGACAGCTTCTCGATGCGCTCGCCGTCGAAAAGGATCTCCCCGCCCTGCACGCCGAGCAGCCCGGAGACGGCCTTGAGCAGGGTGGACTTGCCGGCGCCATTGGCGCCGATCAGGGCGACGATCTCGCCGGCCCCCACGCTCAGGTCGGCCTCGTGCACGACGGCGCCTGTGCCGTAGCCGGTCGTCACTCGGCGCAGTTCGAGCATCAGTTCACCCCCGCATCTTGTCCGATATAGGCCTCGATGACCCGGCGATCGGACTGCATTTGCGCGGGCGTGCCGCTTGCCAGGACGGTACCGGCATCGAGCACCACCACCTGGTCGGCCACGCCCATCACCAGCGACATGTTGTGCTCGACCAGGACGACCGTGATGCCGTTGGCGCGTATGGCGCGGAGCAGCGCGGCGAGTTCGGCGGTTTCGCTGTCATTGAGTCCCGCCGCGGGTTCGTCCAGAAGCAAGAGCCGCGGTCGGGCCATGAGGGCGCGCACGACCTCCAGCAGCTTCTGCGCGCCCATCGGCAAATCGGTCGCGGCGCTGTCGCGCTGCGCCGCCAGGCCCACCAGTTCGAGCAGCGCCTCGGCGCGGGCGAAGAGCGCGCGTTCTTCGCGACGCGCCGAACCCAGCCAAAGCATCTGCGCCAGCGGCCCGGCGCGCACCTGGAGATGGGCGCCGACGAGGGCATTTTCCAGCGTCGTCATGCCGGGGAAAATGCGTGCGCTCTGGAAGGTCCGCACCAGCCCTCGCTCGGCAATGCGTCCGGGCGCAACGCCGGCGAGCGATTCGCCGTAGAACCGGACATCGCCGGCGTCGGGTCGGTAAAAATTGGTGATGAGGTTGAACAGCGTCGTCTTGCCGGCGCCGTTCGGGCCGATCAGCGCGGTCAGGCTGCCATGCGGCACGGTAAAGGAGACATCGTCGACGGCGCGCAGGCCGCCGAAGGTCTTGGCCAGGCCCCGGACGTAGAGCGCGGCGGTGCTCATCGCAGCCCTCCGGTCGCCGGCGCCAAACCAGCCGCCGCTGCGCGCGCACCGACCAGCCGACGAATACGGGTGACGGCCGCGCCGTACATACCGCCGGGCAGGTAGCGCAAGGCCAGCACGAGCAAGGCGCCGGAGGCGAAGGTTTTGTAGGAAGCCAGCGGTTCGACGATCGTCGGCAGCATCGTCAGCAATGCAGCGCCGAACAAGGGCCCGACCAGCGTTCCCTCGCCGCCCAGGACGAGCATCGAGATCAATGCCAGCGATACCGAGGTGCCGACCATTTCCGGCGACAGAAAATGAAAATTGAATGCATACAGGCTGCCCGAGAGCGAGGCCAGCGCCGCACTGATGGAGAGCACGATCAGCTTATGTCGGGCGACGTTGACGCCCAGCGCGCTGGCCGCCGTCTGGTCGGTGCGCACCGCCTGGAGCGCCCGGCCGAAGCTGGAACGGACGCCGCCCAGGAGCAAGAGCACCAGGGCGACGATCAAGGCGATGAGCAAATAATAGGTCTTGGTCGGGGTGTCGAAAACCAGAGATCCGATCGCAAAGGAGGGAATGCCGACCAGGCCGGAGGGGCCGCCGGTGAGATCGGTGAGCCCGACCGTCAGTGAATCGACCAGCAGGCCAAACGCCAGCGTCGCCAGCGCGAGCGAATGACCGCGCAGACGCATCGTGAATAAGGACAGCACAATCGCGCAGGCGACCGAGAGCAGCATGCCGGCCGCGGTTCCCGCCAACGGCGACCAGCCGTGGTTGGTGGCCAGAATCGCGGCGGCGTAGCCGCCGATCGCCATGAACCCTGCCTGCCCCAGGCTCACCTGACCGGTGTAGCCCATCAGGAGGTCCAGACCGAGCAGCGCAATGAACAGAATGCCGGTGATGACCAGCGAACTCATCACGCTGATCGATGAAGTGAGCGCGGGCAGCAGGACCAAGCCCAGCACGGCCAGCGCCCCCAGTATGGCCGCGGTCCGGCCTTGCAGACGCACGATGGGGGGGTAGATGCGCTGCCCCTCGCGGACATCGGTGCGCCGCCCCAGGTCGGCTGAGAACAATCCATTCGGTCGCCACAGCAGCACGACGAGCAGCAAGGCGAAGGCTAAGGAATCGGCGAACATCGATGAAACGTAGCCGGCCGCAAGCTGCTCGACCACGCCCAGCATCAAGCCGCCCACGACCGCGCCGACGAAGGAACCCAGCCCGCCGATCGCCACCGCAATGAAACCATAGACCGTGAAAAAGCGTCCGGTATCGAATTCCAGCGAGGTGATCGGTCCGACCACGATGCCGCCCAAGCCGCCGATGAAGGCGGCGAGTACGAAACTCGCCAGGGTCGCCCGCGCCACGTTTATGCCCATCAGCCGCGCCGCCATCGGATTTTCGGCGCAGGCGCGCAGCGCCTTGCCTGCGGCGGTGCGCATCAGCAGATACCACAGGCAGACGATGATCGCCGCCGCCGCACCGATGATCCAGAAGCCCTGCGTGGTCACGCGCACGCCGAACAACTCGACGGGCGCTTCCCCCGAGAACGGCGGCAGCGCATAGGGCTGACTGCCCCAGACCACCAGCACCAGACCCTCCACCATGGTGAGCAAACCCGCGGTCAGGATCAGCATGCTGCTCATTGGCAGCCTGGATAACGCCGGCACGAATATCGCCGCACCGATGACCAGGCCGACGAGCGCGGTGATTGCCGCCGCGCCCGCGACGGCAGTCGCCATCGGCCAGCCGAAGTGCTGATCCAGCGAATAGGTCAGAAGCGCACCCAGGATGCAGAAAGCGCCCTGCGCCAGGTTGATGGCGCCGGTGACCCGAAACACCAGCGAGAAACCCAAGGCAACGATGGCGAACACGCTGCCTTGCATCAGCCCGCCGAGGACGATCTGAATCGCTTCTGTCACGTCGCTATTTCTCCTACTGTGCCAGCGGAATGCCGGTAGGCTGGCTGACGACGTCCCAGTGCTTCTTGGCGGCATTCCAACGGGTCAACACGATATTTTTCACGCCCAGGCCGCGCTGCGGCACACTGACGAAATCGTACATGCCGTTGACGCCGGGAGCATTCTTGAGGTGCGCGAGATAGTCGCGCAACTGCGTCGCAGTCGCCTCCGGCCCGAGCGAGCGCAGCGCATCGACCAGCAGCGTGCCCGGACCCCAGGCCAGCATTCCGCCCTCATCCGGCGCCTCGTTCACCGCCTTGAATGTCGACAGGAGCTTTTCCTGCGCCTTCTTCACCGCCGGCGGGAATCCCGGACCGGAGCTATCGGAGATCCACTGGCCCGAGGGGAAATACAGGTCCTTGGGCAGGAAGGCGGCGTATTGCTTCATCTGGGCGTAGGTCATGTTGCCGTCGGTGGTCGCGACCGGCACGTTCAAGCCTGCCTGGACGATGCCTTTGAAGACGGTGGCGACGGGAGCCCCCGTGCTCCAGGCGATGAAGGCCTGCGGCTTGGCCGCTTTCACCCGCTCGATCTGCGCCGCGACGCTGACGTCGGTTATGTTGAAGTGAACATTCTCAACGACCTTGATGCCCTTGTTCTCCGGCAATTTCAGGACCGATTCGAGGCCGCGTTCGGCGTCCTGGCCGCTGGCGTCGGTGCTGGTCATGATCGCGATGCGCGTCCATCCCTTCAAGCGGAAATAGCGGATCAGCGCGTTGCCCTGGTCGATCGTCGAGACGCCGGAGGTGAACACGTAGCTGCCCTTGGTGGGATGGATCCCCGGGGACATGCAGTACTGGACCGGCCCACTCTTCTGCACCAGGGGCGCAACGGCGTTGCACATCGCCACGATCGACGGCCCCATCATCACGGCCGGATGCGTCGCGAGCACCTCGGTCGCCATCTGGACCGCCGTCTGCGGGCTGGACTGGTCGTCGTAAAATTTGTACTGCAGGGGCCGGCCGCGGATGCCGCCGTCGGCATTCACCGCTTTTTGCAACAGTTCCAGGGAATGCTGCTCGGCCTTGCCGAGAAACGCGAAGCGGCCCGTCAGCGACAGGACCACGTTCAGTTGGTAATTGTTCGTGGCGGCGTCAGCGAACATCGAGAAAGTTGCGAACAGCGCGAGCGCGAAGCCCGCAGTCAATTTCTTCCAGCACCTATTCATGGGAACTCCTCCTTGGTTTCTACGGCTTGACCGATTGTGATTGTCGTGTTGCACTTGCAGTTTACGTCGGTTTTGCTCGCAGTTGTAGATGAGCGCAATTTATGACAAGACTCTCCTGGCGGCAGCGCAGCAAATTGGCCCTATCGCTATGCCCATCTGCCATCGCGGCCTACATCCAAAAGGATAACTTGATTTTTCGCGAAGCATGATGGCAGCCCGGGAAATAACAGTCCATAACATGGACTGCCCGGCAACTTGTCCGCCTGGCGACGAACCATGGCATGATAAAAGTTTTCCGATGAACACAGAGGAGAGTGCGGCATGAAGGCATCGGCACCGGGAGTCCGTCCTGCGTCTGCCGGCGCACCGGATCGCAGATTGATTGAAGATCTGGTTGCCGCGAACCGCATACTCTTCGCTCAGGGGGTCGTCGACGGCTTCGGTCATGTAAGCGTGCGTCATGACCAGGATCCGCAGCGCTTTCTGCTCTCCCGCAGTCTGGCGCCGGCGCCCTGCTGAGACCCGTGTATCACATGAGTTCGTTTCTCGGCAGCGGCGCGCCGATCTTCGACATCCGCAAGCAAGCGGGGATGACCGACATGCTGATACGCAACAACTCGCTCGGTGCTGATCTCGCCCGCGCGCTCGGCGACAGCTCCGTGGTGTTGATGCGCGGGCACGGCTCGACCGCCGTCGGAAACTCGCTGCAGCAGGCGGTATTCCGCGCGATTTACACCGAGATAAACGCCCGGCTGCAGGCCGAGGCGGCGAGGCTCGGAAACGTCACTTTCCTCGATCCTGAGGAGGCAAGCTTAGCCACCGAGACCAACAACAGGGTGATCAGTCGGCCGTGGGAGCTTTGGAAAAGAAGCCTCGGCGAGATCGAATGACCGTCTGGCTCGGGCCCGGTCACTCCGTCGGCTGGCACGATCGCGCATCTGATCCGTCATTTTCGGCATCAGCCGCCGTGCGCAATCATCGCGCCATCAGCGACTCGTCTGCTTGTCCAGCCACTCGCCCAGACCCTGGGCATTGACTGCGATATCGCCCGCGAGCAGGTCTTGCATGGCGTCGCCGCGCAGCCCCCAGTTTTGCCGGCCAGCCTCCTCTTCGAACAGGGCGGCGAGCGCCGCACAGATTTGTTCGTGTCGTCTCGCGCCGGTGCCCAGCGCCGAACGCGCCGCCGCGACGTAGCTGTCGATGAGCCGGTGCAGGTCGCCGGCTAAGCGCGGGATGTCGCGGATCTGGCCGAAATGGGTGACATATACGGCCTCCGGCTGCAGCGCCGCAATACGCGCCACCGATTCGTGCATGGCTTCAGGCTCGAACTGGGGAGGCGTGGTCACCGGCAGAACGAAGGCACGCCCGGCACGGTCCAGTTCCCGGTAGGACAGGCCGAAGGCGTCGCCGGCGAATATATGTCCGGTCGCGTCGTCAAGGTAACAGACATGGTGCGGAGCGTGGCCGGGCGTGTCGAGCACGCGCAGCGTGCGCGCGCCCAGCGTCACGGTGCTGCCTTCGTGCACCTCGACGATGCGCGCCGCTGCGACCGGCAGGATTTCGCCATATTTTTCGCGCGTGGCAACTTCCCCGTACACGGCGATCGTCCCGGCAATCAAACGCGACGGATCGGCCATGTGGCGCGCCCCTCGCTTATGAACGGCCAGGCGGGCATTGGGCAGCGCAGCCATCAGGGCACCGGCCGCACCGGCGTGGTCGAGGTGGATGTGGCTGAGCAGGATCCAGTCGACCTGCGCCGGCTGGAGGCCGCGCGCCGCGAGTGCCGCCAATACGGTCGCCGCATTGGGACTTGCTGCGGTGTCCACCAGGGCCGCGCGGCCGTCCTCGACGATAGCATAGACCGCCGCCAGTTTCGGCCGGGTGAAGCCGCTGTCGATTGCGAAAATGCCGTGGCCGTAGTCGATGATGGGGTCCATGGGCTGCAGCGTCCGGTGACGGAATGAAGGAAACGCCCGGTCCGGGGCGGCGCCTGTGACGCCGCCCCGGACCGGCAAGAGGCCTAGCCGAGAAGGTGACCGAACTTCTCGCGTGCCTCGCGCAACTCCTCCGGACTGAGGCGGTTGACGCGCGGGAACTTGTCGCGCCAGTGGAACGGCCGGCAGGCGTCGATGATCGCCCTCGAATTGGTGTAGTTGCCCTTCTCCCTATCCTCGGGGGTGAGTCGTGGATCGAGCGGCGTGCTCCAGGTGTTGGTGATGATATCGATGGAAGTCGCCGGGTCGGAGCGGGTCACCACCGCCCACATCAGCTCCTCCAGGTTGGAGACGTCCACGTCGTCGTCCACCACCACCACGTACTTGCCGGCGTAGGCGCCCACGTGGCACTGGCTGGCGATGTGTCCGACCTGTTTGACATGGCCGGGATAACGCTGCTTGATCGCGACGCCGAGCAGCATGCGCGCCGCGCCGGCCTCGTGCGCCCAGGCGGCGGTAATGTCGGGCACGCCGGCCTTTTCGATTTCCTGCTTGAGCAGTGCGGAGCGCATCACGGCGCGGTAGCGGGCCATCTCGTCCGGCGGGCATAGCGGCGGGCAACCGAGGATGATCGGGTTGTTGCGGTGGTAGATGGCTTTGATCTCAAGGATCGGCTCTTCCCGCACATCGCTCGCGTAATAGCCGGTCCATTCGCCGAATGGGCCTTCCTTCTTTTTCTTGGTCGGGTGCACGTAGCCCTCGATCACCAGTTCCGCGTTGGCGGGAAACGGTATGCCGGTAAGCTTGCCGCGCACCGTCTTCATCGCTTTGCCGCGCAGCGCCCCGACCATGTCGAATTCGCACACGCCGTAGGGTACTTCGGCGCTGGCCAGCAGAAAGGTCAGCGGATCGCCGCCGACCACGATCACCGTGGGCATGGGCTCGCCGCGCGCCTGGTACTTGTCCCGGTGAATGCGGCCGTGCTTGCCGGGGGAAATATAGAAGCCGACGGTATTCTTGTCATGGATCATGACGCGGTAGGTGCCGGCATTGATCCATTTCTCGTCCGGGTCCATGGTGACGTTGTAGCTGCCGGTGCCGATGTAGCGGCCGCCATCGTGCGCGTGCCACAGCGGGGTGGGGAATTTGGTGATGTCGATGTCGTCGCCCATCAGGACGTTCTCGAAGATCGGGCCAGTTTCGACCTCCTGGTGCGCAATGGGCTTCATCCCGCGCAGATTGTTTTCCAGGAAAGCCTGGGACAATTCGAGACGGCTATAGTGGGAGGGGAAGCCCAAAGTCATGTTCTTGCGCCGACCGCCGAAGAAGTTCACCAGGACGCGATGTCCTGGCGCGCAACCCGGCACCTCGTCGAAAATCACGCAGGGTGACGAATCGGAGTGCATCATCAGGTCCGCGGCCATGCCGATTTCCTTCTGCCACGACGCGCCCTTCACGACCTGGACTTCGCCTAGCTTCTCCGCCTCACCTATCCATTCGCGCAGATCCTCGTAGGGAACATGATAGTCATGCGCTCCGCTTTGCTCCGCCTTTCCTTCAAGGACGCCGCCGACGACAGTTTTCGCTGCATTGTCATTCACTTGGTCTTCTCCTAGGTTGATGCCGCGCCGGTCCACGGGCCCGACAGTTCAAAAGCGATAATGCTGCGGTTTCCGGCTCAGTGCCCGTCGACGCTCAGGCGAAGGCGCCCTGGCTTTGATAGTCGGCATACTGCTGCGCCGTCATGCCGAGAAACTCCTGAAAGACGAGGGCATTGTGCGCACCGATCAGCGGCGCGGCCGCCATCACATCGCCCGGCGTATCGGACAGCTCAAACGCCGAGAAATAACAGCTCAGGTCGCCGATCGCGCCATGCAGACGGCGACGCCAAATGCGGCGGTACAAGAGCTGCGGGTCGCGAAACAGGTCGGCAATGGTATTCACCGGGTAGGCATGAACGCGCGCCGACTGAAAAAGGGCGGCGGCTTCGGCGGCGTCCTGGGTAAGCGACCACTGCGCAATGATCGCGTCCAGTGCCGGGCCATTCGCCTTGCGCCGTTCCAGGGTCGCAAAGCGCGAGTCCGCTGCCAGCTCGGGGCGTCCCAGGATCCCGGCAAAACGCCCGAACTCGTCGTCGGACCAGCAGGAAAGCGCCAGCCAACGACCCTCCCGGCACTGATAGGCGTCATGCGGCGCCGCATCGGGATCACTGTTGCCGGCG
>Ga0307375_10002494_pt1 | contig 18820 bp, 18 predicted proteins | sample TR1MG_FD_202531 | JGI IMG/M metagenome (GOLD analysis project Ga0307375, IMG submission 202531) | Soil microbial communities from Risofladan, Vaasa, Finland - TR-1 | ecosystem: Environmental > Terrestrial > Soil > Coastal area > Acid sulfate soil | place: Finland: Risofladan, Vaasa | collected...
AAGAAGTATTAGATTTCTATTAATGGCAGAATTTACAGGAACGTACTGCTATTTAGCAACAAATGAAGAAAAAATCGATAACTTTGTTGCTGGAATAAATTTAGACATGGTAGGAGCAGATCAATGTGTTGATGGGGGAAGAACGTTAATTATGGAACGTTCACATAATTCCAATCCCTCTTATGTTAATGATGTTCTAAGTGCTATTGTTGATAATGCTAGTAGGCAAGTTCCAAATTTTGTAGATTCAGGGGCTATTGCCACATTCAAATATGCCAATGATCAACCATTTTCAGGAGGATCAGATCATGCTCTTCTAGGACATCCAGATGTTGGTATTGGTACTCCAATGTTTATACAATGGCCAGATAGATACTATCATACTGGTGAAGATACACTCGAAAAAGTTTCTCCTGAAATGCTACAAATTATCGGAGCGATGACTGCTGCATATTGTTATTTCATCGCAAATGCTTCTCTTCCAGAAATGCTTTGGATCACTCGAGAAGTTGCTTCAAAAGGAAAGGAAAGAATAACAAAACATAGCAGAGAAATGAGTAACAAACTCGTAAACAATTTACAAGGAGAAAAAGAAAAAATAGAACAAGAAAACATGTTAGCCGATTTCCTAGGAAAAATAGATGGACATATTATTTTTAGACGTGATGTTGAACTTGAAGCACTTAATTCAGTCTTGAAATTAACACAAAATAATGATGAAAATAAGACTCTAAAACAACAAATCAAGGAGTTAGAGAAAGCAATAATGCTTCATGCTGAGAATGAAATTAATCAAACGAAAACTTGTATGGAAAATATTGCTAAAGCACTAACCATTGAACCAAAGAGAAAACCAGAAAAAAGGGAAATTAAAGAACAAGATGATGAGAAGATGGTACCTAAAAGAATTTTCAAAGGTCCTCTTTCAGGTTTAAATCTTAATGATTTAACGATAGAAGAAAGAATTGAAAATAAAAAGATTGATGACGAATTCAAAGGTATGCATTCAGTATTATCTTCAGCTTTTTATTGGATAGATGGAAAACGAACTATTGGAGAAATAGCAAAATTAATCGAATATGATATTGGTAAAACAAGTATATCTTATCTTGTTAAAATACTCCGATTCCTTGAGAAACATCAACTTGTAAAATTATAAATGAAAAAATGAATCTACATTGAATACTTTTCAATGTAGATTTCTAATTCATTTTAATTGACTTTTACTCCACATTCAGGACAAAAAGTAATTTCATCGTCTACCTTTTCACCACAACCAGGGCAAATTGTATAATCAGCATTTTCTTTATGTTCTAGTTCAGTTTCTACTTCATCATCTGAAGCATCTGTAGTAGGTGGTGGAGCATAGCGAGTACCTTTAGGAACATCTAATTTCTTGGTAACACCATCTAATCGAACGTTTTTATGTTTGGAACCTTTATATGTCATCTTAGCCCAAAATACTGGATAGTAGAATATCTTCCTATCAGTTAAGGTTAATTTTTCAAATAATGTTCTTTGAACATTTTCTGGTTTTTGAGCATATTCGTCAATAATTTGCTGAGTGAAATTTTCTATATCAACATATTTGTGTGGAACATTAATTTTATTGGTTTGTAAAAATTGTTCGTTTGCTTCAATTAGCTCTGCATCCGGTAAAATATCAGGATTTATAGAGTTTCCTTGATAGTTGTGAGCTTCAGTAATATCCTTCTCAATAAGAACATGTTCTATTCCAGTGATTTGAATTTCGGGTTTTGAGACAGGTTTCTTCTTGCCAAAGCTACCAAAAAGACCATCAAAGAATCCTTTTTTCTTTTCCCCTTTAATTTCTACTTCTGCTTCGTCCTCATCTTTTTCAGGTTCAGGAACAATCAATTCTTCTCCAAGAATAAATACTGAAACAGCTTCATCAAGTAAATCAATATCATAAGTTCGTTGAGTTAAATATCGAAGTTCATATCTTCCGCCCATTATCATATAGGGTTCATAACTTTTTACGATTTCTTCAACAACTATTTCTTCTTCTTTTGGCCTTCGAAAGAATCCTTTGAAAACTTCAACTTTTTCTTTCTCAAAAAGTGCTTTTGCTTCGCTTTCTGTTACCAATGTTTTAGCAACAAAAATTTTAGTTTCAGTGAATTCATCTATTCTTTCTACACTCGGACCTTCCAAATGATAATCATACTCTTCATTCAAATTATATCACCTAAAATGGTTAATTATCTATAATGACCATTAATTCAATCTTGTTGAAAAAGATAGCTGTATAAGAATAGCACTAATGAACTGAAATATCAGGAAAATGCTCTTTCAATTTATTCAAAACATCTGATCTAGTATAAGTTGGAATGGGTCCAGAAGAGGCAATCTTATAGGATGCAGTTGCAGCAGCCATTAATCCAGAATAAAAGCACTCTTTTGTTCGCAAGTATTCTAAAAGAAAAGCTGTGATAAAAGTATCACCTGCACCAGTTTCATCTATGATTTTTGTTGGAAAAGCAGGTATATCGTATCTCTCATTGTCTTCAAAGATAATTGCTCCTTTATGAGCTCTTGTAATTACTAATAACTTTAATCCAGTATCTAATGCTAAATTAATAGCTTTATCTAATTTCTTAGCACCAGTAATGCCTTTTAATTCACTATCATCTACTTTCAAAACATCTAATTTTGGTAAATACTCTTCGAAATCTAACCATGGTTTCAAGATTACATGATTATTACTATCATCAATACTTCGAGTAAAACCTTGTCCATCAAGGGAAACAAATTTGAATAAGTCCCTAACCTCAGAAATCAATTCGGGATTAATTTCATTAAATACTGGACCAAGATGTATGCAAGGTACAGAATAATAAATTTCGGGAATATCTTTAAAAGTTATTTTTTCAGAGATTGATAATACTTTTTGAGTGCGCTTACCTGATCCAGATGAATACTTATTCTCAAATCTCATTGAAGAATTACCTGAAATTGCAAAACCATTTAAATCAGGTTCCAAAGAATTAATTGTTTTTAAATTTTTAATATGAAAATCAGTACCAACTTTGGAAACAATACCTATTTTTTCACCTAATGCTTTAGCTGTTGCAGCAGCATAAATTGGCACACCACCAATAAATCTTTTTTCCTCTTTAAAAGGAACTTTAATTATATCTTCAGTAATGCTGCCTAATACAATGAGATTCATTATTTTCTAGATAAAAAATACCTTTTCATTCAAAAATGATTCGTAAAAAAAATAATTACAAATAAAATTCTTAATTGAATGTAATTTTAATAGTACAAAGTACATTAGGTAATATGTTAATTTCTAATGGGCGATGAAATGGCAATTCAAAATTTCATAGAGGAAAAAATTGGTAAACCAGTTCGAAAGAAACCATTACTTCCGGAAATAAAAAATGAAGAAGCAATTGCTGCTCAAAATGAATTAAATAAAAAGTTAAAAAGATATGATATAAGTTCAAATGCTCTCCCTTCTCAAGAAGAAGAGATATTAACGGTCTTAGTTCATGGATATATGTCCTCAAAATGGTTGTGGATAGATTCATATTTTGGCACTTTCGGTTGGTTACGCGATTATAGAAATGATCCTAAACCAAGAAGTTATGGATGGCATTCATCTCCACCACCAAGCCATATGTATGTTCCTTTTGATGTAAGCGTTTCTCCCATCGTATATCCAGAAGGAATTTTTAATAGTTTGATGAGAGAGGGATATGAAGTGTTAACCTATTCACAATTAGATGCTGCAGGAGATATTGATGTTTCTGCAAAAGAGTTAGAAATAATATTAGATGGGATTAAGAAAATCTACGGAAAAAAAAGGATTGTTTTAGTAGGTCATTCAAGAGGAGGCATCTGTATAAGGAGATATCTTGATCTGAATAATAATAAGCTTGAGGTTGAGAAAATCATTACCCTATCAAGCCCTCATCATGGAAGTAATCATACAAATATGAAAATTATCAAACAACCAGCAATAAAAATATTAAATGATGCAAGTGTAAAAAAAATCTGGGATGTATCAGGTAGGAGAGAAGTGAGAGATTTATCCTATGAACAAATGAGTCCAGACAGCAGCTATTTGAAAAATTTAACTGATATTGAAAAACATCCAGAAATTGAGTATATAACTGCTGGAGGTACTTGTGCAAGATATGCGAAAATCTATACTTGGGCTATAGATCGAAAAATCTCAAGAAAAACTTCAATGAAGAAAATCTTTAATTTCAGAACAAGAGAAACAAAAAGGGAAGAAAAACAGCGTAAATCACATAGAGGAAATAAGCAATATCAGTGGATTGCTTATCCAAAGAAGATCTTAACAATTTTTGATAAAGGATTCATTCCGGAAATAACTTTTGGTGATGGATTGGTATCATTTCCAAATACTATATTAAATAATGCGAAGAGAAAGTATAAAATTGACGCTAATCATGAAGAAATGGCAGTTTGTAATGATGTTAAGAAATTAATCTTGAAGGAATTAAAATTGCTAAAAAGAAAAGGATGAATTAGGAATTACTTTATAAAATGATAATTTGTTCCTATACAGGATCTAAACTTCTACCACAATTTGGGCACACACTATCTGTAGGATAAACAAGATGACCACATCGACGACAACGTGACATTCTTTGACTCGGGCTTCCAGGGGAAGGAGCTAATACGGGAGCTAATTGTTTTCCACAATTTGGACAGTTCGTTTGATGTGGATAGACAATAGCATTACAATTACTACATCTTGCTGTTCCTTCAGGAGCTTTTCCCTGTTGTGGTATTGGACTCTTTGTTGTTGGTCTTGTAGGGGTTAATATTCGTCCACAATTATTACACCTTGTTTCATAATCATAGACAATTGCTCCGCATTTAGCACATTTAGCGACAGTCTTAGATAAATCACCTTTTGGTTTGCTACTAGGAGCATAAGCTTGAGGTTGTTGAGGGGGAGGATACGGACTTGGATGTGTTGGATAAGAAGGACTTTGAACGGGAGAACTTGGTCTACTGACAGGTGCATAAGGCCCACTAGGAGCAGAAGGATAAGCACCAGAGGTTCGAAGTGGATTGCCACAACTAGGGCATTGTTGATCATCAGGTTTTAAAACAGTACCACATCGTTCACAAACAATTCTTGAACCAGCTCTGGATCTATAATCATATGCAGGTTCACTAACAGTAATACCAAAATCCGGTTGATCTGGAGGGGGAGGAGGTGGTGGATAACTCTGAGAATTGTTCCTTAATTGTTGATTTGTAGTAATGCCAAAATCAATTGGAGCAGTTTCAGAAGGAGGTCTAGGTTTTTCTCCATCATCTTCGTATTTTGGGATTACATTTCCACATTCAACGCAAAGTTCAGCTTCATCACGGTTTGGTGTACCGCAGTTTGGACAAAAGATGGTCGTAATTAACTACCTCTTACTGAAATATTTTTGATTTAATTTTAACATAGCGATAATTAAATCTTTGTAATCTTTCAACTTTAGAATAATATGTCTCAAAAGAATATATTAACTTAAAGAAAGAGGTAAAAAAAATCTAAGAAGAACGATTAGTTCTTCTTTTTCTTGGGAAACCAAGGAATGAAGGAACTGGTTGTTTCTATATATTCCTTATAACCTTCACGTTTATTGAGCATCTCTTCTGTTTCAAGAGTTGGTATACCTGAGAATTTCAGCAGAAGCAATGTAAGTGTTATCGGTCCTAAAATCATAACCCATCCTACTATGATATGAGTTATATTTGATAAATCATCAAATGCAAAAGAGAGCGCAATAATGAAAATCCCCCACCATTGCTCAGATTCTCCAAAATAATTAGGATGTCGCGAGAATTTCCAAAGACCAGAGGATAAAGTTTTTCCTTTGTTAGCAGGATTGTTTCTGAACTTCATTAGCTGAATATCACCTACTGTTTCAAAGAAAAAGCCTTCTAACCAAACAGCAGCACCAATAGCTAACAAAATTATGCCATGAAGGGAGGGAATTAAAGCAGTATCAGTTATTGAATTAGCATATACTACTGGTGAACCAATGATATATACAATGATCATTTGGGGTACAAAAATCACTAAGAAACTTTTCAGAATGAAATTTGATTGCCATTTCTCACGGTATGTTACAAAACGTTTGTCTTCTACTTTTCTAATCTTCCTTCTAACAATAATATAGGTAATTAATCTTATACCCCAAACAGTAACTAATGAGGTGATTAAAATTTGTCTAAGAGACCAAGAGCTGTATTTTATACCATTATACAAAAATGATATCCAAGCCATTGAAACAAAACCTAATGCCCAACCAATATCTACCAAACTATTATCTTTGTACTTGATAGTTATTGGTAAAGCAATAATTAATGAAATAACTGGACCTAGTAAAGCCCAACCAAAAATTGTAGGATCCATTAAATTTATTTCTCCTGTTATTTTGTTACTAATTACAGTAGTAATTATGTTAACTTAATAATTATCCTCAAAAAAATGAAGAAATCTTTCAATGAAAGATTAGAAAATAAGAAAGAGTTATTTATTATTCTCTTTTATCAATTCTTCTCTCTTTCTTCTAAACTCAATTATTGGTAAATCTCCTTGTATTAAATTCTCACCTATTTTTAGTGATGTTTTCTTAGGGATTTGTGTAATAACTACTCTTTTATCTTGCCTTAGAATTTTTTTATTTCCTATTCTATTTGCTAATCTTGTAATTATCCAACCTGATATTGGTAAACGCCAAACTTTTTGATAAAGACGTAAATAAATCAAAGAATTTTCTTCATCTACAGGAACAAAAGCGGCAAATATTCTAAAAGACTCTCCTAAACGATTTTGCCAAATATTTCCAAATCTAAAATGAAGAAGTGCTTCATGATTAGGTACAGAAAGTTCATCTGGCTTTCTTGGTTTTGATCCATCATCTTTTCTCATAAATGCCCATATTTGTAATTCTTTTTCAGTCCATTTTATTATAGGTCCATCAATTAATGTACGACATCCTCTTCCAATAGTACTAGAATGGACAAAAGGTAAATGGACAACATCAAGTTGATTTTCAATTGCACGAGAGTAATGAACAGGCCAATGATCAATAAAGGTATCATATTTAAATTTTGTATCAATATCTTCAAAGAAAGGAATTGGTGGATATTCTTCCCTTTGCTCACCCCAAAAAACCCAAATAAAACCAAATTGATCAACAGTATGATAAGCATTTACTTTAAAACGTTCAGGTACAGAAGTATTTTTTCCATTAGCAGGAATTTTTGTTACTTTTCCCATTACATCATATTCAAAACCATGAAATGGACATTGTAACGTATTATTGCTCACTATTTTTCCTTTACTTAAAGCAGCTCCTCGATGTGCACAGCGATCAAAAACGCAGCCAACTTTCCCTGTTCTGTCGCGCCAAAAAACTAATTTTTCACCTAATCTTGTTGTGCCTAAGATTTTACCTTTCTTAAGTTCCTTGGAATCTAATACTACATACCATTGATTTTTTATCAAAGAATCACCTAATCAACTAAATAACAAAAAGTGTTAATAATTCAATTGTTTTATACTATAAAAAAGCTTTATTATAAAAAATAAGAAAAAATTCGTTTTTGGTTGGTTTAAATGGATATAATTGATTTAAAGATAATTAAAATACTTCTTAGAAATTCTCGTACATCTTATCGGGAAATTGCTAACGAGCTAAATCTAACAGTGAATGCCATTCATAAACGAGTGCAAAAAATGAACGAAATAGGCGTAATTCGTAAATATACTGCAAAACCTAATTTAGCAAATTTACTAGGACATCATATACTAATTTGTGGGAAATCAAATGCTAAATCTCTTACAGAAATAAGCAAAGAATTGGGACAACATCCATCAATATTTTTTGTTGGAATCTCTGGAGGAAAATTTCTTCATATAGACGGTGAATTAGAAAATCTAGATGATCTGCAAAATTATGTGACTTTCGTAAAAGAAACAGCAGAATTAGAAGAACCTTTTGTAGGACAAATTAATCAACCACTTGTAAATAAACCAGAAATTTTTACAAATAACGATAAAATGATACTTCACTCACTTCAAGAAGATGGACGTAAATCTACAATCGAAATTGCTGAAGAGATAAATCTCTCAACAAAAACAGTGCGAAAAGCATTGAAACGTATGGAAGAAAAAAATATGGTCGATTTTTCAATTCATTGGGCTCCTGATTCTGAAAAAGATTATATTGGTCATTTTGAAATTCTCTTAAAGAAGGAGCAGAAAGTACAACAAGAAATATTCAAGATGCTAAATAATTATCCAAATATTGTTTATTTTCAAACATTTAGTAATGAACCTTACTGTATCATGCTTACAACTTGGCATGATACATCTAAAAAAACACAGACATTTCACGAAGAATTGGAAACTTTGGGGTATAGTGAAGTAATACTTCGAGTAATATATAATGGTTATTTCTTTGAAACTTGGCGAACAAAATACATAGAAGAATTGTAAATATTGAAAAAAAGAAAAACTAAGTAGTAATTAATTTATTCTCAACCATATAATTATAGACTGCTTGCATTGATTTTTTATTTCGGATTAGATTTTTATAAAAAAATCTTCGAACCACTAGCTTATGTAACAGCTTTAGAAAGAATCTTTGAAATGGATATAGTTTTTTTCTTTCAATTGCAGTGAACATCTTCAAAGCAAGTTTTGAGATTTTTTTATCTAAACCAGAAAGATCATTTACATGATTCATCCCAACATAGGCATACAGTGTACCAACAACTTTTCCATGCCTAAAAGGACATAAAACTAAATTTGTGAGTTGTTTAGCAACAGATTTAGCGCCAACACCACCAGCTGTAGAAACACCAATAATATACTTCGTACCAAACATTGCAGAATAAGCATTAAATATGCCAATGCGGTCCAAGAAATTTTTCATAATAGCATTAGGTGCAATTGCGTAGGTTGGTGAACCAAGAATTAAGCCATCTGCTTCAATCATCAGATTTCTAATTCGTTCCAATGAATCAGGGATAACGCATTTTCCAGTTCGTAAACAGCTCATACATCCTTTACAGAACAATAGATTCTCTTTCGCTAAATCAATTAATTCAACCTCTGCGCCTAACTTTTCTAATTCGTTTGATAGCCTTTTTACTAATGTAGCTGTATTTCCATTAGATGATGGACTACTGTGGATACTAACAATTTTCATTTTATCATCGATTTATCATCTGAAAATAACTTAATAAGTGAGTGTTCAACGATTGGTTGAAAAAAAGGAATTTTGGGATACGAAAAAGAAATTCTAATAATTACTATTTTCATGTATAAGGTGTATTATTAAAAATAGAGATAAAAGATTTAGAGATTTTTAAATTAGAGGAGTAGAAGATGAATAAATCAAAGAAAAATTGGTAACAAATTTAAGAAATAAGCGGAATAATTGTAATTGAAATTTGCTATATGTACTTGATTTAATTATAATATGATTTGTATTTATAGTGATTATTTAAATTGGCGCTGGAAATGTAATATCTACTAATAAATTTTCAACTTCTTGCTCATTACCATCATTAAAATAATTCTCGATACAGTCCCATAATGGCATCCAATCCTCGTCTAAATACCCATCATAAGCTCCTTTTCCATCCCACATCCAATCTGCAACTTCAACACCATCTCTTTTAAATTCTATAGTATCACCACTTAATATTTGCCAAACAGCTGCTTTATTAACATTAGCTGCATTATCACCAAAATTATAATTATAGGTTTGACTTGTTATTCTATTATTGAAAAGGGAAAGAACAACAGAAAAATCGTCCCAGTTTTCATTGCCATTGGAATCTGAATTAATAATAATTATAAAATCAAATTCTTCGGGATTAGAGACAATTCGTTTTTTTACATTGTTTTCTCCAACATAGAAATACCAATTATCCATAAAACCATTATTTACAAATTCATATATAAAATAGCGATTAGGTGTACCGCCTGTTGTGGGAATATCAACAAAGATGACCAATTTTTGGTCGCCTACACTGAATCCAGAACCATTAATTAAAAACCAAGCATCTTGCTTTATACTATAACCATAATAAATCCCAAAACCAGTAGCTAAACTACTTAATATAACAATAGAACTAATGGTAATCAATCCCATTAATCTTCTCTTATTATTAACCATATAATCCCCTAAACAGTAATGTAAAAAGGGATTATTTAAAGATTTTCAAATTCAAAGTACCACTAGAACTATCTGTTTTCCTAAAGCCTTTTTTCCAAATTAAGGATTTTTTTCATTTAAACCTTGCTCGATAATTTTATTGAAGAAATCATTACAACATTGACCAGAAGGATTTTTAGCTACACAAGAGGTTTTTACTTTACCTCGAAGATGAATGATAATTTCATTCATATCAGTAAGTCCTGTTGTTTTCACTAAGTTTATCACTTCCTTCTTAGTGATTTTATTGCAATAACAAGCAATAATAGGGTTAGCCTCTTTTTTATACCAAATTGGAACTTTGACATCTTTAATCTCAAAAATACTGTTTGCGTCGATATCATAATAAGAGACATTACAATCTGAATCTGAACATAAATAATAGGCAGTATTTTCCAATATTTTTTCCTTCAATTCTGGAAGTAGGAGACTTTTAACGGTAATATCCCGAACCATTATTCCTTGATGACTACATAGAGGACATGGAGGAGCAGTTATATTGATATTGCTTGGTAAAGAAGGAACCATTAAAATCACCCGATAAAAGAACTATTATATAACAAACAAAAGAGAAATTAAAATTTCCTATCATAAAGAGTCATAGGAAAAAAATAAAAAGAACAAAAACAAGATAAAATAAAATTTCCGACAATATATAATTGAGAAAAGAAAGAAAACGACTCTTTTCTCAGAAAATTACTATCGATAAGAAGCTGATACAACTATGGGAAACTATCAATATGATATTATAGTAGTTGGTGCAGGTTGTGCGGGACCAGCAGCTGCGAAGAAAGCTGCAGAGCTAGGTCTGAAAGTACTTCTTTTAGAAAAATCGCAAAAACCTGGTGAAAAGAATGTTTCCGGTACCTGTCTTAATATGGCAGCACTGGTTGATCCTGATCTTCAATATCTTATGAAAGGACCAATTGAACGTGAAATAACCGAAATGCATTCCTTTATGATATCACCTGAAAGAACAACTATGTTTCGCGAAATACCAGGCGAGGGATTAATTTTACTTTCAGTAAGAAGAGATGAATTTGATGCTTGGCATACTGAACAAGCAAAGAAAGCAGGAGCAGAAGTGAAGCTATCAACCACAATAGTGGACATAATCGAAGAAGATGGAACAGTGAAAGGAGTAATAACTGATTCTGGAGATAAATACTTTGGAAAAGTAATCATTGATGCTGCTGGAGTAAATTCAATCGTTGGACGAAAAGCAGGATTAATTCCAAAAAGAAAAGGTACCAATATGATTCTCTATACTATTCTAAATGTCTGGCTTGGAGAAGAAAAAGTAACAGAAAGATTTGGTAATTCTATCTATTATTTCTTAGCTCCAAATTGCCAATATAAAACTTGGCCCTGGATATTTCCTAAAAAGGAAGTAGTCACAATAGGTACTGGTGGATATATGGATGAAAATCTCTTCAATGGAGATATTAAATCAGTCAATGACTATATGCAGAATCTCATCGATCTCCCTATAATTAAAGAGAAATTGGAGGGAGGAAGAGTTGAAGCATGGGGTTTACATCTTGAATTTGATCAATCAATTGAAAAACGAACAAAAGCTGGATTAATTCTAACCGGAGAAGCAGGAGGATTTGTTATCCCATTCTTAGGTGAAGGTATGCCAGAGGCATTCTTTACTGGCATTTACGCAGCAGAAGCAGCAGCTAAAGCAATAGAAGCAAATGATTTTTCTGAAGAATTCTTAGAAGAACATTTCATGGGAAGATATAATGAAAATGTATTCCTACAAAGTTTTCGTTATGTAGCTGATATGAATAAACAATCTATCTTATCAATGCCAGATGAAGAAATTATTGCCATGATGCAAAATATTTGCATTGGTGGAGGATTCATCAGTAGTGCCATTCATAGAAATTGGATGAAGGGTGCAGATGAAGATGATATGAGTCTAGTGCAAGATGCAAAAGACTTCTATGAGTTCATTCAACCCTACAGACAAGTAGGTTCAGAATCACTTGAAATTTACAAGAAAATGAGGGCTGAAAAATGAAAGTAGAAATGAAAGTAGATTACTATCCAGGAGAAACAGGTGAATTCATCAAAGTAGATGAAGAGAAATGCACTGGATGTGGTGACTGTGCAAAATTCTGCACAAGAAATGTTTGGGTAAAAGATGGAGAAATCTATCGACCAAAGAACTTGAAAGAATGCGCAGAATGTGGTGCTTGTTGGAATATTTGTGAATTTGATGCTGTTATTTTTGGCGAACCAAAAGGTGGCACAGGGATTCGATTTGAGTACGGTTAATAGGAGTTGATTAAATGGCAACAGATGAAGAAATATTAGTTGAAATGAAAAAACTCTTAGAACAGCTAACAAGCAAAAAATTTGCTAAGCATTTTAAAACATGGAATAAAACAATGCAATACCACTTTACAGACACAGATGATTATTGGTATATCAAATTAGTCAATGGACAACCAGAGAATCCAGTTAAAGGTAAAGTAGAAAAACCTGAAATTAGTTACCAAATGACTACTACTGACTATCTTGCTCTAATGCATGGTGAAGTCAAAGGACTAAAGCTTTACAATCAAGGAAAACTAAAAATCAAAGCAACAATGCCTGATATCTTGAAATTACAAAAATTGAATTAATATTCAATTTTTTTTCTTTTATTATGATTTTGTTTATCACGGAAAGATATTTAATCAGATATTAAAAAGGAATCTACTAAATAGTAAATGGGAGATTTTTCATGCCTCGAAGACAAGATGGAGAGTTACTAAAAACAACGAAATTCCACGAATTAGAATTTCATATTATGCCCAAACGAAGTGAGAGTATAGTTTATTTTAAAACGATGATCGATCTAACCTATCCAATAAAATTTTTAGAAGAATACAATAAAGATCGAAAAGAAGAAGATAAAGTATCTCTATTTCAGCTTTATCTTGCTGCTGGTGTAAGAACTATTACTTTACGTCCAAAATTAAACAGATTTATCTCTGGTCGACGCTTGTGGCAAAGGAACCAGATTATAATGTCCTTTGTTGTTTTAAAAAATAAGAAAGAAGAGGGGGAAGAAGTTATTGCAGTTATTGAATTCGATCCTTTTGATACATTAGATTCTGTTCAAAAAAGAATTTACAAACATATATATGAAGCTCGATATGGCGAAAGCGAACAAGAAAAAATTGTAAAGATGTTTGGTGCTCTACCTCGATTTGTTATAAGATTTATTGCATGGTTTCTTAAATGGACTGATAATCACAATCTTCGATTAAATAAAATAACTAAAGATTTTCCATTTTGGAGCACTGCTTTTGTCGCTCATTTAGGTTCACTTGACACAGATGCAGTTTATCATCATTTTTATGATATTGGAACTATTAGTTTATTCTTTACACTAGGGAAAATGCACCAAGCACCTGTTGTAAATAAAAAAACAGGTGAAATTGAAGCCAAAACTATCATGGAAATAAAAGCAAGCATTGATGAAAGAATCTCAGCAGGAAGTTATTTAGGTCCGACCATTGATTTATTTAAAGAGTTAATTGAAAATCCTGAATCTTTACTAAAACCACCAGAATTAACCAATGAACAATTGGATAAATTAATGCTCAAGAAATACAAAAAAGAACGATTAGCTAGAGAAAAGCTAAGAAAAAAACAAAAAAGAAAAAGTAAATCAATCCCTTGATTTACTTTATAATTCATCTTTTTATGCTGGTTGTAATGTACCAGCAAACACAAGCCAAGCTAATAGTGATTTTGAAACTAAGCTGAGAATGATATATCCACGTTCTCCAAAGAGATAATCTTTCCATTTTCCAACTTTAGCATATTGTAATATCATATTTATTGGAAATGTCCAGAAGAATACAAAGTATGCTCCTAATATTGCCCAGACAAACCAGGGTGCGTTTTCTACTCCAGGATTTCCGAATAAATACATAGCAATGATAACCCAAGGAATTAATCCTATGAATGTGCCAATAATGAATGATGTCCAATCTGTTTTTTCTGTGGTTTGGTTATGTTTCTCCATCATCAAACCCATGAGGTTCATTGTAGCATTAGCACCAACAATTAAAATTAAACTTCCAAGATCATAAACACCAAAGAACATAGCAATTAAAACGATCATTACTGAAGAGCTTAGAGCGTATTCAAACCATCTGAAATAGTTAATGTTTTTCTCTAAACTTCTATTGTAAAAATCATTCAAACCAGGTAAAATAGTAAGAAAATGTGCAATTGAAGATAGGAATAGGAAAGATGAGACAATAAGTCCTACTGGTAAGTTACCGATATTTTCTGGCATAGCTTTTACTAATCTTTGTAAAACGTCATCGAAATAGAGATAATCAGTTGTAATCGGTAATTTGAAATTTTTGATATTAATAATTAATAAACCACCCACAAGCATAATAATCGCTTGAACTAAGTGTAAACCACCCATAACTCCATTAAATATTCTAAGACCCTTAAATGAAATAGTAGAGTCAACTCTTGTTTCAATTTTTGCTGTTTCTTCCATTAACAAACACTCCTCATTTATTAAAAAATTAAAGCATTTTATTCTTAATAAATAGAAGTTGATGTCTAAACTTAAATCTATTACTTGAAAAAGTTAAGAATTTTAATTTTAAAACATTAATTTATTTAAAAGAAGCAATTTATTTCCAAAAAGCTCAATTCTTATTATACAGTCTGGTTAAAATGATTGAATTTGATTCAAAACACTAGAAAACAGAAACTGAATACTTATTCACCAAATTTAGATGGAGAATATGTTATTTATTGGATGCAATCATCACAAAGAGCAAGCTATAACCATGCATTAGAGTTTGCAATTGAAGAAGCAAATGAATTACAAAAACCACTAATAGTTTTTTTTGGTTTAACAGATTCTTTCCCTGAAGCAAATGAAAGACACTTTTATTTTATGGTAGAGGGATTAAAGGGAGTAAAACAGCAATTATACACAAAAGGAATTAATTTTGTTATTAGAAAAACTTCACCAGAATTAGGTATAGCAAAACTAGCGAAAGAAGCAGCTTCTGTAATAGTTGATCGTGGGTATTTAAGAATTGAGAAGAAATGGAGAAGATTTGCATTAGGAAAATTGGAATGTCCATTGATACAAATAGAAAGTAATGTTATAGTTCCAATCGAAGAAACTTCAGATAAAGAAGAATATGCTGCAGCAACCATTAGACCAAAGATAACAAGAAAATTGGATGAATATCTAGTAACCCTAAAAGAAAGAGTTTTGAAAAAACATTCATTGGAATTTGATATAGAATCTCTTGATATAGCTAACATTGAGCAAGTTATATCCAAACTAGCCACTGACCATTCAGTTAAGAAATCAGATCAGTATAGAGGAGGATTAACTGAATGTAAAAAAAATCTTGAATTATTTATTGAGAAAAAACTCTGGAATTATGATAAAGGAAGAAATGATCCTGTGAAAGATTATATTTCACATTTAAGTCCGTATCTACACTATGGACAAGTATCTCCATTATTTATTGCTCTAGAGATTCAAAAAACGACAAATGTAGAAGCAAAGAAAGCATTTCTTGAACAATTAATAGTAAGAAGAGAATTGAGTTCAAATTTTGTTTTTTATAATAATGATTACGATAATTATAATGCTATTCTACCTAATTGGACAAAATCAACATTAGAAGATCACATAAAGGATTCTAGAGAATATATCTATACTCAAGATGAATTTGAATTGGAGAAAACGCATGATCCATTTTGGAATGCTGCTCAAAAAGAAATGGTAATTACAGGAAAAATGCACAATTATATGCGAATGTATTGGGGGAAGAAAATCTTAGAATGGACAAAAACACCAGAAGAAGCTTATAATATCGCTATTTATTTGAATAACAAATACGAGCTGGATGGTCGAGATCCCAATGGATATACGGGTGTTGCTTGGATTTTTGGGAAACATGATCGCCCTTGGAAGGAGCGACCTATTTTTGGAAAAATACGATACATGAATGCTAATGGTCTAAGAAGAAAATTTGATGCAGAAGGATATGTTAAGAAAGTGGAAAATTTAGAGCATCAAAAAGACTAATCTACAAGAAATTTATCATTTTGTGCCCTTGGATTGATATTCCAAACAAGTCTGTCGGCAAAACTTCTGCTATTGTTTCTGTAATTTGGAATAATTTTTGATTAGAGATTGGCTTTACATCACCTATAGGAGTGACTGGTTGAATCACAATTGGAATTACTATTTCTCGTATTCTATCAGCAATCATTCGAACATCTTCTATAGTAGTATTTTCGGTCACAACCATTTTTGCGAAAACTTTAGCAGCATGTTCATTTAAAACGGAAATCGACTCCAATTCCTTTTCAACTAAAATATCCCAATCATTATTTTTTACACTTTTTGCACTTCTATCTTTAATGTCAACACAAGCATAGCTTATCATTGGAGCTACTTTAGCGATTCTTTTTGGAAAATAACCATTTGTTTCTAAATAAACTGGAAGCTCAAGAGAATAGAGACGATCAACTATTATATAGAAGAATTCCTCCTGAAAAGCTGGTTCTCCACCAGTTAAGGAAACAGAGTGGAAATCTCTTGTTGAAAGATTCAATACTTGTTCAATTACAAATTCTTCGTCTACCGGATTCTTATAGCTTGTGAAATTCCAAGTACCAGGAACAGTCTCAACATTACAATCAGGGAAATTCGGATCACGCGATTTGGCAGTATCACACCAAGCACAATTTAAATCACACCCAGCGAAACGGATAAATATCTGCCTTCTTCCAAAACAAGAACCACGTACAGAACCACCTTCTCCTTGAAAGGAACTAAACAATTCAACTAAGTGACCTTTACTTTTTGGTTCTGTTTCATTTAAATCAGTCATTTTTATCTCTCTTTCTCAGATTATATTTCATTTGTTATTAATAATTGCTTTTTACTCATAGATAGTAGGGTCAAAACCCAATCCCTCCTTAAATCCTCTTTTCCTTCTCTTGCAACTTTCACAAATACCGCAGTGAATAGGTTTTCCAGCAGAATCAAATCCCTTAGGATTATAACAAGAATTACTATATTCAAATGGTACTTCTAACTTTTTCCCAAGTTGAACAATGCCAGCTTTATTTATGTTAGCTATTGGTGAAAGAACCTCTACCTTTGCATTAAGAACTCCCCTTGAAGCAGTTCGAGTAAAATCATTAATAAATTCTTGAGTATTATCTGGAAAAGTTGAACCTTCTTCCAGATTAAAACCTGTTATTATATCAACCTCATCTCCTAGTATTTCAGCATAGGAGGAGGCTATCGAAAGGAAAACTAGATTTCGAGCTGGAATCCAAACACTTTTTGCACTCTCTAATCCAATTGTTAAATCATCCAAATCCTCATCTTTCAATTTTGGAAGGTCTTTTTTACTTTCTTTTGACAAAGAACTACCTGAAAGTTTTGAAAACTCAGCAAGAAATGGCAACTTTATGAATTGATGCGTATCAATCGAAGCCATCTTACCAAGTGCTTTTGTGACTTCAACCAAAATCGTTTCTTCTTTTGACCCATATTCAAATGTCATGGCAGTTACTGTAGAATACTCTTGCTTTTTTGCCCACCAAAGACAAACAGTGGAATCTAATCCACCACTAAGTAAAACAATAGCTGATTTCTTTTTATTAGGCATTCTTTTTCCTCTAGGAAGTTGAATCTTCATTGAAATATAATATTATTTAGCTCTTTCAAGAATTTCCTTCACATTCACAAGATAATGAACTTTGATCGAATATTCTTTCTCAAATTCTGCTAATCCTTCTGGGGTTCTATCGATAAACACGAACATTTCAGCAACTTCTGCTCCTTCTTCTCTTAAGGCATTAATTGCGAATACTTTGCTAAAACCGCTCGAGATAAGATCATCTATTAGCAAGATTTTTTGACCTGGTTTCAATTCCCCTTCTACCATTTTTTTAAGTCCATGATCCTTTGGTTCTTTTCTAAGTATGTAATAAGGCTTATTCAATTTATAAGCAAGTAAAGTGCCAAAAGGTATTGCTGCAAGAGGTATGCCAACAATTCCTTCTATCTCAGAACAATGAGTTTGAATATAGGATACCGCTTCATCAATTAAATCATTAAATTCCTCTGGAAAGTTAGGGATTATGCGCATATCAATATAATATTTCGATTTAGCTCCAGAAGCAAGAGTAAATTCTCCGAATTTCAATGCTCCGGTTTTTTCCAATATTTCAAAGATGGATTCTTTTGCAGATTCGTCATTCATTCCTATAACCACTATTATATGGGAAAGGCATTCTTCTTTTATGTTTTATGGGAGAAAGTATTTTTGATTTACGAAATAAAAATTGGTTTTTTGATTTAAAAAGAGAAAAATTGTAAGGATTAATTCTAGGAAATTATTTTTTAACTTGAAAATTCTTACTTATTTAGAAAGAATAAAAATAACAAGTATCTATTTCAATATACATTTGATTTGGAGAGATTAAAATTGGAGGGAAAAATTTTTGGAAAAAACTATAAAAAAAATTGAAAGTGAGAATTTACAAGAACAATTACTTAGTGG
>Ga0307375_10002499_pt1 | contig 18797 bp, 13 predicted proteins | sample TR1MG_FD_202531 | JGI IMG/M metagenome (GOLD analysis project Ga0307375, IMG submission 202531) | Soil microbial communities from Risofladan, Vaasa, Finland - TR-1 | ecosystem: Environmental > Terrestrial > Soil > Coastal area > Acid sulfate soil | place: Finland: Risofladan, Vaasa | collected...
CTTATTAGGCGGGGGTATCGCCTTCGGTTCCGGGGCTGAGCTTGTGAAAGAGCGCGAGCATGCCCAGTTGGCACTCGGTCATGTCGATAGCGGGACGAACCGGGTAGGAAGCCTGGATGCGATGGTCCAGATGAAAACGTTCCAGAAGCTTGCAGAAGGGGCAAGCCTGACCGGGGTGTGCAATGGTGCCGACTGCGGCAATGAATTCGCAGCCGCAGTCCGGGCAGGTCAGGATGGACAGCGCCGGTGCGCGTGCGAGCCAGATGCCGTCGATGTAGGAGACGAGGTTGAAGGCCCGGTCCAGGCTGATGCGGTAAGGCGGCAGCGTAGCGGCCTGGTAGGCGCGGTCGGCGAAGACCAGGGCTTCGCCAGCCGAGAGCCCCAGATCGCGCAACTGGTGGTACTTGGCGCCGATGATGCAGGCGTCGATGCGCATGATGAGATTGGCGCCGTGGTACCACTCGGCCGAGTCGGGGGCGCGTCCGCGGGGGATTGTGCGGGCATCGGGGAAGAACAGCCTTTGGACTTGGCGTGGTGGGATGCCGGTGACCAGGTGGATCGTCTTCAGCCGGGCGCCGAGCGCAGCCAACTGCTTCGCCAGTCGTACCGAGCGCAGGTGCCGGTCGCCACGGGTCGGCATCGAGCGTGCTCCTACCGCCGGCCGTCCATCGGTGCGGGCGGACGAACGAGCGCCATGGGACCTACCAATGCCCGCGGGGTGCTCAACAGCGTCACCAAGTCAGTGCGCGGTGGAAACAGGGTCGTGTCGCCTACGTGGACCACCAAGGACCACAATTCATCGAGGCTCAGCTTCCGGAGGTGGTTTGCCTGCGCCGTATCGAGCCCGTATTTGCAGCAGGTTGAAGCGGTGTCATGCTGAAGACCGGCGCGAATGACGGCGAGCACATTCAGGTTGATCCATTCGACATCGGTAAGCGTCACATGACTCATGGTGCTGTCCTCCGGTTGACCCTGGTGAGATGGTCTGGTCAGGGCGAGGGGATAGCATATTTTTTTTAGCCAAAATATGTCAATAGCATTTTATGGAAAGCTTGAGGGTGGGTCTTCTTGCCACACGCAAGCTCCAAGAAAGACCAGCGCTTGGGGAATACTCCGCGGTCGGCATTCCGGTGTTCTGGAAGATGGGGTAGGCCTGCAGCGTATCGCTCTACGCAAGAATGCTAAAAGGAAATAGAGATGCTTGAGCGAATCGCGGACATCAAAACATCGGGCTACTTTATCAAGCGAACGGTAAATCCCATACCCAACGAACTGACGACGATACTTTCATTTCTCTTGCCGTGGCGAGAGGAACTGGCAGGGGTTGTGGTCGAATCAACTTTAAACTGGTACCGAAGCAGTAAGCCAACTGGCCGGTGTTAGACGGCTCACCCCGGTCAGTTTGACAATTGCTGTTCTATAAGTGCCCAACTGGGTCAAACGAGCTTCGGTAGGCCAAAAAGAGCCACGGTATGCAAGTCAGGCAAGTCTATAATGCGCCGTGCATCGTGGCTGCGAGGATTTAGCTGTATGCAGACGGGCCGTAGGGCAAGCCTGGAAGGCTTCCTTCTTAAAAACAAGAAACGGTGTTGCCAATGAACGCTTCTCCTGACGGCCAAGATGCAGGCGCTCCGCCTGCCAGCTCATGGGTACGCTTCCTGCGCTCTTACGGCCCGACGCCAAACGACCTCAATCTCTTTGATGAATATGTCACGGGCGCGCTTGGCCGGGCAAAGGTTCAACCGATAACACTCACCAGCCCGCTGCTGGAGAAAATGAAGCAGAGAGTGGAATCCGGAGATCCGGGTTCGCTTCTTATCGCCGGAACCGCCGGAGACGGCAAAACCTACCATTGCCGGAGTCTTTGGGTCGCATTGGGCGGCGCACCCCGCGATTGGGCAGGACCTGCGCAAGTGAAAAAGCTCACCCTGGCCGACGGCAGGACGGCGGTTTTCGTTAAGGACCTCAGCGAGCTCAACGACGACCAGAGCGACGAGGTCTTGGCGCTCTTGGAGCGCTCGGTCCTTGGCGGCGAAGACAAGGAATTCTTGGTGGTGGCGGCCAATCACGGCCAAATCCTCGAACGGTTGCGCGATATCGGCTTTCGCCAAAACAGGGCTCATTCCCTCCGAAAACCGATTCAAGACGCGTTCTTGCTTTCGGGGCTTGCGCCCGAACGCCTCGCCATCTTCGATTTGAGCCGAACGGCCCACCGGCAATCGTTGGAAGAGGTTTTGTCGACGGTTGCCGGCCACCCCGAGTGGGACAACTGCGCCAAGTGCGCGCTGCGCTCTGCAGGCCGCGTGTGCCCGATTTTTGAGAATCGCGAGAGGCTGCTTGGGTCGCGGGATGGCGGCATATTCGCCAGAAGGCTTGGCGATCTGGTGGAGGTCTCGAAGCTCAACGGCTGGCATTTGCCTGTGAGAGACCTGCTGGCGTTGGCCGCGAACATGATCCTCGGTCACCGTGACGCCCGCGAAGGCCTGTTGGCCTGCGCCGACGTCGCCCGCATCCAGGACAGCGGGGCGGTCGAGCGAGGCAGCATCTACGACAATGTGTTCGGTGCCAACCTGCCGCGCAGAAGGGCCAACGACCGCCAAGTCTTCCGCGCTTTGGCGTCCTTCGGCATCGGCGAGGAAACCTCCAACGGAGCCGACGGCCTTCTCGTATACGGAGCCGACGACCCTAAGCTTTCAGGTGCGTTCTCCAAGTTTGTCCGCAACGACGCCATTTATGGCGCCACGCCTTCCTACCTCGCGGCTCAACAAGCCTATCTCGAAGGCGAGGAAGCTGCTCGCTTGGACAACGGAGCGGCGCAATTCCTCGTTCGCCTGGAAGCGCAGCGGCGCAGGCTGTTCTTCACTTTGCCGGAGAACGAGACCGACTATCCGTTCTGGGCGATGACCGCGTTTAGGTTTGCGGGCGACTACCTTGAAATGTCCTCGGCTCTCGCACAGCGCAAGGCGGTCAACGAAACTGTCCGAGCTCGCCTTGTGCGCGGGCTGAACCGGGTCATGACCGGGCTTCTCGTCGAGAACGCCGACCGCATCTTTGTCGCGAGCTCCGGCGGTTTCACCCAATCCAGAATCAGCGTCCTATGCGACACCGAAGCTCCGGCTCGCAGGGTTGGCGGCATTGGCATGTCCCTGCGCCTAGACGCGCAGACGGAGCGACCGACGCTAGATGTCGCTTTGGCGCAGGGCTCTGGCGGGTCGGCGACATTCAATCTTTCGCCCGTGCGTTTCGAGTTTCTTTGCCGCGTGGCCGAGGGCTCCCTGCCCGGAAGCTTCTCCAATGAGTGTCTGGAAGATATGCTCGCCTTCAAAGCGAAGCTCCTGCGCAAGGCCGAGCTTCTCAGGTCAGCCAGGCTTGCGGAGGACGAGGGAGAGGCCGGGGGCGATGAGGGGGCCTTAACGCTCACATTCATAGAGATCGAGCATAGCGGCCATGGATTCTCGCGGCCTGTCACTGTGAGGACTGCGTCATGAGGCCGCAAATCGACGGAGTCGACTTCGCCGTTGACGAGCATATCTGGGGTCATCGCCTTTACGATGAGCAGCTACCTCACCTTGCCGTGTTGGAGTTCCTTGGTGTCCTCGGCTCCAACGCCGACAATCCCCTAATTGCCACGCCCGAGGAAATAGTCCGCTATCGCCCCCAGCGACAAATCAGGCTGCGGGGGTTGCTCTTCAACAATCCCTATGTCGAGTCCGTGCGCGAGCGAGCCCAGTCCGACGAAGAGAAATGGAAACATTGGGGCGCTTTGTTTGCAGGCGACGCCACTGGAATTGGCGACGACGACATGGAGTATCTACGAAAGGCGTTCACCAGCTTCGATGATTTTGCGAAGTCCATCGAGCTCTTGCGCTCATCGGCGTTCGAAGCCCGCAGCAACAAGCGCTGGAGCTCAAAATTTGTCTTCCCATTCGGACCGGACGCCCTATACGAAGATTTGCGCGTCGACTCGGGCGGTGCCTCGAACGACCGGCGCTTTTTCGCCCGCACCGGGGAGATTCTGTATCTGATGCTTTGCCGCGCGAAACGAGGACCAGAACTTGGGAAGAAGCTGATGGAGCGCCTCTATGACACCAGCGCTCCCATGAACCGGCTTGTGAAAGTCCTGCAAGGCGAGCCCCAGCTCGCGCAGGACTCCCGTCCTGTAGGCTATCTGCCCTTCGCTTCCCATCCGCGCTTTGATCGACTGTGTGACGACTGGCTGGCGATCCTCTCGCGCGACATGCCGATCTACGACGCGTTGGAGCATTTGATTGCCAGCGCGGGCCTCAATCTGCTTTTGTATTTTCTCGAACGGGCGAAAGCGCAAGCTGGCGACACCGATCCGGTCGAGCTTGTATGCGAAATCGTCTCGCGAGAGCGCACCAAAGTCAGGGCGCTGTCCGGAGACTCATACCAGGCTAACCAAGCCCTGTCGCTTCGGGCCGTGAGGGCCGCCGTCGAGCAAATACGGCTTGACGACGATTGGGCCGCGGCCATTGCCTCCGATGACCCGCAAGGGGAATGCCTGCAACTGATGAGAGCCTGGTTCCAATGGCCCCCGATTAAGGACGACGAAGAGGCGGACCACACGCTCAAAACCGGCGACGAGCTGGTGCGCGAGCTTGTAGAAAAAGCCGAATCAAGGCACGAGCAGCATTTCGCAAAGATTCACGCGGCATGGTCGCGCTCCATCGGTCTTAGTTCGCGGCGGCTGTCCCGGCGAACCAGATACGCGCCAAATGACCGGCTGCTGAAAACCTTGGTGGTCGCCATCGTTGACGACCGCATGCAATTTGACGAGTTCTTGCAGGAGGCCCGGCGCAGATACGGGATCGTAATCGGCGACGCGGAGGGAGCGCGATTGATCAGGGAGCGGCAAGTCGACCAAGAGGCGCTAAGCGACAACAGCGCGAACCTTGAGAAACGTCTGATGGGTCTGGGTCTGGTCCGCAAGCTTTCGGACTCCTGCTCCTTCGTGGAGAATCCCTTTATCTCCCAAGGAGAAGAATGATGCTGACCGATCGCATCGTCGGCCGTGTCGGCGCCGATATTCTCCAACAAAGGCTTACCGACGCTCGGCAAGCCGATGGCACCCTGCCGGACTCGGCGGCTCTCTTCCGCCTCGACAAGCTCGCCTCAGGACAAATCGCATCGATCGTGCGAGAGATTCTCTCCAACCCGGATCTCGCTGCGCGGATCGACTTGCGCATTCCATCGACCCTCGTCGAAGGCGAGGGGCTGCCCGCCGAAGCGCTGACAAGTCTTAACGCTGGGGCGGTTCGCAACGCCGGAACGTCAAAAGAGGCGCTGCTGACCGCAAACGGCAACGAACACAACCTCGCGGACACCCTGGGGCATGTCACCGCCCTTGGCGCTAAGGAGTTCCGGGCCAATGAGGACGCCTGGGTCGACGCCACTTGCCATGTCGCCGGTATTGCCCCGACCCCGGAAGACCGCAGCGTGTTCCGCGCCGCGCTCAAAGGCCTGACATTTGTCGCCGAGCTTTCCCTCAACCAGCTTGGCGACTACTGCGCGCTTGTCAGCGAGGCGAGCTCCGCGCATGGGCTGCCCATCCGCGACGCCATCGGCTGGGCTCTCCCGCACGTCGGATTACCAAGGGACACTTCGCTCTTCTCCAGCACAAAGACCTACGGGCAGGCGGTCGCGCCGTGGCGAAAAGCCTTCGAAAAGCTCTATGCGAACCGCGCGCCGCTTCTGAAGCGCCTTCGGGCAAACGGGCAGCCGCTTGACGCCGACGAGATGCTCGCGCGCCTTGAGGAAAACGCTGCCGTCATTCCAGACCACGCCAGACCATTCCTGGAAGCCTTCATTTTTGCCGACGGGGGAGACGACCAAACCGCAGCGGAAATTGCCTCCCTTGAATGGGAGAAGGACGGGGTTCATTTCATCTTCGACAAGCCCAAGGAGCGCCAACAAGGCTTATCGGACGTGACCATCCATTTCTTCGACCACGATTGCGAAGACCCGGATGTTTTGGACGCGCATTGGCGCAAGCACATTGTCGATTTGCGGGCGAGGGAAAAGCGCGCTGATTTCGCCGACGAGGAGGATGAGGTCTTTTTCGAGCTTCATCGGCGCTATCTGGAACAGAACCCAAAGCTGCACGCCCGCTGGGAAAAAGTGGTCTTCGGCAAGCCAATCGAGTGCGACGATTTCTTCGACGGGTTCGCCGCCGTAGCCCACAGGCTTGTGGCTGGCGCGGGCGAGCCCGATGGCGAGCGCCTCTTGCGCCTCACCGTTTCGAAGGGACGCAAGGAGTGGCGCGAGCGCTTCAACCACGATGTCGGGGCATTCTTCTCGGCAATGCACCGAGGCATCAAAGAGCTGCTTGGGTCAAAAGCCGAATGGCGTCTGGAGCGCATGGGCTCGGCCCAATTGCCAGATCCGCTCTTTGACTATCCCTCGTTTTTTGCCAAGGAAAAGGAAATTCGCGGCGACAAGCTGAAACCCTGCTCGTCTCTGGCCAAAAACTCCATCCAGATAAAGTTCGAAGTCTCCCTTGTGGAGCGCAAGGGGACGATTGAGAGGATTCTCGACAAGACGCAGCTGCTTTGGCTCTACCGACCAGAATCAATTGGCCTGTCCCTGGTAGAGGACATGCAGCGGCTGCAAGAAAAGGGTTCCGTCGGGCGCACCGATGTCCCGCGACGGCTCGTCAGCAAGAAGGGCGGCGTACAAAGCGTCTCACTCCGCGACACATCGACCCTTGAGGCGACCTTCGCGCACGATGCCGGCTCGTTGGTTCCACCGCCCAACAAGCTGCGAAGTTTCCGAGCCGAGATTAAGCGCGTTATAGACGATCTCACCAAAGACGGGCGCCTTTCACTCGAGCAACGCGACGAGTTGCGCGCGGCCTGGGAAGCCTTCGAAGCCGACTATACTCAGGCGTTGGGCGATTTCATCAGTACCGGCCTGCACGGCGAAGCGGTGCTACGGCAAGCCGACACCTATGCCGCGCTGCTGCGCACACTGGCCGTCCACGCCAGAGGCGATGTATGCCGCTCCAAGCTTGTCGCCGAGATTCTTTCCATCGGCACTGTGCGGGTTTCCGGCGAGCAGCCCTGCGTCATTATTCCGCCGTGGCATCCGGAGCGCATGAAGGCATTGGCTGTCAAAAGCCGCCGCGTCGCAGGTCTGGTGACCCACATTCTCAACGGCAAAAACGTTCTCTTCGGCGACCGTGGCATTTTCTTCCGCGAGTTTTCCGAAGAGCTTGCCCATCCGTTTTATCCAGAGATCGCAGCGGCCCAGCGGGGAGGAGCCCCCATCCTTGTTACCGAGTCCAGCACGGTCAACGGATACAGCCTTCTTGAGCGGCCGGTGCGCGGAGACGAAGATCTTCTGACCGACGTTGATCCGACTTCGGCGGCAAAGCTCGCACGAGAGCTAATGGAGCGCTACATCGGATTGCAGCCGCATGAGGCGTCCAATCTTTCGGTGCTGCTCTACAACGCCGACGCCGCCGAGCTTCCGCTTGCCGTCGTTCGCGAACTCTCAGGCATGCAGTCGGAAACCGATTTCCAATGCAACGTCTCCGTGCGCCATCGTGATCCGGCCAAGCTGCGCCGCGTCTACGCCGAGCTTGTCACCAAAACAGGAGTCGACCCGGACTTGCCGGTAGTGAGCGAGACATCGGAAAACTTCATGTCGAAGCTTCGCATCTCTGTGGCCCCTCCGTCGTCCACGCCGGCCAATGCCAACGACGGGTTCCGCGCCTTCGACATCGCATTCCTCCATGACGTTGTATCGAGAACCGCTGCCGTCGAGTGGATCCCGGTCGACTGGACTAACGACCGGGCGACCTTGGAGCACGCCCCCTCCCGCTGGTCATACCGAAGCGTCTCCGGCGAGAACGAACTCAAATCCACAACGTTCCTGACTTGCCCTCGGCAAACTGCTTCCGGCTGGGCTTACGTCGGGGCGGTCGGATCTGTCGTACGTCAGACGGATGTCGTGCCAGGAGCCCAATTCCTCCCCGCCCGGCGTATCTCACTGCAAAACGAAACGCTGCGCTCGACCCTAGACGATGCTCACGCCCTGGCCGAATGGGTCGCCACGTACGACGAGCTGCTGGACAAGCGCCAGCTTCAAGCCAACGGCGTCACGGTCGTCAGGTATCGCCGCGCGTCCACCAATGGCCGCAACACCATAGTCAGCTCGACCTCCGAACTGCGCTTGCTTGGAGTTCTTGTGCGCCGCAGGCTTGGCGAGCTGGGCCTTACCCTCGGTCCTGACGAGCTTTCCGAATTGTCCGAAAGGATGAAGAAGGACGCTCTGGCCGTTTCCGGCGACATCGTGCTACGCGCGGCCAAACGCGGCGTGTCCGCCGGCGAGATGATCGGGCTCGTGATGAGCCGGCATCTGCTGGAGGAGGAGTTCAAGACCATCAGCGGCACGCGGCCAGCATTCAGCGTTTTCTTCCTATTGGACGACTACGCCGACTGGCTTGCCCAGAAGGAGAGCCGTATAGCCGATATTCTCGGTCTGTGCGTCGAAGAGGGCGAGGAGGGGCCGCGTTTACATGTGGCGGTGATAGAGTCGAAATACGTCTCTGCCACCGGAGCCGCGGAGGCCCGGCGCTCTTCGAAGGCCCAGCTCATGGCGACGCTTTCGACCTTCAACGCCGCGTTGTTCGGCGATCCGGGCCGCCTGGATCGCGACGTCTGGCTGTCGCGCCTTGCCGATTTGCTCGTCGACGCCGACATTCCGCCGGGATGCTCCGGATTGTTAGAGCGCGTCCGCGCGAAACTGCGCGACGGCGAGGCGGCTATCTCGCTACGCGGCTACTCCCATGTATTTGTCCATTCCACGGATCCCGGGTCGGCAGCATCCGTCTCCGAACAAGTAATGATCGACGATGCCGACGGCGTCCAGGCGTGGCAGGAGGTTTTCGAGCGCCCCGAGCTTCGGGCGCTTGTGGAGTCCTACGCAGGCAATCAAGACCCCGCGAAAATTCGCTCGAAGCTTGGCACGGCCCGGCCTTGGCTTGCGGCGGTGCCCAAGCTGCCGGCCGCGCGGGTAGCGTGGAGCGCGATGATCGAGTTGCTGGAGCCTTCCGCCGCGCCTGCCGGGGAGACCATGGCAACGCCAGAGCCCACGCCAGCGGATCTGACGTCCCCGGCAGTTGAGATGGAGCCGGAACCCGCGCCCGCCATTCAACCGGCGCATCCCCCAATCTCCGCCGCTGGCCCAACAGCGCTGGACGCCTTGATCGCGGCCAAGGCTGCGGGACTTTCATCGGGCGTGGACGAGCGCACGGCATGGGCGGAGGAGACGACGCGGAAGCTCAAAACCGCCCTGAACGGATACGGGCTTCAAGCCGCCGTCTTAGGAACGCGCCTTACCCCGAATGGATGCTTGGTCAGGCTTGCCGGATCCGACCGCTTGCGTGTCGAGGATGTCGAGGCAAAGCGCATGCAGCTGCTGACGACACACGCCATCAACTTGGTCACTGTGCAGCCCAAGCCAGGCGAGATAGTCGTGACTATCTCCGGGTCGAGGAGGCAGGCGGTCTCCCTTTGGGATTTGTGGGCAAGACGCGCACTCAACAGAAACGCCGCCGGCATCAACACTTCAATCTTGCTTGGCGTGCAGGAGATCAACGGCGCTTTACTTTACCTCAACCTTGGCGGCGAGTTCGGCGGGCTTGCGGCTCACGATCCCCATTCGCTTGTCGCCGGCACCACTGGCAGCGGCAAGTCGGTGCTGATTCAAGCGATGCTGCTCGACATCGCCGCGACGAACCCCAAGGAGCTCGCGCAGATCGTTCTCATCGACCCGAAGATGGGCGTCGACTACTCGGCTCTGGAAGAACTGCCTCACATGCGAGAGGCGATAGTAACGACTAGGGAGCGCGCGACAGAGGTTCTCGCTGGCCTTGTCGAAGAGATGGAGAATCGCTATCGGGTATTCGCAGGGGCTAGAGCCCGAGACCTTGCAACATTCAACGCTAAGGCCGAGACAGAAGAACGTCTACCGATGGTCTTTCTGGTGCACGACGAGTTTGCGGACTGGATGCTGGACGACGAATACAAAAGAGCCGTCAGCGCGGCAGTGCAGCGTCTTGGAGTCAAAGCTCGCGCGGCAGGCATCCATCTGATATTCGCCGCCCAGAGGCCAGACAAGGATGTGATGCCGATGCAGTTGCGAGACAACCTTGGCAACCGCCTGATTCTAAGAGTTGCCAGCGAGGCGACCTCGAAGATCGTGCTCGACCGTCCCGGAGCTGAGCTGTTGTTGGGCAAGGGGCATCTGGCCGCCAAGCTAAACGGCGAGCAGGGACTGGTGTTCGCCCAGGCCCCATTCCTCAGCGACGATGATATCGAGTTAGTAGTGAACGCGATCAAGCTTGACCAGGAAGTGAGCAGCTCCGATAGTGAATGAATTTCCTAATTACTGGGCTTGACGTCGATGAACGAGCTAAGTGCAAAGATTACAAATCTAAGTTACGAAATATTTGGCGTCATCTTACCAGGGTTAATCGCAGAGTTATTTTTCGTGGCCTGGTGGATCGCACTGGGTTCGGCTGCTCCAATATGGACTCTAGAGCTATTGCCTCAGCTAACTTCGGAGACCGCATCCGAACTTGTCAAATCACTTACCGTAAACACTGGCATTGGCATTGCAGTTCCTGGGATTGTAGCCGCCTACTTCATCGGGCATATCTTGCATTGGGTTGGTCGTTCTTCAACACCAAACGACAGATCGTCATCCTCTTGGTTGCGAAGGGTGGGCTATTCTCTAATTTTTAGAATTCCCAAACCAATCGAGTCGTACAGCTCCCATCTCAAACCTCTATTTGAAGCAGTTGAACCGAAGTTTAGAACTAACGATCTGCAACTTAATTGGGCTCAGTTCTTCCCATTAGCCAAATGCTACTTGTCGACCAATTTGGTGTCCTCGCTAGTAGCAAACTATCAAAATAAATACACCCTCCACCGATCTATTACGACTGCGGCAACATTACTTTTTTGGGTTTGCATTCTGGCTATTGGGCTGGGTGTGGTTTGTATGAGATGGTGTTCCATTAGCGTGGTCCCTCGTTGGGGACCGCTGGTGATATTAGATTTCTTCTCCTTAGTTCTTGTTTGGGGATTTTCGGACAGTTACCTTTATCATTGGAAAATGTTTGGAAACACCATCGTTACTGAAACCTATTCGCTAATTCTTGGGCCACCGAATGTACGACCTAAGCCATAAAGATCTTGTCGTTATTGACGTTGAAACAAGTGGGGTTAATCCATTCCGGAACGAAGTCCTTGCTATTGGCTTGGTTCCGCTAAATCCGGAGTTGCCCTCTGCGATTGTGCATGTTCGCCCCGATGTAATTGAGTGGACCGATTTTGCGAGAAAAAACTTCGATCGATATTCCTTAGAATGGAACGCCGAGGCGATCCCGCCACTGGATGCATGCAGTGCTATTGAGGCATATCTCAATGAAACATTTTCCGGGCGACCAGTTACGCCAATTGGGCACAACGTAGGCTTCGACTTGGGGTTCTTGAAGCGCTTAGCTTTTCTTGGTGGAAGGCAAGAGCTTAAAGGCTTATCACATCGGGCTATAGATACTCACACGCTGCTCTATTTGCTGGTCCTTCAAGGAAAGGCTCCGGAATGGGTCAGGTCATCGGATGGCGCCTTCAAACATTTTGGAATCAATATAGAAGATCAGTATCGTCATACTGCCCTTGGTGATGCTAAGGCGACGCGCGAACTGTTTGTGCGGATTCTTGACGCCCTTATTGATTGACCTAACTAACCCCAACCCATTGCTGTTTCTGTTGAAGAAGATTTGATGTGACTACTAGTATCTGCGACGCCTAACTTTTACTATTTGTGGCAGACAACGCACGCTCCGCCGCCCTCATCCTCGCCAAATAGCTCGTCGATATCCTCGATGCTTTCGACTGGCCGCAACGGATTGACCGGCCTCTTCTTAAGATTGCGTTGCTTGCGCTTTTCGTAATCCCAAACGATTTGCTGGATCCGCTCTGGTTTTTCCAACTCGCTTAACGGCTCCCCCTTCGACCATGTGAATGGCGAGCCGTGTTCAAGTGCGCTTTTCTCGTAGCTTTTGGCTTCTTCAAACGATTCTGGATGTCGCTCTCTTAGCTTGACCCACTCGATCTTTTGTTGGAAAAAGCAGAAGGTGCATCCACTGCGCGAGCGCCAGTCGTAGTATTTTGGGAGACCGACTCCGGATGAGTCAAGAATGTCCAGCACGCCGCGCTTGTCGATACCTGAATCTCGGAACGGGAGGCTGACGATCAGCCTCTCATGCTTTGATGAGTAACCCTCCCGATACTCCTCATCGGCGCGAATCGCGACATAGGTCGTGACTTTGTCGCCAGCCGCGAGCATTGGACGAATCCACTGCTCAAAGGGCGCGAGTTTCAGTTGGCGGGTGCACCAACGGGTTTGCGCCGAGGGCAAAAAGTGGTTGTATTCCTGCAGCCAGAAATCAAAGCCACGCCTTGGGTCCAAACGCGCGATGGGTTTGCCTAGAAAGCCTTCCAGCCGGCCCAGGAACTCGTAGACCTCCGGTAGCTCCTTGCCTGTGTCTGTGAAAAAATAATCGACATCGAGCTCGGGCCTGGTCTGACGAATGAAGACGGCCAAAGCTGCGCTGTCGCGCCCTCCTGAAATGCCTAGGACATGCCTATCAGCCAACGCGCTTCTCCCGAGTTTCGTCTTGCGCCAATTGCAGCCCAGTCTTTGCCAGCACAGCCATCAGAACGTCAGTTTTCAATCCCTGCGCGTTTAACTTTTCCACAAGTTCGGCGGCAAGGCTGTCCACCTTCGCGCGATGGCGGTCAGGGATGTCAAACTCACGCGAAATCGTCTGGGTTTCGCGACCGGCCCCGATTACTACGGCGAAGGCCTCGCTTGTGGGTTTGCGTCCTCTCACTGAGACCAACGCTTCGGACTGACGGAAGCGTAGCGCGAAACGTGCGATTTCAAGCAGGGCCGAATCGATGTCCCGGTCGTTCCAGTCGCGCGGTGGCTTGTTGGCGGCCAGACTCAAAATTCCCTCGATACTCTCCTTGCCCCCTTCATGCTTGGCAAGCCGGGCGGAGAACGCGTCCTGGCGCAGATCGCCAGTTACCCCCGCGACGACCTCGGCCCGCGCCCGCAAGCGTTCCAAATCGTCGGCAGGAGCGTCTAGAGCTTCGAGTATGCTCGACTCGATTCTTTTCAGCAGCGCGTCGTAGGCTTCGGCGAGCTCCTTGACCGGGCCGCGCAACGCGTCGACATATTCCTTTCCGTCGGCGCCGCCGAAGACCGCGGCCAAATCTACGAACAAGACCTTGTGAGGATCGCTTGCTTTGAGCAACGTGTCGCGCACTGAGCGGGCCTCCGGGCTCAGGCAGCCTGTCCGCTGAACCCACGCGGGCAATCCAAGAACCAGAGCCACAAGGCCGCGGGCCGCCTCCAGGGGATCCTTCGCGGCGGAGGCTGCTCCGACTTCGCTGAGAATCTTGGATATGCCAGAGAGGATCTTCGTCTTCTCCTGGTCGATGGTCACCCATCGCAACGAGAAACGCCGCGCGTCTTGGAGATATTCGTCGATGTCGGCGTCAGTGAGGCGCGGAACGAACACCCCATCTTTGTAGGCGGCAACATTTCCCTTGTGGGCGAGGAGAAAGGCCGTGAGAATCACAGGCATCACGCCGGCCCTGACACCGAGCGGTGGCGCCGACCATAATTCGTGAATATCGGTGACGCTGATACGCGCTTCTGAGTCGGAAAACAAACCTCTGGTCGCGTGCCACAGTTTCAGAAACGTGGTGGCGTGCTCGGAGTCAGGCGGCATGAACCGCCAAACGCCGTTTGAATCCTGGCGGTGGAGGCCCGTGCTTCGCAGCAATGTCTCATAGAGGCCTCGCTCGGCCGGGTAACCGACTATGCCGAGGCTCTCATCCTCCTCGTTGGTGAGCATCCGCCATAGCAGGTCGCGACGGGCTTTGACACTATTGCTTGAGAGGCTGTCGCGGTTGACCAGTTCGCTCCAAATCCCAGGAGCGTCCGAGAAGACTGTGTCAGCCAAGCTTGATGCGAGTTGCGAGAGACGCGAGCCAGCAGGCATCTCCTTATCATCGGCAACCCAGCTCGCACGCGCTAGCGCGGCGGCAAGCTGCTCTTCGAGATTGGCGCGCACGGCCGAAATCCTGGCCTGAACCTCACGTCTTGCGACTGGATCTCCCTGCAACTCATGCCTTGACTGCACGGATTGAAGCGACAGCAACTCGGCTCCGAGATCGTCAATGCGGACGTGATTAGGTGGAACTCCTATGACGACCGGCCAGGGCTTCATCCTCGAATAGGCACCGCACTCGCGCAGGGCCGCTTTGAGATTTTTTGTTTTGCTGGGCAGAGCCAGCAGGATCAAACCGAACTCGCCCTTTTGAGGCTTGAAGCTCTCAGCGGCCTGCTTTGCATCTTCCGCCCGGCATAGGGCGACGTCCATCCAGCGGAATGTCCCTGTTTCGTGATAATGCCGTTTGGCTATGACCGGATAAAGATCGGAGAGGCTCGATAACAGCTTGAAATCCACGCCTGGCAAAGTCGCGCGGGCTTGAGCTACGGCGGCGTCGATGTCGAAGTCGCTTCCCTCGAACACCGACCATGAGCCGATATGTTTCTTGAATAGGATTACCCGCCACTTGGCCAATTGTTCGAGAGCGTCGTCGATTTCCTCCTTTGACTTGTCGACGAAGATGGCGCGCAGGACTTCCGGTTCAGCCGCCAGTCCCGATCCGTTTCTGAACAGATCGATGACCGCGATGTTCTTTATGAGAGAGACATGAAGGGGTTTGTCGGTCTTGGCCTCGGCGCGCTCAACAGCCTCTACCGCCTGAGCCCATCTGTGCCCGTCAGAAGAGGAGAGAATCGCGGGCTCAAGATTGGCGCGAAGATAATCCCAGTAGTCGGCCGGGCAATACCAAGTTGCGTCCGCCTTCGGTGTCGATTGCAGATAAGAGCGGAAGCCGTAAGGCTCGACTGAGGAGAGAAAGCCGAAGGTGCTGCGCTCATTTTGTCCAAACTGACGCTTGGATATCGGGCCTAACAAGGCTGCCATCGTCGGATGAAGAGGCCAGCAGACATCAAGGGCGCTCGCGAAGCTCTCACCCACGGCGGGCCGGCGGGTTCTTATCGAGGCGGCTATCGCCTCGGATGCTTGGAGTGACCATAGCGGTCTGGCGTCGGCGTCGATTGCCCTGCCGATGAGCTCCACGACCTCGTCGCTTGCCGCGACCAGCGGAATGTCTGAGTAGCGGCCCTGAATCTTCGACCAGTCGTCACGTGTGTCTATTCCAAGTCGGGCGGCGTATTGTCCGAAGGACTGATGAAGGATGCCGATGACGACTACATTTCCTTTGGCCCGAGCAGCGGCCTCCGCGAGCTCCTGAAAGAAATAGACATCGTCGCCGGAGCCAAGAGCCGAGGCTTCGAGGAACTTGCCCATCTCGTCGATGATGAGTAGGGTTCCGTCGAGGTGATTTTCCTCGGCGGCTGAGCACAACTCCTCAATGACGGAGGAGGGCGAGGCTTTGCGGGAATCGGGCGCCAAGCCGAGCGCCTTGCGCAGCGCCTTGTGAATCTCCTGAACGACGCCGGCCCTCTTGCCAACCACTGGAACCGTCAGCCACCCGCGACGGGTGGGGAGAGCCTTTTCAAAGGCGGGTAAGTGGTCCAAGGGCAAAATCTGGCGGGCCTTGGCTCGCAGCTTTTTATCAGGGCCCAGCGCACAGGCAAGGGCCACGGCCAAGGAGGACTTGCCGCCTCCGAAGGGGCCGGTCCATGTGAAGGCGCGTTGGTTGCTGTCGCGAAGCTGCTTGGACATGCTGTCGAGAGCCGCCATAGCGGTTCCATGACAGATGTATCCCTCTAACGCGTCGGGCCGCCCCAAGTCGACATCGATGCGAATCGAGCGTTGGTAGTGGTGCGAGATTCGGACGATATCCGAAAGCATCAGGCTCTGAGCCTCAGTCATAGGATTTCGAAATCATCAGTGCGGAAAGGCCGTCGTTCTCAAAGGTTTTCCTATGGACTTGCCTAAGGCCCGCGGTGTCGGTCCACGAGAGGACGCCGCCTGTAAGCTCGTCGAGCGCGAACAGGCGTTCCGCCACGGAGTCCTCGTCGAGCTTGAACACTCGGCCCGGCGAACCTTCCCCGTAGGCAATCGACTCGAATGCCATGGAGCTGATGCCCGGAGATGTTCTGTCCCAATAGTCGAGCAGAGCGTAGGCGAACATGGCGTCATGCAGCGTCGCCTTGGGTCCGCGTCGAAACGCGAAGTGCCCTTTGCGTTCCTCACTGATGAGCCCGAGCTCCCCGAGCATCGGCTCGGCGAAGTCCTCCGGAGACCCTCCTGCTGATCGCGGGGCGTAGCTGCGAAGGCAGGTCTCGATGTCGCGCGAGAGTGTGGAGGTGGAGAGCTTGCGTTTGGGCTCGATGCGGCGGGCGTAGTCTGCAAGCGGAGCTTCTAGGTCGTCACGGGAAAACGTGGGCATCGTGACGTGGTTGAAGAGCCAATACCAAGTCGTGGCGCGGTTCCCCCGCCCGGCGAGCCACCAATGGGCATACCATGCCGTGGAAGGGTTCTCGGAGTAAGGATCCAATCCACCGTCGGTGAAAATGGCAATCGCGGTCGGCGACACGGAGTAGGCGCCGGGCAAATCATCGCGCAGCACATCGCAGGCCAACGCCCAATGGCGGATTGCCGCCACCATGTTCTTGCCGACACCGAATTCGGAGATCGCTCCGTCGTCGGAGAAGGTTGATTTTGGGACTTTCCCATCGGACTCAGCACGGTCAAACGCCTTTTTCAGCCACATTTGCCGGAGCGGAAAGGTCTCGTGCCCTGAAAAGTGGGCGACGTAGCCGGCCTGCGGGTTTGTTCTTTTCATGCCGCGATTCTACCGGATTTTACCGGCTACTGGAGAACCTCACCAGTGGGGCGAAGGGGAAAAAGAGGGCATTGCAGACGTCTGCACTTGCGAACGATGCGGGACGCGTATCCACACACCATCGCCATACCTCTCTCCCGCAGTTTTCCGCGGGCACCTGCATGCGGTTTTTGCTTGATTTTCGGCAACCAATATATCTTCCAAAAATCCTTACACCTTTTTCTTTACAACGCATCGCTCAATTTATAAGATGCAAACACACGACAAACACGAGTGGGCGAAAATATGAAAACCACCCGGAAAAGCGAGCTGACCAAGATAACAGCCAAGCTATACGCGCCGATGTATGCGGACTTCGACAAACAGCTGTCATCGGCTTTGTTGCGTCGGGACGCCTTCATCGACCGGATGATAGCCGTCGAAATTCCACACCTTCGTGAAGACCTGGCCGGCAAGGAAATGTCCTCGATGGCCAAGCGCTACGTGTCCCAATCGCTCAAGGGCATGGGCGGAAAGAAAGCCGACAAATTGCGGCAAGTCAGCATCAGCCTCCATTGGGAAACAGTGGACTCCCTCAATGAAGCCGTCCGCGACCACAACTTGGTTCGGGATTCGTTCATCAATTGGATGATTGCGTTGCTCCGGTCTTCGGACACGCTGCTTGAACGCCTCGGGCTGCCGGCGCGCATCACCGCCTTGCGCAGGTACGGCACCGAAGACATGCCCACGAGCCCGCTCAAAGCCATTGAGGAAATCCAGTCGGATCCTCTCCACTACCTACGGGCTGCGTGCGAAACCCAGCATGGATGCGGCTTGTATGCCCTCGCGCTGCCCACCGAATTGCATGGCCTCTCCTGCCATCTGCCGGACGAGGATGTTCCGGGAACCGCGGCCAACGAAGAAAAACATTCAAGAGACAAAGAACTCTTGGCGGACCTCGGAGATTTTGAGGCCGCTATCTCCCCGCTCAAGCAGAAGCAATCATAAGGAGAAGATGCCATGCCCACCACCAAACACGCGGCCGTCCGCGCTCAGCAAAGGGCAATTCCGCCGCTCATCGACCGGTGGTTGGACGAATTCGGCGAAGAGTCGTTCGACGGCAACGGATTGGTCCGGATCTTCTTCAGCCATAAGAGCGTTCGAGACATGAAACGAAGCCTTGGCCGCAGGCCGGTCGCCCTGATGAACCACTACCTGCGCGCGTATCGGCTGGAAAGCACAGACGGGAAAGCGATCACCACCGGATGGCTCACCAAGCACATACGAAGGAAATAAAGATGAACATCATTATCCCTCAGACGCCTCCTGCCGAGCTTGCCGGCTTTGAATGGAAGGTACCCTCAGCGCAAAGGCCGAGGAACCTTAGGCACTGTTCCACCGCCGTCTTCGTCTCAGCGTCGGGCACCGGCGTCGGGACGTCCTCCCTCGTAGAGGCTGACGAACATGTCCAACTGGCTGGCGTCATCTGACATCGCGTACCCGAATAGCGGAAGGCTGGCCGGGACAGATGCCCCGGCCAGCCTTCAACAATCTTCTGGATCAGGCAGCTTCCGCCAACTGCTTCCACTCATGCGCCGGCAAGTCGATCAGCCGGCCACCTAACGCTTCGAACTCCGTCGCGCGGTCGTAGTCCTCGACCTCCTGGCTGTAATGCGTCACCGCATTGACCAGCCCGTAGCCCGACAACTGGCCCTCGGCAATCAGATGGCGCAGCACGCCGGCACGTTCGCTGTCGTTCAAGGTATAGCGTTGGGCCAGTACCTCGACTGACTTCACCGGATCGCCCACGAGCGGGATGTTCAGCGTTTTCTGCAACTTCTGCGCCGTCTGGCGAAAGGTTGCCTCTGACACCGCTGCCTGCACCACGTC
>Ga0307375_10002500_pt1 | contig 18792 bp, 20 predicted proteins | sample TR1MG_FD_202531 | JGI IMG/M metagenome (GOLD analysis project Ga0307375, IMG submission 202531) | Soil microbial communities from Risofladan, Vaasa, Finland - TR-1 | ecosystem: Environmental > Terrestrial > Soil > Coastal area > Acid sulfate soil | place: Finland: Risofladan, Vaasa | collected...
AATGGATGCTCGATCTCAGCAGTAAAGATCACAGCGCAAACACCATCAACGGTGCCCGGCGAATCTTGTTCGGACTTTGCAAGCATGCAGCCCGACAAGGAGTAATCCAGTTCAACCCGGTTGGAGCAACCGACCCTGTCCGACGACAAGGAATCGAACAAACTCAAGTCCAGAACCCGTGGACGTCTGAAGAAATAACCAAGGTTCTAGACAACCTGGAGGATTCTCGACTCGACTGCTTCCTTCACCTAATGCTTCATACCGGCATGAGACCCGGCGAGGTTTTAGGGCTTAGGTGGGAAGACCTTGACCAAGACAAGACGATGATCACGGTGCGACACACTCTGAAGCAGGAACGGCTCATAACACCCGAGGGAAAAGGCGTTGTGAGACTCGTCCTCAACGATCCAAAGACAGCCCATAGTCACCGGGACATAAACATTTCAGCAGCGCTACGAAACGCTTTAGACCGGCAACAAATGACGCAATCCACTGACCGCATGATCGCTGGTCCAAATTGGAAGGAGACCGGACACGTCATCACCACATCCGCAGGAACCCCATTTTCAGCCTCAAACCTACGACAGGTTTACATCACATACCTTAAAACGATCGGGGTTAGGTATATTCGATTCCACGACATACGACACTCGTTTGCAGTGCTGGCACTCGATAGGGGTGCTCTCCTTGAGCAACTCAGTCAGACTCTTGGGCACACCCGCGTTGACACCACCAAGCAGATTTACGCCAAAGTCGTACCCCGCTATACAGAAGAAGTCATATCTTTCGTCAGCGATGCACTGCCACCCGCGCGGCGAAACCCCAGAATCGCCAATGAACCGGAAATCAAACCGCGTAAGAACGGTAGGTGAGTGACATGGGCAGAAAATCAAAACTGCACAACTCCAAAACGGTTGAAAACCTCATCCAGACCCTTAGGGCAGGTGTGTCGATCGAGGTGGCTTCTCAGTGCATTGGAGTCGCGAGATCCACGATGTATGGATGGATCCAAAGGGGTGAGAAGGCACGTCTTCGCTTGGAGGAGGGGCTGGAGATCAATGACAGAGAGGAGGAATACCTGGAATTGCTGGAAAAAGTTGAGCGTGCGCAAGCAGAGAGAGAGATCCAAGCGGTGACCACGATCAAGCGAGCCGGTGCTCGCGGCTCCTGGCGTGCCTCAGCATGGTTACTTGAACGCTCATTCCCTGAGCGCTACGGGCGAAAACGTGCGTATCGACCGCTGGAAAGAGTGGCCGAAAATCAAGATGCTTTAATGATTACCCCAGCCTTGCTTCGCTCGCTTGAAAAGAAGTTAAACCGAGTACTTGCCATGCGCGAGCAAACAGGTGGCGAACGACATCCGATCCCTCTGGACCCCATAGTTCAAAATCGGATTTGAAAGGAGCCCGGTAAGCATCGTCGCGATCTTTTGGATTTAACAAAACCCCTTTCATTCGCGCCAAGTATTCAAGGGCTCGATCACTCAGTTGGCGTTCAAAAATCGGCTTGGTGGGAGACAATCGGGTTAGTTGGTTCCTTGTAGCCTGGACGGTAGCCAGGGACAAGGATATGTTTTGATAACTAGTCAGGAGAAAAGAATGGGACTACGCGCAGCAATCAAACGCTCCAACGAGCGAATCGCGGCACAAGAAAAAGAACAATACGGGTACCGCATTAAAGGCAACCACGGCAACTGGATTTCCCTCAAAGGCGACATGCTCACCTTCAAATGCAGTCAAGTTCGAGTCACCAGCATCCACCTGTCACAAATCTCGGGAATCAACGTTAACCGAGCCCGACCAGGGCTTGGCGGCCAATGGTTGATTCGTACCGCTGGTAAAAATAATGGGTATCGCATCAGTTTCGCTTGGACTCAAGCATCTGATTGGGCTGACATGAAAACCCGTATCGACACCGCCATGAGCAACATGGTTCGAGGTATCCCCAATGAGTGACACTTTTAAGAAGAATTAGCCGGGACTCATTTTGCTGCGAATCCTCAAAGAACAACCGATCTTGAGCCGAGAATTGCTATAGGCAATGGCTGCTCAAAATATTCAGACCTGATTCATAGTGTCTGGCTTTGCTTTGGCCGTAATGTCCAGTCGGCACGCTCGAAATGGTTTGCACAATAGGTATTTGGGGCGGGCAGGTAGCACCAGACTACTTCGATGCGTTCACAAGTTGATAAAATCCGCCGCTCGCAGATTCGAAATTTCTGATTGAAGAAGCGAGTAGACCCCAATCACCCTTGTCGATGGCTTTTTTGCAGTCTCTTGTGCCGTACCAAAAGTCATCCAATGCGCTGCTCAAGATTGGATCAAATTCTGGCATCAGACTCTGGAGGCCTCTGAGGAAAACATCGTAATTTCTGCCCAGCGTCCAGCAATCATTCGCCGTGGCGGATGAGAAGTTCGCATCTGCTCGGCCTACGAAATCATCAATATTTCCAATAACAAGTCGAAGGTGTTGAATCCCAACCGCTGATAATCCAGCATATTTCTTAGAGGCAGCGATTGCCTTATCCGCCGCTGCCGCCGCCGCTTTGTCCGCTGCCGCTTTGTCCGCCGCAGCCGCCGCCACTTTGTCCGCTGCCACCTTTTGTTTCATTGCCTTGTCCGAGGCGATCTGATCTGCCTTCACTTTCGCGTCCGCGACTCTCTTCGCCTCTGCTTCGCTACGTTGCCGGGCTGCCAATTCACTATCCGCCCTTGCCTGTGTCACAGAAGCGTTGTATTGAGACTTCTCTGCTGGGTCTATGAGCAACCTAGTCGCCCTCGCAGGGGCGGCAGCAACCCCCAAAAGGGCGGACGAGATCAAAAATGCCACAACACCTCGACCGATCTTTGCGCCCTTTGACAGTGCCTTTTCCTGTTTCTGTGCTCGACACAAAAGCCATCGAGCGATCTGCACTGTTAATAGAGCAACTCCAATGAAGGCAACACCGGAAGAAATTGATTCAAAAGTGGTTGTGTTGCTTTTGAGACTGGAAACGACCTGTTGGTCCGAGAAAACCGCTCCAATAAAGATCACGGGGGGACTGACCCAAAGTGGAATCCTGTCGATCTTCGAGAGTATCTGCGTGACAAGCCCCATGGCGTAAGCATATGAGGATCCGGCCTAAAAGCATAGGTATTGCAAGGCTTAATCAAACCGCTCCGATGCAATTGAGCAACCAAATAGCAAAAGGTGCACACGATTCTTCGGTGCCTTTTTGAGTCCTGGCCTCTCATGCTGTGTCACGGTTGGATATTGCGGCGAGTTGGGCATGAGAGCCATAGCACGTCTGTGTCCGTCGTTTGCGGTAAAATGATGTGTCTCAAGAAGTGCGTCGCAAGCCCTGCGGCTGACGCGCTGCCAACCGTCTTCTCTCGGCACGGTGGTCCCGCGGGAAGAGACGCCGGTTGGACTGTCCGCCGGAAACTGAGAGGAGATTTCAATGGATGAGGAAACTGAAGATTTTTACGCAAACTTAAGAGATTCGTTCCATAGCGCTACTGCTGAAGCAGATCGAGCCATATCTAATTGGTGGTTGGTTGCTGCCGAACTCGTGCGTATCTATCCGCAACTTCAGTTAGAGGCCGCAAATTCAACTCAGGTTGAGATTGGCAACGATGTACAGGATGACTCGTTTCTTGAAATTGAAGCGAATGTCCCGCAAACCGTTCTCCGACTATTAGAACGCGAAACCCGACGAACGTTTGCGTGGCTTGGACCCACCCACGTTGGTTACTTCCTGGCGCAAGACTCTGCTTGGCGAAGTATTTCCCTAAGAAGTGTGCTGGAAGGCGGACCTCAAACACTGGCGCGTATTTACTCAAGATCGTGGCCTGACTTGCTTGCCGATTCCTCGACGGGCGTCGGGGAGCAACTTCCCCAGACGCACGCCGCGACGGTCTATGACATTGCGATGGCACTTTCGTGGCGCTCCGGGATTGGCGACGGCGTAACTGCGTCACCTTCTGGCGATGGATCATTGGAGGTTTGGCGCATCAACCTTCCGGAAAGCGGGCGTGAATCAAACCCCCGTTCAATATTTCACCGTGAGGAACTATTGGTCGACCTAAAAACAGGGACATGGCGAGATTCCCATGGAGCCGCCCTCCGACTCTTGATGCCATGGACGGAGAATTTACGATGAGCAAGCAAAACAAAGGGAAACGGCTTTACTTAAGGCCGCCAAAGGAAGTCTTTGAGAGCGAAGAGGCTATCCAGGAATGGGTTACGCAAGTGTGGTCTGCGTTCACTGGTCTTGAGCCGGAGAGCGACCCAGCCACGGGCTCAGCCACGGACTCAGCCACTCAAACGGAACACACTGAAACGCCAGGAGACGCCTCTCGTTCAGATGAGCGGTAAACTAGGCGTGAAACCACCAAGAGTTGCCCTCTCGGGCTTACTACGGATCAGAAGGTTGGGAGTTCGAATCTCTCCGGGCGCGCCAGTTCCGTTGTAAGGCTCCGCCTGATTCTTGACAAATTGGTTTGGTGTCCTTCGACTCTTCCCGATTAGAATCCATATATGGTCAAGATCCTTGAGTCCGTCCTAACTTGCCCAAATTGCGCGGCAAAAGTGGAACTGACGATGCCTATGGACGCTTGCCAATTCTTTTTCGCCTGCGAGCAATGTCAGGAAACACTTAAACCGCTACCAGGTGATTGTTGCGTTTTCTGTTCATACGGAAGCGTTCCTTGCCCGTCCCAACAGCCTTAAAAAGTTTGGATGTTCTTTTCGGTCATTGAGGCAGACAGTAGTTTGTGTACATCGCCCTCAATTAGATGCGCCGATTTGTCGCTTGGCCAGAATGTCACTTCGTCGTCATACCAGCACGGGACTACATGGAAATGCAGGTGCGGAACGCTCTGCCCCGTAGCAGGACCACTGGCATTGAGAACAACGACACCTTCTGCGCCAAGCGCCGTCGTCATAGCCCTACCTACTTCTGAGACCAACCGCATTGTCGCGGATAGATCATCTTCCTCAGCATCCAGCACGCCTATTGAGTGTTTGCGTGGGAGAACCAGAGTGTGGCCGGGGGCGAGCGACCCTTCTGCCAGCGGAAGAAACGCAACCGCCGTCTCGTGCTGCGCAACCCACTTCGCTGGAGCGCCGTTGAGAATGTCGCAAAACACGCAATCTGTCATGCGTCATATTATTCCCGTACGCGATCAATTGGATACATGGCGAGAACATTTCAGGCTAGGCAGTGATCCAGTATCGCCTCGTCAAAACTCCAGGTCCTTGCTCCACGGTGTTTTCCAGTGCGCCGCCGCATCTTTCGATAACAGCGGCGGAGGCCAAGTTCCTGTCATCGCAGGTAACAAGTACTTGCTTTAGGCCCAGGTCTCTTGTGATTCCTAAAGAGAGCGTGAGAATCTCCGTCGCAAAACCTCTTCGTCGAAATTGCGGACGCACGATAAAACCTATGTGGCCACCAAAGTTCTGGAGGTAGTCGTTCAATTCGTACCGAATTGAAGATCTCCCTACGATTTCGCCGTTAACCTCAGCAAGGAGAAAAGTAGCGGGCACCCAATCCGCAGGTGTATCTATGCCAGCTTCGGCCTTTACATAGGTGGCCATGAATGATGCCCAAGTTTCCCCGTCATCCATGAAAAGAAACGGAGTTAAAAATTCATCGCTGGCGACTTCTTGAGATGCTTGTAGGCAGACGTCCCTGTCTTCAAATGCAATTTGTCTCAAGATCATTGCGAAAGCATCTCATATGTTTCAGCGCTTAAAGGGTTAGGAGAAACTCCTTCAGTTCCACTTGGTACCACTGGTTGGTCAAGCCGAGATAAGTCATCCCGAGCCGCTCGCATACTGCAGAGCTTCTGATGTTCTTGGGGTGGACCACAGCACGAAGATGATGGACACCGCCTTGCTTGGCGCGCGATATTACGGATCCAGCCGCTTCCGTTGCGATCCCGTTGCCCCACACATTTGGATCAAAGTGCCATCCAATTTCAAGTTCTTCGGCCTCGGTTCCATCTCTATTTGTCAGGTTGACGAACAGAATCGAACCCACCGGATGGCCCCGATATTCACCTAATTTCGGCACAACTGCCCAGATGCCCATAATTCCTTTCCTTCTCGTCTCCCATCTAATAATTTTCGCTTTCGCTTCATCAAGATTGTTGACGGGTGAGGGAGATAGGCCCAGAAATTCATTGACTTCCGGCTTGGAATATATGTCTAGGACGGTATCCGCGTCCTCTTCATTCCAACTCCGAAATTCCAGTCTTGCGGTTGACTCCGGTACGGGCGGAACGAGTTTGCTCATGAGGGAGAGTGAAGCATAACCCGGTCACCAGTTGAGTAATGAGATTATTTCATTAGCTACGTCTTCAGCGCTGCGTTCGTCGTTCTGCACGACAAAGTCATCAAGTGCGAGATCTTTTAGTATCCCAGCGAGAGTGTCAGTGCGACCAAGGTGCCAATCGCGGGAATGGCCCTCTGGTTGTCGCTGCGTAAGCCGCGCCCGGCAGGTAGCCGAAGAGGCTTCAAGGCGAACGATCTTCAGCTGGACACCTGGCAACGCTTCTTCGTAGTGGGCTCGATCAGACGCATTTTCAACTACGCGGGCCACCACAAAATACTGAATTCCAGCAGCGACATAGTTGGGCCAGATTGCAGCGAGATTGGCAAAGGCTAAACGGTCGTTGAATCTGTCGTCAGTTGGCGGCGGATCCATCTGGCAGAGCCAATCCAAATCAACGACGCCGCAGCGAGAACCTCGACGCGAAAGGACATCGCCTATTTCTTCGGCAATGCGGGTCTTGCCGGCTCCCAGTGTTCCGGAGATCAGCACGGCTCTAACCATGTCGGTACGTTATCCCAACGCCGCAGGAGGCAAGCCGCCGCTCACGGGAGGCAAGGCGCCGCTCACGGGAGGCAAGGCGCCGCTCACGGGAGGCAAGCCGCCGCTCACGGGGAAGGGAGGAGCCGTGTCTCCTCCTCGGCGGTGAGCCACGTCGGTGGCCACGGCTTGTCGCCCCACCAACTGACCACGTCATCAATGGTCTCGTGCAGCGTTCGATATCGAAGCCCGGCGGCCAGCGCCGCAGCTGGATTCATTGCCAGCGCGGTCTCCGTCGGGGTTCCGGTCCAAAGTGGAAACTTTGACTCTAGGTCCAGTTCGATAACTCGTTCCGGCGAAACCCCGACCACTTCAGTTCCGGCTGGCCCAAGATGAGTAGCAACCGATTCGATGAATTCAACGAATCGCGGTGCTGGAAACGGTTGAGCCGCATGAAATTCGCCGGTGGTCCGATTGCTCAACAAAGTGACGACGAATTCGCCAAGATCTCGCGCATCTATATATTGCATCGCACTTGAATGAGGCCCCGGAACCGCGATCCTTCCGCCTCGGAGCGCCCGCTGAACCCAATATGGAAACCGCAGAGTCGCATCGTGGCTGCCTATTACATATGTGGGGCGAACGATTGTAAGTTGCTTACCAAAATATTGGTGCGCCGAACGTTCGCATGCGGCCTTCAAGGGACCATACGACTCATTGGTAATTGGCGAATCGTGATCGAACAATCCTTCATCCCAGAGTTGAGCCGTTAATTCTGTAGCTCCTTCGCTTGGCGGGTCCGCATAAGCCGATACGGAAGAAATCTGGAGGTGGTGGCCGCCCCGATCGCCGAGAGCGGTTGCCAAAACCTCTACATTCCGCGGCCGATAGGCGGTCGTGTCGACGGTTGCGTCAAATGAAAGTCCGGAGAGCGCCGAAAGATCGCCACCTCGATCGCCAATTAGTCGAGTGACCGACTGCGGCAAATCCGATGGTGTGATGCCTCGGTTTATGACAGTTACCTGATGCCCGGCGTTGACCGCCGCCCAGGCGATCGCCCTTCCCACAAATGAAGTTCCGCCTGCGACCAGAATTCGCATAAGCACTCCTTTAAGTATCGCTCGCTGTCCTAATGAACCTTAAATGAGCGCAATTCGATCGTCGTCGTGAAATTGGTCTAGAAATCTTCTCAGGAAGACCTCAGTAATCCAATCTTTTGCCGATAAAAAAGTTTCTCCTTGCCGCGAAAGCCTCAGCAAGTCGGCTCCTAACCGATAGGGATACCAACAAAGCGGTTTCAATGAAAGCTAAACGACCATGGAGGGTCCTATGAGTATCGAAGGCGTAAGTTTGGTGTCGAGTCAAGCAGCGGCGGCTGCTGCCCAGACAGGTGCATCGCGCGTTGACAGCGACGGAGACCACGATCACGGCGCGGAAGCCAGCGAAAGCAGCAGAGGTGCTGCTGCGGCGTCATCCACAGCGGCATCCGCAAACGGAAGCAGGGTGGATCACTACGCATAGGAGTGGCTGAAGTGGCTCAGGTGGAGGTCCGAATCAAGCCAATCGGCGCAAGACCAGAGCGGTGACGTCGTCAGAGGCAAATGCTCTTGGGGCAAGCGCGGCGATTTCATCAACAATTGCTTGAGCGGTCGCAGAAGTACGTACCAGCGCGGCTATTTCGTCGAGGATCGTGAGAGTGCCATCAAAAATATCCAACACTCCATCACTCATGGCAATTAGAGTGTCGCCGGGTTTGAGAATCACGGACTTTTCCTCCCAGGACTCATTAATCTCTACGCCAAGGGGGAAACTTGTCGTCGCTAGACGATCCGTGCGTCCATCCGCATGCACGAGAAGTGTTAAGCCGTGTCCGGCATCTATGTATCGCAACTCTCCGGTCTCTTTGTTGAGCCTGGCATGAAATAGCGTAACGAAAGTGCCGGTGCCACTGAGGTCTTCATCTAGCGTGGCAGCCGCACTGGAAACGGATTTGCCAACGGCACCAACTCTCGATTCTGCACGCAAGACGGCTCGGACGGTCGCCGCGATAATCGCCGAGCCGATTCCTTTGCCCATGACGTCGGCCAGGGTGAAGACTGCGCCTCCAGACACGGCATACCAGTCGTAAAAATCACCACCAACTGCATGTGCTGGGCTGCAAGTTCCGGCCACCTCGTACCCCGATACATCAATGAGCTGTTTTGGAGATAGGCCGCGTTGCACTTCGGCCGCTCGATCCAGATCCTTGGCAGAGGTCAATTCATCCTGAATCGAAAGGGCCAAGTCGGTCATGGTCCAGCAGCGAAATTGCGGCGGCCTGGACTCCCAGAAGTTCCTTAACCAGTCTAGTTACCCGGTCGTGTCTCTCTTCAGGCGGAGTGTCAAGAATACCCAGTGCATCGAGGGCACTCTGCCTCACAGCCTCATCGGTAACAGCGACTATTTTCTCTTTCGCTGAATTCGCCAACGGTTGAGGTTTCCGTCTCGTTCGTAACTTAGTTCATCTACCAGTGCTTGAATTAGCGGGATGCCTCGACCAGATTCCGATAAGCCGTCGGGCATTTCGCGGCCTAGCAACTCCACGCTTCCTGGCTCACCGGTGTCTCGCAAAATCGCCTCAATCTGGCCAGATGTGATCGCAGTCGTTAGCGTGCAGGAGACACCCGAGCCAGTATCAGCGTACTTAATCACATTGGAAACGAGTTCAATCAGCGCCGTTTCGAAACTGATCCGGTCGATCATTTGAATATCCGGAGTTCCCGCCCACACTTCTTCGAGGAGTGAATGCACGGCGTTGACATCATCGGGTGGCGAAGACATTACAAGTGTGTGGATCATCGCGTCAGCCATTGTCGAAGGCGCTTTCTGCGTTGTTGTACGCGGATAGGACTCGTTCCATATTCGTTAGTTGAAGTACAAGCTGAACTTGCTCGGTTGGCGAAGCGATTCGGAGATCTCCGCCGGCTTGACGGGTGGTCTTCAGACCGCTGATGAGTGCGCCCAGACCAGATGAGTCTATGAAATCTACCTGAGCTAGATCAAGAGCAATTCGAGCATTGCCCTCGGCCACAGTGGAATTGATCAGTTCTCGCAGCGCCGGGGCGCTCACCATATTGAGTTTGCCGCTTGGTTGAATGACGGTAACGCCGCTATCCAACTCCCAGACCTTGAATTCCATTACGAGGTTGCCTCCTTGGGTTTGAAGCCCTGGTACCGAACTGCGGGGATCAGGACACTAAGACTAACCAGGTTAAACACAACCCATGCTGAATTGATAAGGATTCCGATCGGATCTGCCGAGCCTAGAGCGGCCCGAACGATCCCAACTACGGAGGCGGCCACCAAGATGGCAGCGGTAGCCATCTGGATCCGGACTAATCGCCACGGCCGCTTGGTCTCTTGCCGAGTCTTAGGAGTGACTACAAATCCCAGCGGGCGGTGGAAGAAAACGTTTGCAATGGCGCTGGTGGTTGCCTGAATCCAAACGGGGAACAGCGCCAGGCTGTACTGAGTTCCTCGCCAAGTGGAGGTTCCCCTGCTGGCATAGGCGAATAGGACCTGGTAGCCGATCATGAATGGCAGAAAATGCAAGAAAAATGTCAGGGACGTAGTACGGACCGGCAGGATTCCAAAACATAGGAAGATGACTGGCGCCGTGAAATAGATGGCTGCTGCAAATCCATTCAAGTAGCCCCACATGGTGGAGAAATACATGAGCCGCTGGCCGACGCTCATTCCACGCTGAAATAGGGGATTCTCGCGAAGCATTACCTGCATCGTGCCTTGCGCCCATCTGAGGCGCTGGGACAGCATTGCCCCGATGTCTTCCGGCGCTAGTCCGATTGCCAAGAGTTCATGGTGGTAAACGCTTTTCCAACCAAGGGCATGGAGACGCATCGAAGTTGCCATGTCCTCAGTAACTGAGATTGTGGCAAGTGGCATCAGCGGTTGAGCCTCGTCCGATCGATCGACGTCAATTGAACGAATGAGCGTTTGCACTGATTCTATTGCGCCTAGCGGTGAGAGATCGCGCGCGGCAAGAGTGTTAACGGTCTGGTTGATGTCGATCAGTACATCCCAATTCTCATCTGTCTTGGTATGCATTTTCCGGATCGCTTCAAGGTCACTCGCCATCAAGTGAAGGTCGTTAGACACCAATTCTCGTGACACTTTAGCCATTTGCTGCTGAAGATCATATGTTGCAGTGCCCAACGTCTTTCCATTGGCAATTGCAGTGCGAGTTTGCTCAACCGAGGCCGAAATCGATTCCAGAGCAGAATGAATCGATGGGTCTTTTGACTTGTTCGCTTTCTTGGCTTGCCTAAGAACCTTAGCTGCGCCTTGAAGTGCGGTTGCAATTGCGCTCTCGAGTTCTAATACATACCGTGTTATTCCTAATTGCATCAAGGCCTCACGCCGCAGGATCGCATTTGATCCACAGAAGTATGCGGCATTCCAGCCATCTTTGCCCTGCTGAATTGGTCCATAGAAAAGTGGTGCTTGGCTTCCTAGCGGGTCTGACGTAGATACATTTCCGAATATTTGTGGAGTCTGGACGAAAGCGACTTTGGGGTCATCAAAATAGCCAAGGGTATGGTCGAGAATTGTTGGTCGCGCGATTTGATCGGCATCAAGGATGAGCAGAAATTCGCCCGTCGTCGCCATGAGTGCGTTATTGAGGTTTCCGGCTTTTGCATGCAGTGGCCGATTTTTCCAATTGCTGCTGCGAGTTATGTATCCCACTCCCAGGTTTTCAGCCGCCTCACGCATTTCATCACGTGCCCCGTCATCAAGTATCCAAGTCTTGTGAGGATAAGAAATATCGATGGCTGCGCGGGCGGTTGCCTCGACCAATGAGACAGGCTCGTTGTAAGTCGTTATGAATACGTCGATGCTTAGCCCAACTTGAGCAGGTGGCGGTAGTTCGCGCTGATGCACTCTCCACATGGTCAGGCTAAAAAATGCTACGTCTATCAAGTTGTATGTTTCTGCTACCACCAATGGGATAGCAATCCACCATGCGCGCATATTTAGGGAGAAGAACCAACGCCATGAGAGGTAGTTAACGCCTAGCATCAGCGTGACTATGCTGATTAAGCGCAGAACCAGCAGCCTCTTCATAGGCGTAAACCATCCTCATTCTCTGCGTAAAGGACTTAAATAGGTCGGGATCTATTGGATATCAGCCGCAGGACCATAGTAGGTTGCAATTATGAATGACAACAGTAGCTCGGATGCTTTACATGCCGGGAAGATTCGCGTTGGTCTTCTCGGATTTGGGAAAACCGGCAAAGCCGTCGCGGGAGTTCTTCTGCAAGACCCAACGATTCACTTGGAGTGGGTTCTGCGAAAGAGCGAGCGGTTGGAGTTTCGATCAGTCCCAGAATTTCTAGGCATTGAGTCATCTGAGCCCGGCTTGATTTACCCAACGTCGAGATTTGATATTGAAGAGTTGTTGGATAAATTTCCGGTGGATGCAATTGTCGATTTCTCTTCGGAAGAGGGAATTTTCTACTATGGGAAAGCCGCTGCGGCTAGAGGAGTAACTATTGTTACTGCCATTTCGCAGTACACGAAGAAGCAGATCGACTTACTCGACGAGTTGTCAAAGAGCACCCGCGTGCTTTGGTCACCAAATATCACTCTTGGGATCAATTTCATGATTCTGGCCGCCAAAACCCTTCGAGATATCGCTCCCAATATTGATATTGAAATTGTTGAAGAGCACTTCAAGGCCAAACCTGAGGTCTCTGGAACTGCACTCATCATTGCCAGAGCGCTCAACGTCGAACCAGAAAATGTGAAAACAATTAGAGCCGGCGGGATCATCGGGGTTCACGAGATCCTCTTCGGGTTCCCGTTCCAGACGGTGCGGCTCCGCCATGAATCAATTTCTCGAGAGGCGTTTGGGAATGGGGCGAAATTCGCAGTTCACGAGCTTAGGAATCGAGAACCTGGGCTTTACAAGATGGATGACTTACTCGGTGGCTACTTCGTCAACTCCAATATCCAATATTTGCCGGCTGCCGCGCTAGCCGCTGGCCGTCGAAACAACGGAGCATTTGCTGGCATGCGTAGATTTTGGGATTCCTTGAAGTCGCCGACTGCAGGCGGTAGATAGACCTCCAAATTGGCCAGGACATTTCTTGGCTAATTCGCTACCGTGAAGACTCCTTGTTGGAATGGCGGTGCGCATTATGGAAAATATGTCTCGCCGGGTCTTCGGCTCGCTCGTCGGCTCAATGTTCACGGTGGTCGCGGGGTCAAAGGCGTTTGGTGCCGCCAACCTACAGTTTCCAACCAAGAAGAAGATCAAACAGAAGAAAAAGATCAAACACAAGAAGCACAGCTCAAAGCCTTCGGCAAAAGCGTCTTCGACTTCCACTCCGCAAAGTCCGAGTGCGGTCCTTTCTAATAATCAGCCGGTGAAGTTGACCGACATTGCGGTGGGTCAGAGTCTTTCGGCCACCTATGTGGATGCCGAGACCAAGATTTCTAAGAACATCCTTCTCCACCGCTCAAGTGCGACCTCCGTGGTGGCCTTCTCGGCGATCTGTACGCATAGGGGTTGCATCGTCGAAGCCATCCAATCTTCGAGTTTCGATTGCCCATGTCATGGCTCGTCGTATGACAGTCAGACCGGAGCTGTACTAGCCGGACCGGCGCCACGTCCCCTCACGCCGCTAACGGTCGAGATCAAGAACGGTGCGTTGGAAATCTTGCCGGGATAGTCAGCCGTTGGGGTAGGTATTTGAAGTAATAAAGACGAGAATTGCCAGGTGAAGATAAGTTGCGTTGGCACGGCCCCGATGGCGATTGCTCGAGCGGCAGATGCTGTCCTGACAACTCTTTATGAGCAGTGGCGGCAGAATCTATCGGCTCATCTTGTGATCAGCGGCGGTAGGTCCGGGGCAGATTTGGCGGCCACGATCGCCGACGGGTTGAAAAAACCAAGACCCAAAGTCCTACACGTCTGGTTTGCAGACGAACGATTCGTCGAATACGCCGACCCTAACCGCAATGACACGCCACTAATTCATGCGCTGGCGCCAGTTGGTTGCACGTTAGTAGTGCACCGCTATGGCACTCCATCTCAGGGGACTGTTATCGACGCGGCGAAACGCTATTCAACAGATCTAGCCGCCGTACTCAGGGGCGAACCCTTCACCACTGTGGTCATCAGCATGGGCGAGGATGGGCATATCGCATCAATTTTTCCCAATCGCGACGATTCATCCGGCGATGTCTTTGCGCTAGAGGATGCCCCAAAAATGCCGCCGCTTCGGATCTCGCTTTCCCTCAACCGGCTCTCGACAACTTACGAGTGCATTCTTCTCGCGGTTGGATCATCGAAGTTACCAGCCATTCAGGGGCTTCTCAGGAAAGACCCATCACTTCCGGCTACTCTGTTAATGGACAAGACTCCGATCACCCTAATTACCGATCAACCGATCGAAGATTATGGCCGGTCAGCATGATTCATACGCGCATGATTAATACGCAAAGGCAGCGAGTTTAGGGGCGGAAACGTGGAGTTTGTAATGGTCGGCTTGGGTCGAATGGGTTCGAATCTCGCCCGTCGCCTCCAACGCCATGACATTGAGGTCGCAGTTTTTGATATCGACGCCAAGGCTGTGGCGCGGATGGAAAAAGAAGGTTTTGTCGGCGTTAAAGATCTCGCCGACATCAAGGCCATCGTCAGCTCGCCGCGAACCGTCTGGGTGATGGTGCCTTCTCAAGTTGCGTCGGAGACGATCAGAGCTGTGGCAGCCAATCTTGAACCAGGCGACACGATCATTGATGGCGGAAACAGTTTCTACCGCAACGACATCGCTAATTCTGATTTTCTTGCGAAGTCAGGAATCAACTTCGTTGATGTTGGCACCTCTGGTGGAGTGTATGGACTTGAGCGCGGGTTCAGCCTCATGATCGGCGGCGACCAGAAAGTCGTCGAGAGATTGACGCCAATTTTTTCTGCGCTCGCACCCGGCGTCGAGTCGGCGCCGCGAACGCCAGGAAAATCCGGGAAACTGCAAAGCGGGGAAGCTGGCTACCTGTACTGCGGTCCAGCCGGTGCCGGCCATTTTGTAAAAATGGTCCACAACGGCATTGAATATGGCGCAATGTCGGCCTACGCCGAAGGATTAAATCTGCTGGACAACGCCCGAAACGGGATCCAGCACAATGCTGCGATCGATGGGAATCAAAAGACAACTTACGATCTTGATCTTCCGGCTATAACTGAGGTCTGGCGACGTGGTTCGGTGGTCGCCTCCTGGCTGCTCGATCTCACGGCGGAGGCGTACACAGAGGATCCAACACTTTCTGGCTTCACCGGCGAGGTGCCGGATTCAGGCGAAGGCCGGTGGACGGTGGAAGCCGCGATCGAGGCCGGCGTACCGGTCAATGTGCTTAGCGCGGCGCTTATGGGCCGCTTTGCATCCAGAGGGAATGACACCTATGCAAACAAGGTGCTATCGGCAATGCGCAAGAAATTTGGCGGCCATGCTGAAGCAAAGTAACCGGAATACTAGACGAGGAAGTAATTACTGATGCGCGCAGATGTTCTGGTTCTCTTTGGCGCGACGGGCGATTTGGCCAAGAAAAAACTCTTTCCTGCGCTCTATCAAATGCAATTGCACGATGTATTGAACGTCGATGTAATCGGAGTTGCCTCCACCAAGTGGGACCACAAGCAGTTTCTGGCCCATGCAGAGAAGTCGATTCGCGATGCCAATGATGAAGTTGACGAAGCGGTTCTCAAGGGTCTGCTCGACGAACTCTCCTTGATCGTCGGTAATTACGAAGACTCCAAAACCTATAGCGACCTAGCCGATGCGTTGGAAGGTAAGAAGCTTCCGGTTTTTTACCTAGCCATTCCACCCGCTCTGTTCGAGACGGTGACAGAGGGACTTTCAAACGTCGGATTAACCAACGACGGACGAATCGTCGTTGAAAAGCCTTTTGGTCGTGACCTGGCTTCGGCTATTGAGCTTCAAGCTTGTCTCGAGCGGATCATGCCAGAACAACAGATTTACCGAATCGATCACTACCTAGGCAAAGAATCCGTCGAAGACATCCTCGTTTTCCGCTTTGCGAATGCGATCTTTGAACCGCTCTGGAACCGCAATTACATTTCAAGCGTTCAGATCACGATGGCTGAGACTTTTGGAGTGGATGGGCGAGGAGGGTTCTATGACGGCGTGGGCGCCACCCGCGATGTTCTGCAGAACCATCTACTGCAGGTTTTGGCGATCATTGCAATGGAACCGCCCAGCGATCGCTCGCCATCCTCGATGCAGGACGAGAAGACGAAGGTGCTCCGGGCGATCACCAAACTCGAGCCGAGCGATGTTGTTCGTGGCCAGTACGTGGGTTATCAAAATGAGGCTGGCGTGGCAGATGATTCGCGCACCGAGACGTTTGTCGCCGCAAAGTTCAACATTGAGAATTGGCGTTGGGCAGATGTCCCGTTTTATCTGCGTACCGGCAAGCATTTGAAGCAGACGTTGCTTGAAGCTGTTATTGAGTTCAGCCGTCCCCCGCGCATGCTTTTTGCCGATCATGCTGCGGGTAACTCATCACCGAATTTGCTCCGATTCAGACTGGGGAAGAACGACGGCGTCGATATTGATTTGCAAGCCAAAACCCCAGGGGATGCGCTAGCCACACAAGGCGTAAACCTGACCGTCGAATTTAGTTCGGCGCTCGGAATTCGAAAAGAGCCCTACGAACGCCTACTTGGCGCAGCTCTTGATGGCGACCACTTCAGATTCACTCGAATTGATTCGGTGCTTGAGTCGTGGCGCATACTTGAAGATGTCCTTGGCGAAGCGCCTCCTGTGCATCCATATTTCAAAGGCTCGTGGGGCCCGGAACAGGCCGACGAGTTGGTGCCAGATGGATGGCTTGGCGTCAATTAATCATGGAAAAGCGACGACTCAGATTCGCCGCCGTCGCAACCTTGATTTGGGTCAGTGGAGCGATGGGGATCACTACTCCTGCGCAAGCGGCAGGTGCAAGAGTTGAAAATCTGACGCTGACCGGCGCCGGAGTCAGCCTTGATGCCACGATCTATTTGCCGTCTAGGCGTCCGGCACCCGCAGTTCTGCTTGCCCACGGTTTCGGTGGAAGTAAGAACTCGGTTGTCACCGAAGCAAAGTTGCTCCAATCTCGCGGCTATGTCGTACTGGCGTGGACCGCACGGGGATTTGGGAAGTCCACTGGCACGATTTCGATGGATTCGCCAAATTATGAAGTGGCCGATGTAAGCAAATTAGTTGACTATCTAGCCACCCGCCACGACGTTATTCAAGATGGCCCGAACGATCCACGGGTTGGGATCACTGGCGGTTCTTATGGCGGTGCGATCTCGCTTCTGGCCGCAGGTTACGACCATCGGATCGACGCAGTCGCCGCCGATATCACGTGGAACAATTTGCAGAGTGCGCTCTTCCCGCAGAGCGCCGTCAATGTGCCTGAGCCGGGGCCGTTCAAGCGAGTTTGGACCGGTACCTTTTTCTCGATTGCATCGCTCGGAAAGACAAGCACATCAGCGCAGCCTCAGGATCGTCTCTGCGGGCGATTCTCGCCTCAGTGGTGTGCGGCATATCAATCAAGTGTGGCGATAAGTTCGCCGACGCCGGAGATTTCTGCGCTTATGGAGGCATCTTCGCCTTCCTCGATCGCCGCGCAAATCAAAGTGCCGACTCTGCTTATGCAAGGGGAGGACGATTCACTCTTTCCGTTATCCCAGAGCGCGATAACTGCCAACGAGATTAGGTTAGCCAATCCAAGTGTGCCACTGGCGATGATCTGGCATGGCGGCGGTCACGATGGCGGCTTCAACGATAGCGAACGTCTTAATTCACAAGTTGCGGATTGGTTTTACATTCACCTTAAGGGAAAGAAAAAAGCATTTCCCAAATTTCAGGTGACCGAAAGTGCGGTTGCTATTTCATCGCAAGATTCGGCGCCGATTCCACGGGCATTCGATAGCCAGACATTTCCGATGGACGCCAAATTTATGCCGGTTGCGATCAAGGGTGGCCCAAGCACTCTGATCGCACCAGCCGGCGCGATACCAAGCGCCGTGACCGCGCTCCCGGGTCTTGGCTCGGCGCTCTCTCTTGCCGGTGGCTACGGTGCATTTCTTCCCGGACAGAGCGCCTTTTTTGACTCGAAGCCATTCAAATCAACCGTCACCATTGTTGGTTCATCGCGAGTGCGAGTTAAAGTCACCAGCACGACAAGTGATGCGACACTTTTCTTCTCGCTTATTATTCGCTCGCCAAGCGGCCGAATTACACAGCCGTCCGGACTTGTCGCTCCGGTTCGATTAACAAATATTCCGGTAGGTGGCGCGACGATCGATGTTGCCCTTCCCTCCATTGTTGCCAATGTCTCCCCCGGGGATCGGATTGCGCTCGCGGTTTCCTCAACTGATCTTGGTTACTCAATGCCAAATGATGGCCGCGTCTACAGCGTTCAAGTCGTAACGTCTGATGTTTCGATCCCGACGATGGCGCTGCGGGCGGCTCGAAGCACCGCACTTCTACTGGCGTGGCCACTGGTTGCCCTCCTCGTTATTGCCCTGGCATTTCTCTGGGTTTATTTTTCAAGGCCTAGACACACTTCGCGGACTGCTATCCGAATGCAGAACTCACCGCTTGATCAACGTCCGTTGGTTTCGGTTAGTAATTTGGCAAAGCAGTATGGAGACGGTTTCTTAGCCGTCAAGGATTTATCATTCACCGTCGAGCGGGGTCAGATTGTTGGGTTGCTTGGGCCCAATGGGGCTGGCAAAACCACCACGCTTCGAATGCTGATGGGATTGATTCTTCCGACGCAAGGCGATTTAGAAATCGATAGCGTACAGGTGTATCCCGGATCGCCGGCGCTATCGCGAGTCGGCAGTTTCGTCGAGGGACCAGGTTTTCTTCCGCACTTAACCGGCCGGGAGAACCTCGATCTTTACTGGCGATCCATTGGCCGGAGCG
>Ga0307375_10002501_pt1 | contig 18781 bp, 21 predicted proteins | sample TR1MG_FD_202531 | JGI IMG/M metagenome (GOLD analysis project Ga0307375, IMG submission 202531) | Soil microbial communities from Risofladan, Vaasa, Finland - TR-1 | ecosystem: Environmental > Terrestrial > Soil > Coastal area > Acid sulfate soil | place: Finland: Risofladan, Vaasa | collected...
CGATTCCCCTTGGGGATGTCAGGATAAGCCGGCCTCTGGCCGGTTTTTCTTTGGAGGCGCGCATATGACAGGACGGGAGCGAGTCCTAGCCTCGGTAGCCCATGAAGAGCCCGATAGAGTTCCCATTCTCATAGGTCCTACCAACGCTACCGGCATCAAGATGAAGGCCTATCGGGCTCTCAAGGCAGAACTCGGCCTCGGGGGCGAGGATCGGTACATCTACGACTGGCCCGAGCTCGGAACGGCCTCGCCCGACGAAGAAGTCATGCTTCGCCTCGGTTCGGACGTTCGAGCCGTGCTCGACCGCTTTCCCGCCGCCGTGTACGATCGCGCCCGCTCCCGGCCTCCCCACGACCCGTTCTTCGACGATTGGGGCACCGGATCGACCGAGATCGAGAGCGGACACTGGTACCCGGGCATCCATCCCATGGCGGACGCCACCAGTCTCGCCGACATCGAAACCTATCCCTGGCCGGACATGTCCGATCCGAGCAGGGTGGCCCATGTCCGCGCCCGGACCGAAGAGCTCGCCTCGGAAGGCGACTACGCCGTGCTGGGCTGCCCCTGGCTGCTTTTTCCCTTCGAGCGGGCCCACGCCTTGCAAGGCCTCGATCGCTTCCTCGAGAACATGCTCGTAGAACCCGAGTTCGCGAGCGCCCTGTTATGGAAGATCGAAGGTCTGTGCAAGGATCTCATGGGACGCTTCCTCGACGAGGCGGGCCCGGGCCTCGACATAATCAAAATCGGCGACGATCTGGGCAGCCAGGACAATCTGCTCATCTCGCCGACACTCTATCGCGAACTGCTCAAGCCGGTTCACGCCGACCTCATCGCCTTCATCAAGTCCAAGACGAAAGCCAAGATTTTCTTCCACTCCGACGGTGACATCTTCGACCTCATTCCCGACTTCATAGAGATCGGCGTGGACATCCTCAACCCTATCCAGTCGGGTGCCGGCAGGATGTCCGACCTGGCGCGGCTCAAGAAGACCTACGGTAAGGATCTCACCTTCTGCGGCGCCATCGATACCCAGCGCATTCTTCCCTATGGAAGCCCCGAGGACGTGCGCGCAGAGGTCAGGCGGGTGATCGAGCTCCTCGGTCCGGGCGGCGGCTACATGCTCGCCGCAGTCCATACCGTGATGGACGAAGTGCCGGCGGCGAATATCCTGGCCATGGTGGATGCGGTGAAGGAGTTCGGGACCTACCCGCTTCCATAGACCGCTTTCCGAGCGGTTGAGCCGATTTTACGTCTTGCGCGCCGAGGCAATCGACCTATACTGTAGTCTTTCGGTAGAAACAGCAGGGAGGACTTATGCGCGCGCGTTATGCTGCTATTCTCGTCGGTGCCATCTTCCTGGCCGGCTGCTCCGGCGCCTCGGGAAGGATGGGGACTATCAAGGTAGGCTGGACCGGCGCCCTCACCGGCGACAATGCCGATTGGGGTCAGTCCGAGTTCAATACCATAAAGATGTCCTTCGACGACATCGACACCAAGGGCGGCATCGAGATCGGCGGGAAGGCCTATCGGCTCGTCCTCGTGTCCTACGACGACCATGGCGACGCCGGCGCGGCCACCGAGGCCGCCAAGAAGCTGACCGCGAGCGATCACGTCACCGCGATCCTGGGGCCCATGTTCTCGCGCGAGGCCATTCCGGTGTCCCAGGTCATCGACGCGGCTTCCACGCCCTGCATCGCCACCACGGCGACCAACCCGAGCGTGACCGTGGTCGACAACCGCGTCAATCCTTTCATGTTCCGCGCCTGCTACATCGATCCCTATCAGGGCCAGGTGGCCGCGGCCTACGCCTACAAGAGACTCGGGGCGCGCAAAGCGGCCATTCTCATGAAGACCGACGACGCCTACTCCTCGGGCCTGGGCGATTTCTTCAACGAGAACTTCAAATGGCTCGGCGGAAATATCGTCGCCTCATTGGGCTTCAAGGGAGACGACGTGGACTTCCGGACCCAGCTCTCGCTGATCAAGACCGCCCGCCCCGACGTCATCTTCGTGCCGGTCTTCGACAAGCAAATCGCCCTCATCGCCAAGCAGGCGAGGCGCATGGGCATCTCGACCGTGATGATGGGCGGCGACGGCTGGCCCTCGTCCAACCTGCTCGCCATGGCGGGCAATGCGCTCGAGGGATGCTATTACGTCAACCATCTCGATTTCGACGATCCCGCGGTCCAGGGCTACAAGGACGCCTACCGGCAAGCCTTCGGCAAGGATCCAGAGATGCCCGGCTATCTGGCCCACGATGCCGTGCTCATGCTCGTCGACGCGCTGAAGCGCGCCCAATCGCTCGAGGGTGCGAAAATTGCCCAGGCGCTCGAGAGCTGCGATATCCAGGGCATCACCGGACGCATCAAAATCGGCAAGGCCACCCACAACCCCGAAGGGAAGGAGGCGGCGATACTCAAGATCGAAGGCGATCGCTTCGTGTTCCAGGAGAAGTTCGCGGCCTCGCCCCAGAAGTGAGGCGGTCCTGCCGCCGCCGAGGGGACTCTCAGGGCTCTTCGGCCAGTTCGCTTTTTCGGCCGTTATGCCGGGCTACGTTGTCCTGGAGCGCGCCTACGGGGCAGATGGCGCACCAGCTGCGCGGCGAGTAGAAATAGGCCATGGCGAGGGCCACGGCCAGGCTGAGGGCGCAGACGAGCCAGAAAAAACGGCCGAGGTTCCCGAGGGCATCCCAGTTCCGCGCCGTCTGTCCTACCGAGCAGACGAGAAGAAATCCGCAGAGGGCGGTTCGTACGCGGTCTGTTCTCAGGAATGCGGGAAGATTCCTGTACAGCGATACTCGGCGGCCGAAGCCGCCGAGTATCGCGGCGCGAGGGCAGACCGTCGAGCAGAACCAGCGCTTTCGCAGCAGGCTGCCGACGGCCGCGACGATAACCAGGACCGGCACGGCCAAGCCGGCCAGCGGCTGGAAAAAGCCTCCGACGACCACCACTCCGGAGAGCAGCAGCGCAGAGAGCGTTCTCCAAAGGCCGTATCCGCGGCCTCGGCCCGTCATCGCTGAAGTGCGCTCTCGATCTCCGCAGGGCGATAGCCGACGAAAATCCTTCCGTTGACGTCCGTGACCGGAACTCCCATCTGCCCGGACTTCCTCACCATCTCTTCCGCCCTTCTCTGGTCGCGCGAGACATCGTAGTCCTCGAAGGGAACCTGCTTCTTCTTGAGGAAGTCCTTGACCATGGTGCAGTAGGGACAGGAAGGCGTAGAATACACGATAACGCTCATGCGCTTCTCCTGGAAAATGATGTTCGGAGCCCTTCCACGTCTTTCGGCGGCTAGGGCCGAGCGGAACTCGCTCCTTGTCCTAGAATAATCAATCGACCCCGCGCGTTCTGTAACAGCCGTCACACAGCGCGGGGGCTCAGCGGCGCCCGCCGCCGGCGCCCGCCGCCGTCGAGCTAAATGAATAGGTTCACGTTCGCCGAGCTGGCCGCCTCGAAGTAGGTCGCCACCCCTCCCACCTCGATGCCGCCGATGAGCTCCTCGCGCGAGATCCCGAGCAGGTCCATCGACATCTGGCAGGCGGTCATGTGCACGCCGGAGGCGAGGGCGGCGGAGATCATGACGTCGAGCTGGTCGACCTTCTTCTGCTTCATGCGTTTCTTCATCATGGCCGAACCGAGGCCGCCCATGTTCTTGTGCGACAAGGCCAGGTGCTCGCTTCCGCGCGGCAAGATGAGACCGAACATCCTGGCCATGAAATCCTTGGCCAGGGCCGCGCTCCCTTGGCGGCGAATGACCGAGAGGCCCCAGAAGGTGAAGAACATGGTCACCTTCTTGCCCAGGGCCGCGGCTCCGTTGGCGAGGATGAAGCTGGCGAGAGCCTTGTCCAGGTCGTCCGAGAAGACGATGAAGGTCGCCTCGTTGCCGATCGTGCGGATGAGGGCGGGGGAGGAGCCGGTCCCCGTCTCGGCCGGCTTGGCCGACTTGACGATGACCGCCTCGTAGGTGCCCTGCTTGTCCTCGATGCTGCGCAATTCGTTGCCGGTGAGCGTGCACCAGGATTTGGCGTCGCGCACGAAGCCAGGGTCCGTGGCGCGCACGACGATCGTCGTGCCTGCCGCGACGCGGTCCACCTCGGACTTGAGCCGCATGATCGGGCCGGGGCACTGGAGTCCGCAGGCGTCCACCAGGATCGTGTCGGTGGAGCGGGAGGCGAAAGGCTCGGGCATGCCCGAGCCTTCGGCGTAGGAGACCGGCCCCAAGTCCGGTTTCGCGAAGCCGAGCTTGCCGGGCCGGTAGATGTCCGGGTTATCCTGGCGGGCCGTGGCCGCCTCGTAGGTCTTCCAGCCGCCGGACAGGTTGGCGAGTCGAGTCCAGCCGTTCTGGCGGAGGATGCGCTCGGCCATGTAGCCGCGGATGCCTACGCCGCAGTAGACGAGGACGAACGTGTCGCGCGGCACTTCGCCGAGCCGCTGCCGGAGCACGGTGTTGGAAATGTTGGCCGCGCCTTCGATGTGTCCGAGGGCGAACTCCTCGGGGGTGCGGACGTCGAGCACGAAGGCGCCCTCGGCCTTGAGCTTCTCGACCTCGTTCCAGCGCACCTGGGCGCTCCTGCCGCGCAGGATGTTCTCGGCCACGAAGCCCGCGTAGTTGACCGGGTCCTTGGCGCTCGCGAAGGGCGGCGCGTAGGCGTGCTCGAACTCCGTCAGGGCATTGACGCGGGAACCCACGGCTATGAAGGCGGCGATGACGTCGATGCGCTTGTCGACTCCCTCGTAGCCCACCGCCTGGGCGCCCAGGATGCGGCCGTCGTTCGGGTCGTAGACGAGCTTGAGCGAGAAGGGCTTGGCGCCCGGATAGTAGCCCGCGTGGCTCTGCGGGTGGACGATCACGGCCGTGTGGGGCAGGCCTTCCTTCGCGAGCGCCTTCTCCGAGAGGCCCGTGCAGGCGACGGTCAGGTCGAAAACCTTGGCGATCGAGGTGCCGATGGCGCCGCGGTACTCGACCCCTCCGCCGCCGGCGATGTTGTCGGCGGCGATGCGCGCCTGCTTGTTGGCCGGGCCGGCGAGAGGCACGGCGATGGGCCTGCCGGTGAGCGGGCTCGTGAAGGATACGGCGTCGCCCACCGCGTAGACGGCGGGATCGCTGCTGCGCATGCGCGAGTCGACGACTATGTAGCCCTTCTGGTCCAGGACTAGACCCGCCTCCCGGGCGAGCTTGGTGTCGGGGCGCACGCCGATGGAGAGGATGACCAAGTCGGAGGGGAGTCTGGTTCCGGACCTGAGATTGACGACGAGCTTTCCATCCTTGCGCTCGAAGGCCGAGACCGAGTCGGCGAGGTAGAGCTCGATCCCCTTCGATTTGAGGTGCTGGTGCACGATCGCTGCCATCTCGAAGTCGATGGGACTCATGACCTGGTCCAGGGCCTCGACGATGGTGACGAAGATGCCGCGCTCGTGGAGGTTCTCGGCCATCTCCAGGCCGATGAAGCCGGCCCCGACCACCACCACCCGCTCCGGTCGGCGCGCGTCGAGCTCTTCTTTTATGCCGTCGATGTCGGGCACGGAGCGCAGAGTGAAGATGCCCTTGTCGTCGATGCCGGGAATGCCCGGGCGCAGGGGTTCGGCTCCCGGAGAGAGAACGAGGGCATCGTAGCTCTCCTCGTAGTTGCGTCCGCTTTTCCTGTCGAGTACGCGGACTTTCTTCGCCGCGGGATCCAAGGAAAGGACTTCGCTGCCCGTGCGGACATCGATGTCGAGAGTTTCCTTGAGACGCTCGGGCGTCATGACGAAGAGCTTGGAGCGCTCTTTTATGACGCCGCCGGCGTAGTAGGGGAGGCCACAATTGGCATAGCTCACGTAATCGCCGCGCTCGAAGAGAATGATCGAGGACTTTTCGTCGAGACGTCGGAGCCGGGCTGCCGCCGTCGCCCCTCCCGCGACTCCTCCGATAACCAGATACTTAGCCATGTGGCGCTCCTTCAAGGCTCTGTCCCCGACGGCACCGACGGCATGGTCAAGCCATTGCAGGCGCTACTGCCGAAAGTTCGGGTACCTGGTGCACAATGCCTTTGCATTGGGCACGAGCCATATTATCTATTTAAATATATATAATAAATGCTCAATATAGACAAGATAAAGACCGGTTATTTCGATAAAAAAAGGCCGTACGAAACGTACGGCCTTCAGCTCGATCTGATGTCCGGCTTAGATGAAAAGCGACGCCTTGCTGGTTCCGGCCTCGGCGAGGAACTTGGCCACACCGGCGCTCTTCATGCCGGGGTAGTCGATCATCTCCTCCATCTTGTAGCCCATGAGATCCATGCTCATCTGGCAGACGTAGATCTCGACGCCCGAATCGGCGGCGGTCTTCATCAGCGCCTCGAGGCTCATCACGTTATGCTTCTTCATGACGGACTGGATCATGGCCTTGCCCATGCCGCCCATGTTCAGCTTGGAGAGCTTGGTCCCGGCCGCGCCCTTGGGCAGCATCATCTCGAACATCCTGGAGACGGCATCCTTGGAGACCGTCTTCTTGGGGTCCTTGAGCGAGGAAATGGACCAGAAGGTGAAGAACATCACCACCTTGTCGTACATCGCCGCGGCCCCGGTGGCGATGATGAACGAGGCCAGGAGTTTGTCCATGTCCCCGGACATCACCACCATGGATAATTTGTCCTCTGGCGCGTTGGCCTTGAGCGTCGCCACCTCGGCCTTGAGCTCGGCGATCTGTGTCTCCAGTTCATGCAAGTCTGCCATATCTTCCCCCTCCTCTTGTCTGAATCCGAGATGTGCGACCTAGGCGCTGGCGGTCTTGGCGGCCACTTCGTCCTTGATGTGGCGGAAATAGACCGCGAGCGGTCTGAAGAAGATGTGGATCCACTTCGTGAAGGGAACCACCAGGATGATCCACGCCGTCTCCACGGCGATGTCGACGCGGTAGATCACGGCGAGAGCGCCCGAGTTCGGGCCGAACGCCACATTCGAGAGGAGCGTGGCCACGGTGGAGAGTCCGATGAGGAAGAGCATGATCACGAAGAGCCAGTCGGTCGGATGCGAGAAGCGCGAGGACTGGGCGTTCTTGGCGATGCGCCGGATCGACATCGAGGCGCCGCCCACGATCACCGCCAGACCGGCATACCATACGAGGAGGCTCACCGGCTCGAAGGGGGCGTACTGCCTGGAGAGCGGCTCCAGGAGGTGGAAGTTGGAAATGACCAGCGTGAGGGTGTAGCCGCTCATCACGAAGATGTGCGAAAGCCAGCGCCACCAGTCACGCTCCTCGCAGCCCAGGAAGTTCTTCTGCGTGAAGCCGTGCAGGAATATGTCGAGGATGTGGCCCGGCTTGAAGGATAGCTTTATCCCCCCCAGCGGCTTCACGATGTTGTAACGGTAGAAGTTGACGAGGTAGCCGATGATCGCGATGCCGATGTAGATCGGGAACAGATGTTCGATGACTCCCGCGAGGTTTCCGAAATTGCCCGGGTAGCCCAGGTAGACGGCCAGAGCGCCCACGAAGATGCCGATGGTGAGCAGGATCTGGACCCAGGTGTTCTTGTAGAAGATCTTCGACAGGCCGGTGAAGTCGTACTTGGCGATCTGGTAGCGCCGCAGCGCCATCATGTACTCGCCCGGCATGGCCTCGCGGGGGCAGGTAGCCGAGCACTCGCCGCAGTAGTAGCAGTGCCAAGGCTCGGAACCGGAAAGCAGTTTCTCCTCCATGCCGAGGTGCCCTGCGCGGATGAGCTTCCTCGGGAAGGAGATGTCTTCGGCGGCGAGCGGACATACCGCGGTGCAGTTGCCGCAGTTGAAGCACGCGGAGATGTCGAAGGCGCCGTATTTCTTGATCTCGCCCAATAGTTGCGGATTGACCTTCATCTATTTCGCCTCCCCGGCCTTCAGCGCGTACTTGGGGTATTCCCCTCGGCCGGGAACTTCCTCAAGCTTTCCGTACTTCTTGAGGCCGACCAGGTACCAGAGCGTCCGCTCCGCCACCATTCCCGTGGCGGCCGCCAGGGTAGGCACGTCCTTGGGACCTTCCTTGAGCGCGTCGAGGATCGCCTTCTGCGCCTTGTTCTGCAAGGCGACGCGGTCCTTCAACTCCTGCGGGACGGGCCCGCGGAGTTCGGTGAGCTTCTTCAGCTGCTCGGCGAGTTTCGCTTTGTCTGCCATATCATTCCCTGGCGATGGCTTCGACCATCGCGTCAAATTGATTCAAGGTCCAGCCGGCAAGGTTGATCGCCCTGGTCGGGCAAACAGCCGCGCAGGCGCCGCAGCCCTTGCAGAGGGCGGGGTTCACCACGGCGATCTTCTTGCCGTCCTTTTCCGTCATCATGAGGGCGCCGTCGTAGGAACACTCTTCGGGGCAGAGCCCGCAGCCGGTGCAGGCGGTCTCGTCCACCGTCGCCACGAAAGGCTCGAGCGGGATGTCCGGCTCGGCGAGCAGGATGGCGGCCTTGACCGCCGCGGTGCCCGCAGAGGCCATCGCCTCGGTCGAGTCCATCGGGTACTGGGCCGCGCCGGCTATGAAGATGCCCGCGTTGGCCAGCTCCACCGGCCGCAGCTTGAGGTGCACCTCCTGCAGGAAGCGGTCCGCGCTGGAGGACATCTTCATCTGCGAGGTGATGAGCTTGATGTCCGAGGGCATGAGGCCCGTGGCCAGCACCACCAGATCGACGTCCATCTCGAGCTCCTCGCCCCAGGTGAGCACGTCCTTCACCGAGACGTTCAGGCCCCGGGCTCCGGCCTTGACGACGGGCTGGTCGCTCTCGTTGTGGCGGAAGAAGAGCACGCCGTTCTTCGAGGCCTGCTCGTAGTAGCCCTCGTGCAGCATGCCGTAGGTGCGGATGTCCCGGTAGATGTCGTAGATCTGCGTATCGGGATATTTCCCCTTCACCTCGTTGGCCGTCGTTATGGCGGCCGTGCAGCAGACGCGCGAGCAGTAATCGTTGACCTTCCCGTCGGGCTGCGGCTGATGCACCCCTTCGATCTGCCGGGAACCCACGCAGTGGATGATCGCGAGACTCTTGATCTCCTTGCCGTTGAACACGAGCTTGCCAGCGGGAGCGTCTTTCAGGAAGGCGATGAAGGAGGGGAGGGTCACCACATTCGGACTCTCGCCGTAGCCGAACTCTCCCTGGAAGGGAGTGTAGTGTTCGAAGCCGGTAGCCATGATGATGGCTCCGGCCTTGACGTGGTCCGCCTTCCCGCCGGAGTCCTTGAAGTCGACCGTGAAGTTGCCCACGAAACCGCCGACTCGCTCGATCGTCGTGCCGGTGTGCACCGTGATCTTCTTCTCCGCCCGAACCAGGGCTTCGAGCTTGCCCGCGACGACGGCCCCGCTCTCGCCGGAGGGATACATGGTCCCGCGGTTCAGGATCTTGCCGCCCAGGCGCGGTTCCTTCTCGATGATGACGGCCTCGAGGCCCTTGCCTGCCACGGAGAGCGCGGCCCGCATGCCGGCCACGCCGCCGCCGATCACGGCCACCCGGTGCTCGGCGGCCACTCGGATGGGACTGAGCGGATCCATGCGCCGCACTTTCTCGACCCCGGCCTGGGCCAGCTTGATGGCCTTCGCCGTGGCGCCGGCGTGGTCGGCCTTGTGCACCCAGCTCGCCTGCTCGCGGATGTTGACGTGCTCGTGGAGATAGGGGTTCACGCCGGCGCGCTGGAGCACGCCGCGGAAGGTGAGCTCATGGAGGCTCGGCGAGCAGGCGCAGACTACGCTGCGGTTGATCCCGAGGTTTTTGATGTCCTCGGTGATCATATCCTGCCCGGTGGAAGAGCACATGAAGGCGTACTCGCGCGCCACGGCCACGCCGGGATAGCTCGCCATCGCGGCAGCGACGGCTTTCACGTCGATGATATCGGAGATGTTGCCGCCGCAGTGGCACACGTAGACTCCGACCTTCGGCTCCTGCCGGTAATTTTCCTTGGACGCCAGATCGTTGGTATTTTCTTCCATCACAGCTTCCGTATGTAGTTGACGGCTTCTATCGCCGCGCTTCCCGCGTCCACGACCGAGTCGGGAATGTCGCGAGGGCCCTTGACCACGCCGGCGGCGAACACGCCGGAGCCGGCGGTGACCGCCGAGGAGATGGTCTCGTCCGAGAGCTTCACGAAGCCGAAGTCGTTGAGTTCGACGCCGAGGCCGAACTTCGAGACGTCGTGGCCGGGTATCAGTCCTTGGGCGAGCACGACGAGGTCGTGCTTGACCTCCTCGGGGGCGGAGTTCCCTTCCTGGCGCTCGATGCGCACGATGGGATTATGCTCCTCGTCCTCGGTGACCCTGGCCACCTTGGCCTTGACGAAATTGATGCCCATGGCCTTGGCATTGTTGTAGAACTGCTCGTAGCCCTTGCCGAAGGCGCGGATATCCATGTAATAGATCGTGATGTCGGCGACAGGCAGAGAGCCCGACAGGAGGATGGCCTGCTTGATGGCGTACATGCAGCAGACGCGCGAGCAGTAGGGCACGCCGATGCTCTTGTCCCGTGACCCCGCGCACTGCACGTAGGCGATGGAGTCGGGCACCTTGCCGTCGGAGGGGCGCAGAACGCGGCCGTAGGGACCGTGCGGCGCCAGCAGGCGCTCGGCGGCCATGGGCGACAGCACATTGGCAAGATCGCCCTCTCCGTACTGCTTCTTCGCCGTCATCGGCGTCGTCTCGTAGCCCGTGGCGAGGATGACCGCCTTCGCCTGTATCTCGAGCGGCGAGGGCTCCTGAAGGAAGTCGATGCAATCCTTGGGGCAGACGCGGGCGCAGGCCCCGCAGCGGATGCAGTAGTCCGGCTCCATGACAGGATACTGGGGTATGGCATTGGTGAAGGGAATGGAAATCGCCTTCTTGACGCCCATATCCTGTTCATATTCATCGGGAACGAAGACCGGGCAGGCCTCCTCGCAGCGCTTGCAGGAGATGCATTCCTTCTCGTCGATGTAGCGCGGCTTGCGCGTCACGGCCGCGGTGAAGGTCTTGCTTTCGCGCTTGATGGCATCGACCTCGCTGTAGGTGAAGGCCTGGATGCGGGGATGATGCGATACCGAAGCCATGCGCGGGGTCGTGATGCAGCTGGCGCAGTCGAGGGTGGGGAAGACCTTGCTCAGGCTGATCATCTTCCCGCCGATGCTGGGCCTCTTTTCGACGATGCCGACGCTGTACCCCTGATCGGCGATATCGAGGGCAGATTGCAGGCCCGCGATGCCGGAGCCCACTACCAGCACGTCCACTTCGATTTTTTCGACGTCGCTCATAGGGCGGCTACCACCTTTTCCATTTCGGAGATTTCTTTGAGGAAGGCCGCGAGACATACCGTGCAGATCGTCGTGAGTTTGAGGCGATTGACGGTGATGCCCTGCGCCTTCATCTTCTCGTAGACTCGGGCTACCCGCTTGGAGAGCCGGTCGTAGGCGCCCTCGTAGGGGCAGTCCGAGCCCGAGGACATGATGATGATGCCTGCTATGCCCTCGGAGAAAGCCTTGAGATAGAAATCCTCCGGGAACATCACGGGATCCGGCACGCGCATGATGTACGTGTTGGCATCGTAGCCGAGCCTGGCCTGTCCGACGGCGTTGGCGCCGGGATAGGAACTGTGATTCGTGGTGATTATGAGTATTTTATTCTTAGCCATGAGCGTGCATACCTCGTTCGTCCGCCTGGCCTGGAAGCCCGGCTGGGATGCGGATTCTCTCGACCGTCGCGTAGGACATGGCATGAATTCGCGCCGAGCCTCGCGGGGCGCGGCTCGGCCGCGCCCGAACCCGGCGGGCCCATGCCCCCGCCGGGCCGCGGTCGCTTATCTCACTTCTTGCGGGTGACGAAGAGGCTGTCGTAGCCGTCGTGCTCGACCACGCCGAGATATTCGTGCCCGGTCTTGCCGCACCAGGCCGGGATGTCTTCCCGGCTTCCCTTGTCGCCTGATTGCACCTCGAGCACCTGACCGACGGCCACGCCGCCGATGCCCTTCTTCGCTTCGAGAAGCGGTCCGGGACAGGCCATGGAACGAGCGTCCACCGTCTTCGCCGGCTTGATCTGACTTAGGTCCATCGTAGTCTCCTACCTGAATAATGAAGATGTATCAGCCAGACTCAAAAGCAGCTGACTTTCGAAATGGCTGCGCATCTGCTCGGTCCCCCCGTGGGGCCCATGCAGACACATGACAATAAAGAGCGCGTTGCAATTAACGCCCAAATAAATATTATTTTTTATATAGTCAATCGAATCTATACTAGATTATCAGTATAAAAGGAATTTGTCAATTGAGAGCTTTTCAAAACTCGAAGCCGTCGCCCTCGCGATGCTCGACCGCCTGCTCCTTCTCATTCCATATGCTGACATATTGAGTCATATATAAATAAAAGATTATCGAAATATAAAGCTATTGTAATATTCAAGAAAATGTTGTATATAGCCTCAGCTTCAAACGACAGACCTGCATGGGTATGGACACACATCTTGCGCGTTACTACGCAGAAGAGCCGGGCTCGCTCTCGGATTGCGCTGCCATGTACGGCCGCATGGAGGAACAACTATGCTGACCGGTTTTCTTCCCTTCCTTGTTTTCATGGCGGGGGGATTCCTGTTCGCGCTGCTCGTCATCGCCACGAACTGGCTTTTCAGGCCTCATCACGCCGGGCGCATGGATGAGCGAACCTACGAGTGCGGGCTCGATACCGAAGGGCCGACTTGGATCCAATTCAAGATCGCTTACTACCTATATGCATTGGTCTTCGTCGTCTTCGATGTCGAGACGGTCTTCCTCTTCCCCTGGGCCCTGACGTTCAAGTCGGCGGGGATGGCGTCTTTCGTCGAGATGGTCGTTTTCATCGCGATTCTCGTCCTGGGAATCTGGTATGCATGGCGCAAGGGGGCTTTCGAATGGAAGTGACCGATAAGGACGTCGAAGAGCTCGCGGCGAACGGCATCGACGTCGCTTTTTCGACGGTGGAGAAGGCGCTGGACTTCTGCCGGTCCAATTCGCTGTGGCCAGTCACCTTCGGGCTTGCCTGCTGCGCCATAGAGATGATGGCGGCCGGCGGAGCTCGCTATGACCTGTCGCGCTTCGGCTTCGAGGTCTTCCGGCCCTCTCCGCGCCAGGCGGACCTCATGATCATAGCGGGCACGGCTACCGACAAGATGGCTCCGCTGATCAGCCGGCTATACGATCAGATGCCCGGACCCAAGTATGTCATAGCCATGGGCAGCTGCGCGATCTGCGGCGGCCCCTTCGCCGATTCCTACTCGGTCCTCAGGGGAGTGGACAAGATCATTCCCGTCGATGTCTATGTGCCGGGCTGCCCTCCGCGGCCCGAGGCGCTCATCGACGCCTTCCTCAAGCTTAGGGCCAAGCTGCGCAAGCCCGAGATCGCCGAGGCGAAACTCCATGCGTGACGCGGCCCTCATCGCGGAGGCTCTGGGACCCGAGCTGGGCGGCGGAGTCGGGCTCGAGGCCGATTCCTCCGCCCGCGAGCTCAGCGTGGCGGGGCGGGATCTGGCCACGGTCCTTTCCGGGCTCAAGAGCCTCGGCGGCTTCGTCCTCCTGGATATTGACGCCGTCGATCGCCCCGAGGGCTTCGATCTATCCTACAGGTTCCTGGACCGGGGCGGGGAAGGGCCGGTAGCGGTCCTCACGGTCAAGGTCCGGGCTGACCGCGGGCGACCGCTCCTGCCTTCGGTGATGCATATCTGGAAATCGGCGGACGTGCTGGAGCGCGAAGTCTGGGACCTCATGGGCGTGGTCTTCGAAGGGCGGACGGGGCTCACGCGGATTCTCTGCAGGGACGACTTCGTCGGCCATCCCCTGCGCAAGGACTTCGCCCTCGAGCGGCCCGACCGCTTTCCCGAAGCGGCGGAGTCGGAAGGAGGCCGCGCATGAGCGATAGCACGACGGTCGAGCAGGAAGACGCCCTCGAGACCCAGGAGTACACGCTCAACCTGGGGCCCCAGCATCCGAGCACCCACGGCGTCTATCGCGCGCGGCTGCGCCTGAACGGCGAGACGATCGTCTCCTGCGAAAGCATCATCGGCTACCTGCACCGGGGCATGGAGAAGCTGGCCGAATCCCGCACCTACGCGCAGTTCGCCCCGTACACATCCCGCTTCGACTATCTCGCGGGAGCCCTCAATTCCTGGGGCTACGCCCTGGCCATGGAGAAGCTCGGCGGCATCGAAGTGCCCGAGCGCGCGGAGTACCTGCGCGTCATCGTGGGGGAGCTCCAGAGGATAGCGAGCCATCTCGTCATGGTCTCGAGCATGGTCATAGATCTCAACGCGGTGACGGCCTGGATGTACGCTTTCACGGCCCGCGAAGGCATCCTCGACCTGCTGGAGGAAGTGACCGGCTCGCGCATGAATCTCAACTACATCGTCGCGGGCGGCGTGACCGAGGACCTTCCCGAAGGCTTCACCGCCAGAGCCGAGAAGACCCTGGACGAACTGAAGTCCCGGCTCGACGACTTCGACCGCCTGGTCTCGGGCAACGAGATCTTCCTCGGCCGCACGCGGGGCATAGGCGTGATAGGAAGGGATCTGGCTCTCGAGTACGGCATGACCGGCCCGAATATCCGCGCCTCTGGCGAGCGGCTCGACCTGCGGAAGGACGCCCCCTACAGTGTCTACCCGCGCTTCGATTTCGAGGTGCCCCTGCTCTCGGGCGGCGACAGTTTCGATCGCTACTACATCCGCCTGCTCGAGATACACGAAAGCGTCAAGCTCGTGCGGCAGGCCCTCGGAGCCGCGCCGGCGGGGCCCGTGAGGGCCAAGGTCCCGCGGGTCTGGAAACCCGCGCCCGGCGAGGCCTACGCGCAGTGCGAGAGCGCCCGCGGGATACAGGGCTATCACCTCGTGAGCGACGGGAGCGTCAAGCCCTATCGCATGCATCTCTGTTCGCCCTCTTTCGTCAATATCGGCGTCCTGCCCGTGATCTCCCCGGGGCTCACGATACAGGACTTCGTCTCGACCCTCGCCTCGATGGACATCGTCCTCGGCGAAATCGATCGGTAAAGGCTGGACATGGGAACTCTGAACGACTTGTTCCTGACACTCGCCTCGGCGATCCGCGGACTCCTGGCGCTCTGGGGCTTCCCGCCCCTCCTGGCGGCGGCGGTCGTGGATATAGCCGATTTCGTCCTCGTGGCCGCCCTTGTGACGGTCAACATCATCGTCATCGTCTGGCTCGACAGGCGCGTGGCCGCCTTCTTCCAGGAGCGCCTGGGACCGAACCGGGTGGGGCCTTTCGGGCTCCTCCAGTCGGTCAACGACGCGGTCAAGCTGCTCGGCAAGGAGTCGATCATACCGGTCGCGGCGGACAGGAAGCTGTACAAGGCGGCGCCCCTGATGATCTTCACCGTCACGGTGCTGCTCTACGGTTTCCTGCCGTACGGGAAGGGCATGGCTCCTGTCGACCCCGACCTGAGTCTTCTCTTCTTCATCGCCCTCTCCTCGATGACGACCATCGCGATCCTGATGGCGGGCTGGGGTTCGAACAGCAAGTACTCTCTCCTCGGCGGCATGAGGACCGTGGCCCAGGTCATCAGCTACGAGATACCCATGGCCTTCTCCATGCTCGGCGTGGTGATGCTCTCGGGTTCGCTCAACCTCGGGGCCATAACCGAGGCGCAGCGGGGCGTCTGGTACATTTTCCTCCAGCCCCTCGCCTTCGTCATCTTCCTCATATCATCGCTAGCCGAGCTCGCGCGCTCGCCCTTCGATATGACGGAGGCCGAGCAGGAGCTCGTGGCGGGCTACCATACGGAGTACACGGGCATGCGTTTCGCGCTGTTCTTCATGGCGGAGTACGGCAACCTCTTCGGCGTCGCGGCCCTGGGCGCCACGCTCTTTCTCGGCGGCTGGCAGGGACCCTTCCTGCCCGGCTACGTCTGGTTCCTCGGCAAGTCCTGGCTCCTGGTGCTCGTGATACTCTGGCTCCGCTGGACCTTCCCCCGCGCCAGGCTGGACCAGATGATGAAGTTCAACTGGAAGTTCCTCATCCCTCTCTCGATCCTCAACATCCTCCTCACGGGTGTCGGCATCAAGCTCTATCAATACTTCACCGCGGTCGGGAGGTGACGCGTGTTCGGCATAGGATTGGTTCAAGGTCTCTACACGACCGCCAAGCGTTTCTTCATGAAAAAGGTGACGCAGCGCTACCCCGAGGTCCTGCCCGATCTCGCGCCGCGGAGCAAGGGCTCTTTCGCCTTCGACGCCGACGCCTGCATTTCCTGCTGCCTCTGTTCCGACGCCTGCCCCAACGGCGTCATCAAAGTCGACTATAGCGTCGGAGAGGACAAGCGGCGCCGGCTCGAGCTGTACCGCATGAATCTCGGGTACTGCCTCTTCTGCGGCCTCTGCGTCGAGGCCTGCCCGAAGAGCGCCATCGTCTTCAAGACGGACTTCGACTTGGCCTGCTTCCGGAAGGACGACAATCTGTTCGCCTGGAAGGGACCGCTTCCGCGGCCCGCGGCGGCGGTCCAGGCTCCGGCCGCCGCCGACGCGGAGGCCGTGCCCGTGGCGCCTTCCGGAGGAAGCCCGACCGCCGCCGGCGGGGGGAGCTGAACGCGATGCTGGAAAACGCGCTTTTCTACATATTTTCCGCCCTGATCGTGGGCTGCGCCCTGGCCATGGTCGTTTCGCGCAACCTGGTGCGCAGCGCCCTCTTCATGGCCGCGACGTTCCTGGGCATGGCCCTCATCTTCCTTCTCCTGCACGCGGAGTACCTGGCTGTCGTCCAGATAATGGTCTACGTGGGCGCCATCTCGATACTCTTCGTGTTCGGCATCATGCTCACCAAGCATGATCGCGTGGAGGACACGAACGGCTTCAACCGCTACGCCCTGGCCGCGGCCGTGGTGGGGCTCGGCGTGTTCGCCCTGCTTGCGCGGGCCGTCGTCGTCTCGAGCGCGGCGCTGCTCCGCGCCGCGGCCGGAGCCGCCGCGGCCGGGGCGAGCGCCGTCGAAGCGGCCGGGGCCGTCGCGACCGGGTCGGGGTCCGCGACCGCGGTAGCTGCCGCCGCAGTGGCGGGGGCCGCCGCGACCGGGGCCGCCCAGAGCCCTGTCGCATCGCCCGCGGCCTGGAACTCCGCTGCCGCCATCTCGGGAGTGATGCTCGGACCTCTGGCCCTTCCGCTCGAGGCCTCGGCCCTCCTTCTGCTGGCCGCACTGGTAGGGGCGATCGTCATGGGCAAAGGAACGAGGAAGAACCGATGATTGGACTCGATCACTATCTCGTGCTGGCCGCTGCTCTGTTCTGCATTGGATTCGTCGGGGCGGTGGTCAAACGCAACGCCATCGCCGTGCTCATGGGCATCGAGCTCATGCTCAACGCGGTGAACCTCAATCTCGTCGCTTTCGACCGCTTCGGTCCGCACGGCGCTCCGCTGGGCCAGAGTTTTGCCGTGTTCATCATCGCCGTGGCGGCGGCCGAGGTGGCCGTGGCCCTGGCGATCATCCTCACGCTCTACCGTCGACGTTCGAACACGAGGGTCGACGATCTGGACATGCTCAAATGGTAGCCGGCGCGGCAAGGTGGATACTGCAATGGTAGAATCGGCAATTGGCCTGGTGCTGGCGCCCCTCGCGTCCTTCATTCTCATCTCTTTCGTGACGCGGCGCGCCAAAGTCCTGAGCGCGGTCATCTCGATCGCGGCCGCCGGGATCTCGTTCGCGCTCGCGCTTTCGCTTCTCGTGGGCCTGCTCTCGGCCCCCGCGGGCGCCGGGCTTTCGGCGGAGGTCCACGCCTCGATCCAGTGGCTGTCGATTCCCTCGATCGGCCATTTCCGCGGACTCGAAATCGCGATGGGCGTGCTCGTGGACCCGCTGTCCGCCACGATGAGCGTCATCGTCAGCCTCGTGGCCTTCCTCGTCACGATCTACTCGCTCGGGTACATGAAGGGCGATCCCGGCTTCTCGCGCTACTTCTCCTACCTGTCGCTTTTCGCCTTCTCGATGCTCGGCCTCGTGGTGGCCGACAACTACTTCCAGACCTTCGTGTTCTGGGAGCTCGTGGGACTCAGCTCCTACCTCCTCATCGGCTTCTGGTACGCGAAGCCCTCGGCTTCGGACGCGGCAAGGAAGGCTTTCGTCACCAACCGCTGGGCCGACTTCGCCTTCATGGTCGGCGTGCTGCTGCTCTTCACCTTCTTCGGAACCTTCGATTTCGGCCAACTTTCCTCGGCCATCGCCGGGGCGCGCGGCAGCGCCATGCTCGCCCTCGTGGCGGCGCTCATCTTCGTCGGGCCTTTGGGCAAGTCTGCCCAGTTCCCCTTCCACGTCTGGCTCCCGGACGCGATGGAAGGCCCCACGCCGGTCAGCGCCCTCATCCACGCGGCCACGATGGTCGCGGCGGGCGTCTACCTCATAGCGCGCGGCTTCGTCCTCTTCCAGAGCGTGAGCGGGGTGATGGAGACCATGGCCTACCTGGGCGGCTTCACCGCCCTGTTCGCCGCCTCCATCGCCTTCGTGCAGAAGGACATCAAGCGCATCCTGGCCTACTCGACCCTGAGCCAGCTCGGGTACATGTTCATGGCACTCGGCGTAGGCAGCATGAGCGCGGGCATGTTCCACCTCACGACGCACGCCTTCTTCAAGGCCCTGCTCTTCCTGGGCGCGGGCAGCGTGATCCACGCCACCGAGGAGCAGGACATCTTCAAGATGGGCGGCCTCGGCAGGAAAATGAAGATCACCGCCTGGACCTTCGTGATCGGCGCCCTCGCGCTTTCGGGCATCTTCCCCCTGGCTGGGTTCTGGAGCAAGGACGAGATACTCTTCGCCTCGCTGAGCTCGGGCCATGTGGGACTCTACGTCCTCGGGCTCGCGGTGGCCTTCATGAC
>Ga0307375_10002502_pt1 | contig 18764 bp, 16 predicted proteins | sample TR1MG_FD_202531 | JGI IMG/M metagenome (GOLD analysis project Ga0307375, IMG submission 202531) | Soil microbial communities from Risofladan, Vaasa, Finland - TR-1 | ecosystem: Environmental > Terrestrial > Soil > Coastal area > Acid sulfate soil | place: Finland: Risofladan, Vaasa | collected...
CGGAAACCGGCAGCCCGCTGACAGCTGATGATCGAAGCGCAATCGAAGCTCTTTTCGTCTGGGAGTGGGATGAGGCGCGCCTACTTGCGATTCAGAGAGATGACATTGCAAGATCTGCAATTATTCTTTTGCTCGACGCCATGTATCAGGAAGGGGTCTGTGTCCTGTCGCGTGGGGCGATTGAGGATTACTATCCAGCTAATGTGGAACAGTCAGGCCCGAAACCTCAACGTGCTCTGACCGCTGCCGCTTTTGTCACGAATCGCGAAGAAGCGCTGCGACTAAGCCCGGCGCTTGTGAACGGACGACCGACTGAACTAGAGGAGCTATTCACGGAGCTATTTTCTGTCCGCAGATGATACTGACACGAACTTAATCATGTGCTCGGCGTGGCGGCGTGCGAGTTATTGTTTTTAGCTTAGTGGCTGCGCCAATCGATATATTCAATCGACGCCAAGAGGGCTTCTCTTCCGTCGCTTTTTTAGAAAGCTAGTTGACATGCCGGGACTGCATCAAGTCGCTGAGCACTTATCCCTTCAGGCGAAAACCTTGACAGGCGATGATGCTGACGCATTTGGGCGCAGCGCCTTTAATCGTTATTACTACGCAGCATATCTTAGTGTGCGCGAGTTGCTGGCGTCACTGGATACATCGTGGGAGGCAAGCCCCCATAGCGCAATCCCTGATCTCCTTGAGATCACTGTTATGCGCCAAGTGCGCGATCAGGCGAAACGAATGTCGACGAGTGGTTTAATTACTATTGCGAGACACCATAGCTTGGCGAAGCAGGCGGGCCAGGCATCGAGCGATATTGCGTCTATTCTTCGCGCCGCCTATGGAGTAAGAGTTGTTGCCGATTACAGACCAGAGCAACGCGTTGCCTTCGATCGACTCGAGTTTAGATTAGCGCAGCACACACATGCCGAAGCGCGGAATTGGAAAACCCGAGTAGACAGAGCTAAGAAGGTACTTATGAGCATTTCGAAGGAGCTCGGCATTGTCTATTAGGGAAGCAGTCGCGGGATTCCTGGAGACTTCTCACGCGACATACGTTTCGTTTTTTCATGTGGACGAGTCTTCAAAGACTGTCATCCTTGAAGTGCCGGTCAGTCTTTTAAGGGCAAAAGCCGGCAAAGGTGTCACATCGAAGCGGCAACTAGCGTATTTGAAACGGAATATCGAAGCGCTGTTTGATCTGCGAGCGGTAATAACACTCCGAGAGGCACAGCAGCTTACAGACTTGGAGTCTGGGCTACGCGCGGCGCTTTTGCGAAATTTCCCTGAGCGTGTCACGGATCTCTATATGTCCTTCCCTACTGGAAATGCGACGCAGGTCTGGGTCATGGTAAAGGAAGAATTGGATGAAGCAGACGGCAAGGCCGTCAGAGGGCATATTGTTGACTATCTTGCGAACGCGGCGTTGACTTCGGAGGGCATTGAGTTTCTCTCGCCGAGCTTACCAGAGCCATCAATCGCTGCAATCCTTCGCTCTCTCAAGGCGATATCACCGGGAGGTATGGATCAGATCATGAATCATCTGCTCAAAAGAGGGTACGCATGCCCATCTGAGCGGTGGCTGTCGGGCAAGTTGGACGCGGCGCGCAAGCGGCGTCTAATCGTTCGTAATCCACTAGGCGATTTTTCTTTGACCTCGCTGGGCTTGGAACTCGTCCCTCATACACGGTCTGGATCAAGCTCGGACGTCGAAAGAATGCTGTTGTTGGCACGACGGAGGAGGTGGTAAAGTGGCAATGGTGGCGGCGCAATCGTGTGGGCGTGCATCACGCCCATTAGCGAAGGCCGGGGACAGAAGGACGCCTGCCGAACGGCGGTCGATCCTTCGAATCGAACGCCGTTCGGCAGGCGGCGTCAACGAAAGCTTTTTTGCTTTGCTTTACCCGTGAACGCGCCGCCACTGTTTGTCTCGTTCTCGTCGGTTGACGCCCTGATCGAGGCTCTTCCAGCTGACACGCGTGAGGCGTACGAAGCTGAGATAAGGAGCCTTGCGGCGCGCGGATTGCCCCCAGCAGTTTCCATGAGGACGCTTGGCGCGATTTTTGGTGTAAGCACCGAGTTCATTGGTGCCCTCAGCAGAGCGCCGCACCGCTACTACCGTACGTTTCGTATCAAGAAGGGAAGAAAAATTCGAGAGATTCAGGCGCCGCGAGTGGCGCTTAAGGTTATACAGAGGTGGATCGGTTTTTATATTGCACGTTCAGCTGTACTAAGCCCGTGCGTCTTTGGATTTATCCCAGGGAAAGGTGTAATTGACGCTGCCAAACTGCATTGCCAGGCAGAATGGGTCTATTCGCTTGATCTGAGAGATTTCTTTCCGAACATCACGGCGACACAGGTTAGGGACTCGCTCCTTACACTCGGTTACGCGGAGCGCGCGGCAATTCTAATCACGAATCTCTGCACCTTAGGTGGCCAGCTGCCACAAGGCTCTCCTGCCAGCCCAGTTCTATCAAATCTTGTTTTCATGATGACCGATACTGCGCTTGAAGCGGTTGCAGAATCCGAAGGCGTCCGGTTTTCACGGTATGCCGACGATCTGGTATTTTCGGGCAAAGGCGTGCCACCAGAGAATCTGGCTAACAGAGTTAGAAAAGTTCTTGTGAATAATGGGTGGCAGATTGCCAATGAAAAAGAGCATCTCGCAAGATTGCCTGCGCGCCTAAAGGTTCACGGCCTGCTGGTTCATGGAGCAAGGCCTCGTCTCACCAAAGGATATCGAAACAAGATAAGGGCGTTCCGACATTTGTTAGCCGCAGATAAGATCACGTTGAAAGATATCAGCAAAGTGAAGGGTCATCTCGCATATGCAGACTTTGTCAAAAAGGCCTAGGGTCAGTAAGCGGCCAATATCTTCCGATCGAAGTTTGAAATGAACTCTTCAACGATCGTCCAGAAACTCTGGAATTACTGCAACGTCCTGCGCGACGATGGTATGAGCTATGGTGACTACGTCGAGCAGCTCACCTACCTCTTGTTCCTCAAGATGGCCGACGAACGTAGCCGCCCGCCGTACAAGCAGGCGAGCCTCATCCCTGAACCTTACGCCTGGCCCGCGCTTCTGAAGCGCGACGGCGATGATCTGTTCGATCACTACCGCCACACGCTGGAGAAGCTGGGTGCCGGGAAAGGCACACTCGCCCTCATTTTCAACAAGGCGCAGAACAAGTTCCAGGACCCGGCAAAGTTGCGGCGCCTGGTGGTGGACCTGATCGATGCTGAGAATTGGTCCGCCATGGGTGCAGACGTCAAAGGCGACGCCTACGAGGGCTTGCTGGAGAAGAACGCGCAGGATACGAAAAGCGGCGCGGGGCAGTACTTCACACCGCGCGCGCTGATTGCGGCGATGGTGGACTGCATCGCGCCCAAGCCCGGCGAGGCGATTTGCGATCCGGCCTGCGGCACCGGCGGGTTTCTGTTCTTCGCGCACAACTATGTGGCCGAGCACAACCCCAACCTCACACGCGACCAGAAGAAACACCTGAAGGAAAACGCGCTGCGCGGCTGGGAGTTGGTGCAAAGCACTGCGCGCCTGGCGGCGATGAACTTGATGCTGCATGGAATCGGTTCGGACAAGGCTGTGCCCATAGTGGTTGCCGATGCGCTCGCTGCCGACCCAGGCGAACGCTTCGAGGTGGTGCTCGCCAATCCGCCTTTCGGCAAGAAGTCGAGCACCATGATCACGGGCGCCGAGGGCAAAGTCACGACCGAGAAAGACATCATCGAGCGCGACGACTTCTGGGCTACCACCTCGAACAAGCAGTTGAATTTCGTGCAGCACATTAAGACGCTGCTAAAGCAGCACGGCCGCGCGGCGGTGGTAGTGCCCGACAACGTGCTATTCGAAGGCGGCGCCGGCGAGACCGTTCGCAAGAAGCTGCTGCACGAGTGCGACGTGCACACGCTGCTGCGCCTGCCCACGGGCCTGTTCTACGCGCAGGGGGTAAAGGCGAACGTACTCTTCTTCGAGCGCAAGCCCGCGAGCGAAACGCCGTGGACGAAAAAGCTCTGGATTTACGATCTGCGCACCAACAAGCACTATACGCTCAAGACCAGTCCGATGAAGCGCGACGACCTGGACGAATTCGTCGCCAGCTACAACCCGGCGAACCGGCACGCGCGCAATGCGAATTGGTCAGCGGAGAATCCGGACGGGCGCTGGCGGGCGTACGACTACGACGAGCTGATCGCCCGGGATAAGGTCGGCCTCGACATTTTCTGGCTCAGGGACGATGCGCTCGCCGACTCCGACAATCTGCCGCCGCCCGATGTGATTGCGCAGGAGATTGTAGACGACCTGGAGGCGGCGCTAGAGCAATTCCGATTAATTGCCTCGGACTTGGGATCGAAGGAGATTGCCGAATGAATGACAAGGTTGTTTGGGGGATTCACGGAGGACGCCACGGTGTCGCGGACGGTTTATTCACGCACCATAACGTCATTGCTATTGGTTGGGGTCCAATGGGAGATGTTAGCGGGATTGCCCCTGATCGAGCTTCATTCCGCGCTGCCGTTGAAAAAGCATATCCGGGCCGAAGCCCAGCGCAAACCAGCGTTTCATTTGGTCAGATTTATCGATTTGTTCACGAATTGAATGTAGGCGACATCGTTGTGTACCCATCGAAGATTGACAGACAAATCCATATTGGGGAAGTGACCGGAAAATATCAATTTCGTCCGGATCTCGATCCGGTTCATCCGCAAACGCGGCAGGTCAAATGGTTAAAGCACCTTCCGCGCACTGCATTCTCGCAAGGCGCTCTATACGAGTCTGGCTCTGCGATGACTTTCTTTCAAATCAAGACCTATGCAGAGGAGTTTCTGGCGGCTCTTGAGGCAAAACTGGCCCCCGAGGCCCCGGTAAGCAAAGATACGACGGTTGCGGCAGTTGCAGACGATATCGAAGATACCACCAGGGACTTCATACTCAAGCGCTTGGCGCAGGAACTAAAGGGTCATCCATTCGCCGATTTTGTGGCGCATCTGCTCGGCACGATGGGTTATCGAACGCGAGTATCGCCGGAGGGACCGGACGGCGGAATAGATATTGTTGCGCATCAAGACGAACTAGGTTTCGTTCCGCCTATCATCAAAGTGCAGGTCAAAAGTACTGAAGGGTCGATCGGCGACCCGGTCGTATCCGCGCTCTATGGGAAAGTATCTGCTGGCGAGTATGGATTGCTTGTCAGTCTTGGGATTTTTACGTCGCAGGCCAAGAGTTTCGCCCGGAGCAAAAGTAATCTCCGCCTCATTGACGGAACAGAATTGGTTGACTTGGTGCTCAAGCATTACGAGCAGTTTGATTCCCGCTACAAAGGATTGCTGCCACTAAAACGTGTGTTCGTGCCTGAACCAATCGAGGATGAAGACTAGTCTTCGCGCTGGGACGGCCTTCTCTTGATGGGAGCAACAGCGCAGTTGGCACCTTATTGTCGCGAACAATTATCTAACTACCGTTTTATGGAATTCGGCTCTACTGGAAAATATCCGCGGTTTTAGTGGTTTTCCGCATATCCTTCGTAGCCAACGCGGCTTCAGCCGCCACACTAAAGCACACACGCGGCGGCCATCGTATCGCATGCAGCCATCACCCCGAAAATCCTACGGTGGTGTTGGTTCAATCTCCACCCACCCTTGAGGCACAGCCGGTAACCGTATTCCCATTGCCTGGTTGTAAGACAAGTAATCGAGGCCGAGTGTCCGCAGATAGCCCCAGCGTCGTCGAAGCCGCGAAGCTATTTCCTCGTCTACGCTCCCCGGATGCACAAGGTGGACTACCCCGGGAAGCCGCGGGCGTTTCGGACCGAAGCCTTCCTTGATTTCGTTCTGACGCAAACGCCAAAGTCGACCCACGCGCTGCAGTACCCGAAGGGGAGACCATGGGAGCTCGTAGTGGACTAAGACGTTCGCTCGTTCGTGAAGGTCAATCGACTCGGAGCATGCGTCGGTGGCAACAAGGACCCGAGTCTCTCCTTGCGTGATCTCGTTAAACCAATCTCGGGTCTGCTCTTCGAGGTCCCCGATAGCCACCTTCACGGCATCTGTACCGAGCGCGTGCGCTAGGAGCTCGGATACCGCGCGCGCCACTGCCCGGTGGACGCAAAATATCAGCACGTGTTCCTTCCCCGCAGAGGCGACGAATTGGAGCAGGGCTTGCTGCTTTTCTGAGAGCGAAATGCCAAGCTTTCGATGCCGAGCCACGGCAGCCTTGACCGAACGGCTTAGCGAAACCGAGTAAGGTTCGCCTTGAATGAGTTTGGTGCTCGTTTCAAGCTGTCCGCCAGATAGCACTAGGCGCTCAGCGGTTGCACGTCGTCGCCCACCAATAGTTGACACATTCTCGATCGCGGCTGCTACCTGCACGAGTTGAAAAATCGCTCGATTAAGTTGGATAGTCGAGGGCATCGTCGGTTTGCTGTTCCAGCGCGCTTTTTGGTCGCGGTGTAAGCGCAGGTCAGGGATTCGGACATTAGGCGGCCAGATTACGAGGCGGCGAGGGACATCCACCGGTTTGTTTCCTGCTCCCTCCAAGAGCCCCTCGCGTACACAGTCGACGTACTCATCGAACCATGGTCCGCGCTCTTCGCCGGCAAGTTGGGCCAGCGCTCCATGGGTAGTCTCCAATGCGGTAGTGAGGATTTCCTCATCGCGACATCCCTCGTCTTCAGGGTCGTATGTGCCTTCTATATTCCGTTGGTCCAGCGGGTCGATTCTGTCCAGGCTGACCGGATTAACCGGCGTAGCGGACAGCAATAGCCACTTAGGCCAAGCGCGCCTGCCATGCTTTGGCGATCGAAACGGCGCGGAGATCAGACGCTCGGCAACCTCGTGACCATGTAGTTGCGTGTCAATGAATACTTTTGCAAGTATCTTTAAGAGTTGCTGGTGCCGGTGGACCTCATCTACTACCACAAGGTGCGGCGTCGAAGCAATTTCGTGCGCTGGGGCTGGCGGCGAACCGGGGCCAGGGTTTAGCATCGCAGGTTTTAGCCTTCGGAGTGTCTGAAAGACTACGGTACCACCTGTTGACTTGATCTCGATAGGCTCGAAAAAGCCCACTTGCTCATCGTCATTGAGCCCGAGCGCCCGCTTCCAGCCAACCGGGATGGCCTGTTTTGGTAATACCACCATGAGGCGCAGGCCAGGCTTGTGGCGCCGCAACCGCCCATATACCCGCACTGCGACAAAGCTCTTGCCAAACCCTGTTGGTAATTGCAGGAGCGCGGCCCGTGGCGAGTTCTTGCCAGCCAGCCGGCGCGCGATTCCTTCAATTCCCGCACGCTGCCAAGTGCTTGCCTTCAGCTCGCTCACAGCAATTGGCCTAAGGTCGCTGCAATGCTACGCCAGTATTCGGGAAGCTTCTCAAGGGCCCCCTCGTCTTTGCGCTGTAGTCTGTGCAGCCAAGCACTCGCCGCCTCGGGGCGACGAGTCTTTAGTGCAAAGTACTCCCCGAACGGAAAACGCACGTCCGAGGGCACGGCGCCAGCCGCGATCTTGTTACCACCTTTACCGTTCCCACCTGGTGAACCATTCCATCCACTTGTTAGGCCTGTCAATGCGGCGGCAATAGAACTCTGCCGCGTCACTTTAAACGCAGGTGGCTCTGGATCGAGCTCTGTAACGTCAATGGAAACCGGAACATTAGACGGCTCTTCAGCGCCAAGCCCATCACTGATCTTGAACACTGCGCGCACTTGAGCGCGGCCATCAGGCGGAATGTTGACGCAAGCCCCGGGCTTTAGATTCTTGAACTCGCCAATCTTTGTTCCTCGCTCAATTCTTATCGCCAAACTATCAAGCCCCCACTTCCGACCGAGCGCGCGCACGGCTACTGCCGAAACGCAGCGGATTACCTTCCGAGACTTACGCTTCACGCGAATGCTCTGTGCCGCGTACGCCGTAAAGATGCGCTCCAACTCATCCAACTCGGATGCACCTAACTCATCGTCCGATTTAGCTACGGACATATCAAGTACTTTAGGCAGTCCCAGAGATGCTGCGGAAAAACCTGCGCGCGCCACATCACGTGCGTGCTTCCACAGATCGGTACCGCCAAGCCAAAGTACGCCAGCTTCCCAGTTAATTGCCTTTTCTTTGCTGCCCACCAAGCCGCAAACCGTGGCGTTTGCCGAACCGACGTACAGCGCGCTGCGCGCACCTACCCGGTCACAGCACCGCCACGCGATTACCTTGTGATGCCAACGCTGCGGATCTTTTCCTTCGTGTAGCGCGTAGGCCTTCACCCTACGCAATTGGTCAGACTGATTTGGAAGCGCTGCAGCAAGTTGATCCCAAATGGTTCGAACCCTGAAGTAAGCTTCGACGCGACCTTTTGGTTCTAGCGCAAATAGCCGCGTAATTGTCGCTGGACTCCAGAACGGGGCCGCAACAATCCATTCACCCGACTTCGCCCCTGACGTCTTACAGTGACTGCATCGATTGAACTGCGAGTAGATCTGTTTGAGAGTCGCCCGATTTCCCGTCCCAGGTAAAATTTGGCACTCCTGCTTCCCAACCAATATGCAGAGCGCTCTGTGGTCTCGCGGTGGTCGCTCAACCCACTGGGCTACACGCTTGGCGAGGCCGTTCTCCACATCAAGACGAACGGCCAAATTTCGCATACCTCGAAGGTCATCCGTTGCGAGATTCCCAGTTGAAACAACGAGCACGTGTCCTTGCCCGGTCTCCGCTAAGATCAGCTTTGGGTGGTAGTTGGGCAGCGGGACCTCGGAGGGGACGTCTACGGGTAGCATCCATCGCCGTGGCATCGCTCCGCGCCCCGCTCTCCGGAATCCGCGCCGATGATACGCAATCCGGACACCTTCCAGCGGGACTCGGCCACCAAGCGCGCGATACACGAGAGCAAATGCCTCGTGCTCATCAACTGTGAATGAGGTGAGCCACAATCTACGCGCGTCAGGGCTTAGCCACTCCACTATATTGCCAAACTGAGGCGTACTCATCGCGGCCCTTGGGTCATCAATAGTAGTCTACGGTACGCGTAAAGACGTAGGGAAGCGAATACGCGTCTTCGTCGACCATCGTACTTCAGGCGCCAGACATCCCTTGGGGCTACGTAGTTTCCTTTTTGTTTGACGGCGTGATTAAGGCGCTCGCAGATAACCTTTATCTGTTTGTCAGTAAGCTTGCCGGGCGTCCCAAGCCGATCGAGAAGTGCGATGCTTGCATTGGCCAGCTTTCGATACTCGTCATTCGAATCAGATGCAACATCATCATCATCATCATCATTGACGTCATCGACTTGCCCGTCGTCGGCGATACTAAAGTAAGCTCGGAGAAGCGCCCAGGAGCAAAACAGCATGCGCTCCGAGTCAGATAGCCCCTTCGCGGTCGCCGCCTTCATCGCGGCATTCGTGAGATCATATTTGCAGTAGATGATGTGCTCAGCGAGGTTCTTTCTAAGGCCAATTAGTCGGGCGCGAAACATGTGCCTCAGTTGGTCCGGCGCGCTAGCCTGATCAAAGAAACTTTCGAACTGCTCGCCGAGAACGTACGCACGTGCCGCCTGGCACAGCGCACGGGATGGTGCTTTAAATGCAGATTCACTGTCGGTTCCCCAAAACGCTTCGGTTGCAGAACGGTATGCTGTCCAAAATCCGCCTTCAAGGTCGTCTAAAAACTTCTTTTCAGAACGACGGCCGTCATCCTCGAAGCCCTTGAGCTGTGTTCGTCCTATCCCCGCGCGGTGGTCTCGTGTCTGATCGAGAACGCAAAGCAGACGTCGCCGTACCTCAATAGGATGCCCGGAACCCGACGGCGGCGCGGCGAAGAGGTAGTATCGCCAATGTCGGGCTCGGGTATCGATGAATGGAAGTACGGAACCAGCAACCGCTTGAACATCAAGGCGATCACGCAGTTCCTGGGGATCATCAAGCTCAAACGATTCGAAACCTTCATCTGGAAACGGCACCCCCCAGATCGAGGGTACGTGCACCTTGAAGATAGGTAGGGCCAACTTCTTCACAATGCTGACGCCTTACTCACCTTGGTCGCGAAAGTCATCAACGAGAACTAACTCAATGAGGTAAGTTCTCGGTTTTCCAGGGGACAATTGGACCATTAATAAAGCACCACAGTGACAGCCTGATCCGTGTTCCAAGCTCCGGATCCAAGCAATACCCAGAATAGGTTTGCTTTTCGGGTTTGCTTACAGAAGAATCGATTGATGACGCCATCATACCTAGGACTTCATTGACAGAAAAGCCCGACTTTAGGGTGCCCGCAATTTCCGACACGAAATTCATTTTATATCGCTCGTGCCCTGTTGATGCCACGGCGAACATGGCCGTAATGTTCTCTGCGTCATAGCCGCACTGCTCAAGGTAGGGTGACACGTCATTCGCGAAAAACGAACTGAAACTCTGATTCTCGTTGCTCACGAGCGACGCGTAGGCTAGTTGAAATGGCGCTTCCGGCATTGCCTCGTGCAGGAAGCCGATATTTGAATTGAGAAAGAAGGTGCCCATTGTTCGTGGCTCAAAATGAACGCGAATCATGTCCAAGAGGGTTTGTAGAAACTCAGTAGGTCTTTCGTATTGGTAAGCAGCCTGAAAGCCGCACTTTCCGGTTTCCTCGTAATAAGTCCTCACACCATCTTTGGTTACTGGCTTCCAGTCATACTCTTTTGTGGCCTCTAGCATTTTATGGATTGCTTCCACTACTTCGTTCAGTGCTTTGCCGAATTGCACTGGATCAGGAACGTTGGGTCCAATTATTTTGTCCATGCATTCTCCATAAATGTTTCGAAACCGCCAGTCGTCTACGCTTGCATGACGTCGGGCAATGGTTTCCAGATTGCGCCATGTAAGGCGACGCAGGCGCCAGCAAAACCTGCAGCCTGAAGAAAGTCTCGGCGGTTCATTCGGTTCCCTTCAAGAGATCAACGTGTCGTTCCTCAAGCGTTTTCTCGGCTGCACGTTGAACATCCGGATCTTGATCAAGAGAAAGTCGTTCAAGTAACTCCTCCGGAGCTTCGTCGCAGTCCATCACCAGAGCGCGGATCCAAGGGTCGCTGTCGGCAGCAAAGCGCTCGAGGATCTGCACCGGTTCGCAAAGGGAGAACTCGCCTATATTCCAGGAAAGGGTTGATAGCACCTCGGGCTGATTCGAATTCGCCAGCCGAAGCGCTTCGATTTGCGTCATGGCTTCCTTGGCGCGGGGATTGCAGAGAAGGGGCTGGAGAACATTCGACTGGCGCGACCGCAGCAGAATGTGAACGGTTTTTAAATCGATGTTTTCACGGCCTGCGATCACCTCCTGCACCTTGGTGGTGCCGACGAGGGCGAGTCGTTGATACATGTGCTCGTAACCGGGTTCGTCTGGTAGGAGTTCGGTCAGTTTTTCCAACATGGCATAGCCGACAGGTATTTCCGTACCGGCGATGTGTAACTCAACTTCATACATTGACATCTCCTTTTTGGCGCGATCGATCGTTGCCCATCGCCATCACAATACTTCTGTGGTGCGACAAATTGCGTTGCACTTGGACCGACTTTTCCCGGATAGCCTAAAACGGGCGGGCGATTTCGCGGTGGCCGAACCCCGCGCGTCTAACCGCTACGCAATCTGTCGCACCGCCGCCTTATCGTGGACACGTGAAAGCAGCCAACAGGACCTCGCCATGACAAAAGACCTTCCCGCATTCCTGCACAAGCCCGCCAATTTCAAGGCCGGCAGCCTGGATGACACCACCCAGGACTACCAACCGTTGCTCGCCGCCTGGCTGATCGAAATGGCGCTGAGCATGAAGTGGCACCGCATGCTCCGCCCGCACCGCTTGGCCGACATGTTCGGCGACGACGATTTCCTCAGCCTGGCGGGCATCACGCCCCCGGCGGAGCGCGACGAGGATGGCGATTTGACCCACATTACCAAGTTTAGCGAAGGGGCCATCGCGCGGCTGCTGAAGTCGCGGCTCGATGCGCTGCGCCGCTGCCGGGTCGCAGGCGACCTGCCGCTCTTTGCCAACATCGAGCTGATCGGTGGCCTGCTGGGTCTCTCGGACGCGGAGAAGGCGGTGCTGACGTTCGCAACAGCCGTGAATCATTTTGTCGGTTTCAGAAACGCCATTTCCGCGCGAAACGAACGCGCGTCGCCAAAGCGCGTCGCGCGGACCATCGCCATGCTGACGGGCCAGGCGGAAGAGGGGCTGCTGGCCGCCTTGCGCGAGGATGGATTGCTGGTCGCGAGCGGCCTTATTACCGTCGAGAAGAGTGTTTGCGACTTTGAGCAGGTGGTGCAACTGGGCGGCGGCTTCGAAGGTTTGATGATGCTGCCTCACGCCACCGAGACCGATCTGGTCGCGCGGCTTCTAAAATCCGCCAGCCGCGCAACGCTGGAACTCGGCGCGTTCCCGCATCTGGCGAGGGACATCGACGCGCTGCAGGATTACCTGCTCAATGCCCTGCGCGCTCGGGCACATGGCGCGAACGTGCTGTTTTACGGGCCGCCGGGCACCGGCAAGACCGAGCTGGCCAAAGCCATTGCAGCGGGGCTGGGAGTGGAACTGTTCGAAATTCCCTTCGCCGACCTTGAGGGCGACCCGATCCGCGGCGAAAAGCGGCTGCGCGCCTACAACCTTTGCCAGAAGCTGCTCGCGCGCAGGCAAGACGCGCTGCTCATGTTCGACGAGATAGAGGATGTGTTCGAAAGCCGCGGCGGCTTCTGGGCACTTTTCGGCGGCGACGCGGATTCGGCCAGAGGGGGCAAGGCGTGGATCAACCGAACGCTGGAGCGAAATGCGACGCCGGCAATCTGGATCACCAACGACGCGGAAATCGACACGGCTTACCTGCGCCGCTTCGATTACTCCGTGCGTTTCCCGGTGCCGCCGCTGAAAGTGCGGCTGGAAATCGCCCGGCATCATCTGGATTCGTTCGCTCCGACCGACGACTGGCTCGCCCGCATCGCCGCTAGCGAGCACACCATGCCGGCGCAGATCGAGCGCGCTGCCAAGGTGGCGAGAATCGCCGGCGGCGAGAACCTAGATAGGGCGCGGGCGCTAGTCGAGCAGACACTTGACCGCAGCGCGACCCTGCTCGAGCAGAAGCGGGCGCCGGGGCGCACCCTGTTGCGCACGCGCTACGACCTCGGCTTCATCAACACCGATGCGGACATCGGCAAGCTGATCGCCGGCCTGAAGCAGCGGCCGCGCGGCAGCTTCTGCTTCTATGGCCCCGCCGGCACGGGCAAGAGCGAGCTTGCGCGGCATATCGCCGACGAACTCGGCAAACCAGCGATGCTGCGGCGTGCGTCCGACCTACTCAGCAAGTGGGTCGGCCAGAGCGAAAAGAACATCGCAGCCATGTTCGCCGAAGCGCGCCAGCAGGATGCCGTGTTGGTGCTCGACGAAGCCGACAGCTTTCTCGCCGACCGGCGCGGTGCCCGGGCCAGTTGGGAAATCACTCAGGTGAACGAGCTGCTAACTCAGATGGAGGCCTTCGACGGGATTTTCATCTGCACCACCAACCTGATGCAAAAGCTCGATCAGGCGAGCCTGCGCCGCTTCGCCTTCAAGCTGAAATTCGACTACCTCCGGCCGGACCAGCGCTGGGCGATGTTCTCCCAGGAGTTGGCACGGCTAGGGGGCGATCTGGCGGAAGCGCACGATTGGGAAGCGGCGGTGCGCCAACTGGGTGGCCTGACGCCCGGAGACTTTGCAGTAGCCGCGCGGCAGCTCGAGCTATGGGGAACCGCGGCCACAGCGGTGGAACTCTACGAGCAGCTGCGCCAGGAGTGCGCGGCCAAGGAAGGACCCTCCCGCACCATCGGCTTTACGGCCTGACAACCTTCAAGTTGGCCCCCGTTTAGGTGCGACACAATCTGTCACACCAAAGGGGATAATGGGTTTCATGGAAGTCACTAATTCGCTCGACAACCGCTCCCTTTCGCAAGGCTGACCAAGGCATGGCCAAACACTACCTGTCCAAATCGAAGTTGCTTTCCTTCCTGCAATGCCCGCGGCGGCTTTACCTCGAGGTCAAGCAACCGGAGCTTGCGAGTCCGTCCGACGGCGCGATGGCGATCATGGCAGCCGGCCATACGGTGGGCGAAGTAGCCCGCTCGCTGCACGCGGGCGGCATCCTGATCGAAAGCCAGGGAAATCTATCAGAGGCAATCCGGCAAACTGCGCAGCACTTGGCCGACAAGCAGCGAAAGCCCCTGTTCGAAGCGACCATTCAGCACGACGGCACGCTGGTGCGCACCGACCTACTGCTGCCGGCGAAGAAGGCGTGGCGGTTGGTTGAAGTGAAATCCTCGACATCGGTCAAGGACTATCACCGATTGGATGCGGCGATCCAGCGCTTCGTGCTGGAAAAGGCGGGCGTCGCGGTTGACAGCGTGGCTATCCAGTTCATCGACAATACCTTCGTCTACCCCGGCAAAGGTTGTTACCACCAGGTCAAGCGCAACGGCGAGGCAAACAGTCTGTTCACCCAGGAGGACGTCAGCGCCGACATCGCGCCGCTGGTCAAGAAAGACGTGGCCGGCTGGATCAAGGCCGCGCGCAAAACACTCGACGGCAAGCTGCCGCCCATGACCGATAACTGCGACGACCCTTACGAATGCCCGTTCAAGGCTTACTGCCACGCGGACGCGCCGGAATATCCTGTCGACTGCCTGCCTCGCATCGGCGTCCAGGCGGCCACCCTGCGTGCGCAGGGTTACGACGACATCCGTGACATTCCCGCCGGCGTGCTCGCCAACCCGGTGCAGGAACGGGTGCGAAAACTCACCGTCTCCGGCAAGGCGGACCTGCGCCCAGAAGCCGCCGCCAAGCTGTCGGAACTGGGGTGGCCGCGTTACTACCTCGACTTCGAGACCATGAATTTCGCGGTGCCGATCTGGAAAGGAACGCGCCCCTACCAGCAGGTACCGTTTCAGTGGTCCTGCCACATCGAGCGCAAGGACGGGACGATGGCCCACCGTGAGTTTCTCGACCTCTCCGGCGACGACCCGTCGCGCGCGTTTGCTGAAGCGCTGCTCGCCGGAGTGAACAAGCGTGGCCCAATCATGGTCTACAACCAGGCGTTCGAGGGCCGCATCGTAGCGGAACTGGCGCTGCGCTGCAAAGACCTCGCCTCACCCCTCGCGGCTGTCGCCGCGCGCTTCGTCGACCTGCTGCCGATCACGCGCGACAACTACTATCACCCGGCGATGAAGGGATCGTGGTCGATCAAGGACGTGCTGCCGACTATTGCCGCCGAGCTGGATTACGCGGGGCTCGAAGAGGTGCAGGACGGCGGGGCAGCCCAGCGGGCGTTTGTCGAGGCCATCGCACCCGAGACTGCCGCCTCGCGGAAGAAAGAGCTCGAGCGGGCGCTGCTCGCCTACTGCGAACGCGATACCGAGGCCATGGTGCGGCTCGCCGAGTTCCTGGTAAGCGGCAAGACCAAGGGTTTGTCCAAGAAGTCCCCAACAGCGCGCTCGGTGGCGCGTCGATAGCGCGGGAGCCAACATGCCCGACCAGAAAGTTCAAGCCACGTTCCAGCGGCGTCTGCAGATACTAGAGGCGATCCAGCGCCTGAGCCGTACGCGTAGCTGGGTGAAGCAGGCAGACATCCTCAACGATCTAAGGGGCCAGGGTCATGCCATCGAAAAACAGCATGTGCTGCGCGACCTGCGTGCCCTCCAGGACACTTTCACGCAACTGGAGTGCAACGACAACCCGCGCGACGGTCTTCCGACGAAGGGTGTGGCTTACGGCTATCGCTGGGTGGCCAAGGACGCACCACCCGAAACCGGACTGTCGATTCCAGAAGCCTTGTCGCTGGTGATGGTCGAACGCTATCTCAGCGAGGCGCTGCCCGCGACGCTGACCCGCGCGCTGGAGGGCTTGCTCGCGACAGCAAGACACACACTCGACCTGCAGAAAAAGAACCCCGAAGCGCGCTGGGCGGACAAGATCTGCGTGGTGCAGCCGACGCAGCCGCTCCTACCGCCAAAAATCGCGGACGATGTCATCAACGTGGTGCATGAAGCCTTGCTCAAGGAAGAACAGATTGAAGTGGACTACCGCAACTGGGGCGGAAAAAAGGAAACACTGACGCTCCACCCGCTCGGCCTTATGCAGCGCGGCCCGGCCACCTATCTCATCGCGCTCTGCTTCGGCTACGCCGACCCGCGCCCGTATCCGCTGCACCGCATGGCGTCGGCCAAGCGGCTGCACGTCGATGCGCGCAAGAAGGAAGGCTTCGACATCAACGACTACGCCGACGAGCAGGGGCACTTCGGCAGCGGAAAGATGATCACCTTTAAGGCGCGCGTGCGCGGCCATCTCATCCGGATCTTGGAAGAGACGAAACTAGAAGCGAAGCAGACCCTTTCGAAACCCGACGCGGAAGGCTGGTGCCTGCTGACTGCGCGCGTCAGGGATACATGGCAATTGAAGTGGTGGGTGTTGGCACAGGAGAAAAGTATTGAGGTGATCCAGCCAGCGGCGCTTAGAGTGAGAACAACTGAACAAACAATAGAGAGTCGCGCATGAAGCGCATCTATGTGCCAACGCAAAATGGAAGCGAGTGGCAAAGGCTACTTGCGAAGCCTGTTCTTCACTGGAAAATGGGTAAGTCAGCGATGACAGCCGCCGCCTCGTGGGAGAGTGCTGCCGACGCTTTGCCTCCAGAAATTGCGAAACTCCTGGAGTCGTCTCATGTCGAAGATCTCGTTGGGCTCAAGCTACTTGCGGCAATTCCGGAATGGGAAGTAGCACTCGAAGGTGGTAATACCGCGTCACATACTGACGTACTTGCCCTTGCGAGAAACGACCAGGGCTTATGCGTTTTCGCAGTAGAAGCGAAAGTCGACGAAGACTTCGGGCCGCTGCTGAAGGACAAGAGGGCTGAGGCTTCCTCCGGCCAAAGCGACCGGCTAAAGTCTCTTCATTCCATTCTGGGGGTTTCCCATTTGGATGACAACATCCGGTACTAACTTCTTCATCGCACTGCCTCGGCTATCCTTACCGCTCGAGAGTTCCACGCACACGTGGCGGTGATGCTTGTGCAGTCTTTCGGGCAGAAGAGCTCGCTCCGCGAAGACTTCGAAACCTTCTGTCGAGCCCTTGGCGCTGAGGCGCTGCCTGGTGGAATGAAGTACGTTCGGTCGCATAGCCAACCCAGCCTCTTCCTGGGATGGTGCGATGGTGACCAGCAGTTCCTTAGAGTAGAACTGGCAAGCGCGGTCTAAGCGCCTGTCCGGACGGAGGCGGAGATCAGTTGGTGTGGTTATTGGACTTTCATCGTCAACCCGCGGGCGTGCTGTCTGACTACCGATGATTCCTGATTGTCCAAGCAAAACGGGCCCCGAAAAATCCGAGGCCCGCCTTTAAATGAAACGTCTAATGTTTTGTTGCGTTCATTGACTGTGCAAGTTGTCCAGCCTGGTCAAGCATACCAAGCGTAGTCAGGCAATGCACTATCACCCTATGCAGCTTCTTGGTGCCCACGCCGACCTCTCGTACGGCATCACTGTCGATTGCGTAAATTGCTGCTTGCACAGTATCGTACAACGACGACGTCGCAACCGAAGTTCCGGCGAAGGGAGCTTGCCGGTGCATGCGCGACAGGCAATCGTCGTACTGCAGTAGCGAAAGCCTCTGGTCACCCGACGGTGCGACCCATAATAACCTCAAGACCCCCGTGCCCTGAGCATTCACCAACAAGTCGAGCACCTCTGCCTCAGCATTGTTCATTGCAAGCACATGAAGCTCATTGTCTGCATGAACGTAGACTACAGCAGTGCTGGACCGGCTAGCCTCGCTCGTAATGATGCGAAATTGGTGCCAAAAACCCTTATCCCTTCGCGACACGCGGAGCAGACGCTCTGAAGCCTGTAGAAGTACGGCGGCACCCGAAACTATACGTCCGCTTCTCTTTTCGCCAAGGCCGAGGTTCTCGAGCTGTACTATGTGCGCCAGACAAAGCTGTATATCCAGCGAGTCAGCACCGCCACGCCTAAAATTACCTGTATTTTCTTTCATAAAATTGATGTCCTCTGTGACGCGAGATCGGAGCGATCTCGTAAAACGTATAGCTACGGGTTCGCGTGGCCTGTCTGATCGGGTGCAGGCGGCGACAGCGAGGCCCCGGACCGCGACAATTTCCGGGCTACGGAGTCCTCAGGGACGTGGCGGTAGGCGGTTCCCCGGAGCCGATATTCCGGTCGCCGTTGGGAAATTGGTGCCCCGGAGAGCGCGAGCTTCCGCGTCGGGAGTGCGTGACCGAATTGATCCAGCCGGAAAGGTCGAAACGCTAGGCGGGAACGGCCTTGAGGAGATCACGCACCTAGGCGACTACTCAAGGTGAATTTGTCCGGCTTATGCTTCTACCTCGACCGGCGCCTGGGGATCGCACGTCCGACCGGGTTTCCGTTCAACCTCAATTCGGCGGCGGACCCGCTGCTGAGGCGCGAGCTCGACCGCTACCGCGCCGAGGGCGTTGCGCATCCGCTGATGACCGAGGCCGGGATCCGCGCTGTGGCGCATGCGCGTCCCGAGCTGGAAAACTGGCGGACCCACTTCCGCCGCGTACGCTATATCGCCATCGCCAAGAAGAAGGGCGTTTATAATGGGCGCAAGAGCTCTCTCACGGCCGAACAAGCAACTGCCGTCGTAGCGAAGGACAGGGCGAATAACGGCAGAGGTCGCGCGGCTCTCGCGCGTGACCTAGGTGTCAGCCGCCAGACCTTATATCAATATCTTCAGCAAGCTACTTAGCGGGTCTCGAATGGAA
>Ga0307375_10002505_pt1 | contig 18752 bp, 16 predicted proteins | sample TR1MG_FD_202531 | JGI IMG/M metagenome (GOLD analysis project Ga0307375, IMG submission 202531) | Soil microbial communities from Risofladan, Vaasa, Finland - TR-1 | ecosystem: Environmental > Terrestrial > Soil > Coastal area > Acid sulfate soil | place: Finland: Risofladan, Vaasa | collected...
ATTCGCCATCACCATCGCCGCGCTGGAACAGGGTTTCGCGCTGAGCAAACCCGCGATCACCGTGCTCACCGAGCGCGAGCTGTACGGCGAGCGCGTGCGCAGCGAACGCGACCGCAAGCGCCGTCGCGGCACCGCGCGCGATCCGGAAAGCATCGTCCGCGACCTCACCGAGCTGACCATCGGCGCACCGATCGTGCATGTCGATCACGGCGTGGGCCGCTACCAGGGCCTGGTCTCGATGGACGTCGGCGGTATGGACGGCGAGTTCCTCGCCATCGAATACGCCAAGGGCGACAAACTCTACGTGCCGGTGGCGCAACTGGGGCTGGTCAGCCGCTACTCGGGCACCGCACCGGAGCTGGCGCCGCTGCACTCGCTCGGCGGCGACGCCTGGGAACGCGCACGCCGGAAAGCCGCCGAGAAAGTGCGCGACGTGGCGGCGGAGCTGCTGGCGATCTACGCCCAGCGCGCGGCGCGCGGCGGCGAATCGATGGCCGTGGACCACCAGCTGGTGGAGGAATTCGGCTCAAGCTTTCCGTTCGAGGAAACCCCCGACCAGGCCAGCGCGATCGAGGCCGTGCTGGGCGATCTGGCCGCGCCGCGCGCGATGGACCGGGTGATCTGCGGCGACGTCGGTTTCGGCAAGACCGAAGTCGCGCTGCGCGCCGCGTTCGCCGCCGCCTGCGCCGGCAAACAGGTCGCCGTGCTGGTGCCGACCACGTTGCTGGCGCAGCAGCACTACCGCAACTTCGCCGACCGCTTCGCCGACTGGCCGGTGCGGGTGGATGTGCTGTCGCGCTTCAAATCAACCAAGGAAGCGAAGGACGCGCTGCAGCGCCTCGCCGACGGCCAGATCGACGTGATCGTCGGCACCCACAAACTGCTGATGCCCGACGTGAAGTTCAAGAATCTCGGCCTGGTCATCGTCGACGAGGAACAACGCTTCGGCGTGCGCCAGAAAGAGCAGCTGAAAAAACTGCGCGCCGAAGTCGACCTGCTCACCATGACCGCCACGCCGATCCCGCGCACGCTGAACATGGCGATGGCCGGCCTGCGCGACCTGTCGCTGATCGCCACGCCACCGGCGCACCGCACCGCCGTGCGCACCTTCATCTGTGCATGGGACCCGGCCACCATCCGCGAGGCGCTGCAACGCGAGCTGTCGCGCGGCGGCCAGGTGTACTTCCTGCACAACGAGGTCGAGAGCATCGAGCGCACGGTGCGCGAGATCGAGACCCTGGTGCCCGAGGCGCGCATCCGCATCGCCCACGGCCAGATGCCCGAGCGCGAACTCGAAGGCGTGATGGCGGATTTCCACCGCCAGCGCTTCAACGTGCTGGTGTGCACCACCATCATCGAAACCGGCATCGACATCCCCACCGCCAACACCATCATCATCGACCGTGCCGACCGCTTCGGGCTGGCCCAGTTGCACCAGCTGCGCGGCCGCGTGGGCCGCTCGCACCATCGCGCCTACGCCTACCTGGTGGTGCCCGACCGCAAGTCGATCAGCGCCGACGCGCAGAAGCGCCTGGAAGCCATCGCCTCGCTGGAGGAACTCGGCGCCGGCTTCACCCTGGCCACCCACGATCTGGAAATCCGCGGCGCCGGCGAGCTGCTGGGCGACGAGCAATCCGGGCAGATCCAGGAAATCGGCTTCGGCCTGTACACCGAGCTGCTGGACCGTGCCGTGCGGGCCTTGAAATCCGGCAAGGTGCCCGACTTCGACTTGAGCTCCGAACACGAAACCGAGGTCGAACTGCACCTGCCCGCGCTGATCCCCGACGACTACCTGGCCGACGTGCACGCACGCCTGACCCTGTACAAGCGCATCGCCAGCGCACGCGGCGAAGACGACCTGCGCGACCTGCAAGTGGAAATGATCGACCGCTTCGGCCTGCTGCCTGCCCCCACCAAACAGCTGTTCGCCATCGCCAGCCTCAAGCTGATGGCCACCCCGCTGGGCATCCGCAAACTCGACTTCGGTGCCAGCGGCGGGCGCATCACCTTCCGCGGAAGTTATCAAGGAAATCCGCCCGAGATCGATCCGCTGACGATCATCAAGCTGATCCAGAGCCTGCCCCGCGTGTACAAGCTGGACGGCCAGGACAAACTGAAGATCACCCTGGACCTGCCCGGCGCCGTCGAACGCATCCGCAGCGCGCAGGAAGTGCTGATCCTGCTGGGAGCGCGCCGCCCCGGCTGATGCTCTGCCCCCTCTCCCCCTCGGGGAGATGGCTGGGGTGAGGGGCCGCGCACCTGCGGCACTCCCACCACGTCCAACCCTCAACGATCCAGCGGGCTCACCACCCCCTGCCCGCCCCGGTTCAGCACGTGCGCATAAATCTGCGTGGTCGCCACGTCCTTGTGCCCGAGCAATTCCTGGATGGCCTCGAAAACGTTTAGGCTTCCGTACGCCACAACAAGTTTTCGATGCATCCTTCAACCGTGGTGCACTTCGTAGTTGAATCTGCCCCCTGCCGGCAGCCGGGATCTCAATCAGCCGCTGTTCGGGCACCTTGGAAAGGGGCCCGCGTGCCGGGCGCAGGCTTTCATCTGCGCCGCCGAACGTGGTCCGCCTGGACCTCAGCCCGCTTTCTTGGCGGCGGTCTTTGCAACTTTCCTGGCTGCGCCCTTCTTGACGGCCTTCTTGACGGCCTTCGCCGGAGCCGCCTTGGCTGCGCCATCGATCAACAGGCTCTCGGCCGTGATACCGCGCTTCTTCAAGGCCTGCACAAACCACAACGGTCGCTTGCCACGACCCGACCACATCTGGGTCGCGTTCGCGGGGTTGCGATACTTGGGGGCTACGACCGACTTCGGCCCCTTGGCGCCCTTGCCGCCACGGGTCGGATACACCTCGGCCAGGGTCAGACCGCTGCTTTTCAGCAAACGCTCAATTTTTTCCCGCACTGCTTTGACGTGATTGACGTGAGCAGCCTGCATCTGCGATTGAGCATCTGCGATGAGTGCCTTGAGTTCGACGGGGGACAGCGTTTCAAGATTAATGGCCATATTTGTTCTCTTTGGCAGTGGGTCAGGAATGACAGTTTATCCGAGCGAACAAGAATTTGCCTACAAAGGGAAAGGGTATTCCCTTATACATCTCCTGCTTACTTCACCGCATGGGCCGCGATGAGCAGTTGAATGTTCCGGAATTGACGTCGAAAAGTCGCCTGCGGTTCGCCTGCGAGCTTGCTTTCATGAATCCTGTTGGCGGTGAATGGCTGCTCGCCGTCCTTGCAGGCTCGATGACAGCCGGGCAAGCTGCGACAGGCGATTGTCGACCCATAGCGGCCATTGGGTCATCGGAAGCGCTTTGACTTGCAGGATTGAATTGACCGATTGAGGCCGCCATCCACCTTGGCGAAAACCGGGACGGAGGAAGTTAAAGGGGCGAAAACCGGGACGGAGGAAGTTAAACGACGTCCGCGTCCGGCATCGACTGACACGCATACCCGTGCATGCCCGCTACCACGGGGATCCGTTAGCCGGAACACTGGCGTGAGATCAGCCATGTGCATCGCTCATGCCCCGGCAAGCGCGCCTTGAGATACCTGGTGTCCCGCTTCACATCACCCAACGCGGCGTCAACCGCTGCGCCATCTTTCTCGACGATGACGACCGGCAGCACTACCTGGGTCTGATCGCCCTCAGCGCAAAGAAGCATGCCCTGCGCATCCATGCCTACGTGCTGATGGGGAATCACGTCCATCTGCTGGTCAGCTCCGGCCAGGCCGGCATGGTTTCGCGAGCCATGCGTCAACTTGGCCAGAACTACGTCACTGCATTCAATCGCCGCCACCGCCGTACCGGCACGCTATGGGAAGGACGCTTCAAGTCGTGCCTGGTGGATTCGGAGCGCTACCTGCTGACCGCGTACCGGTACATCGAACTCAACCCCGTGCGGGCAGCCATGGTGGCCGCGCCGGAGGACTATCCGTGGTCAAGCGTGCACGCGAACCTCGGGCTGCGGCATGACCCGCTGGTTACTCCGCACGAGAGCTTCCTCGCCATGGCATCGGATGCGGCGGAACGCGCTGCCGCGTATCGCATCTGGCTGCGCGAGGGCGTCGGCAGCGACGAGCTGCTCGCGATCCGACAACACCTCCAGCAGGAACGCGCCTTCGGCAGTCATAGGTTCCAGGCCATGGCCGAGAAGACGCTGGGCCGCCCCGTCTCCCTGCGCCGCGCCGGACGACCACGGCGGGAGCCGATTGAAGCCGACTGAGCCATTTAACTACCCCCGTCCCGTTTTTCCGGGCTGCGCCCCGTTAAATTGCGTTAAATTGGGCATTCGCGACACCCCGATCGCGACAATGCGCCAAACCGGGGTCGGACCGAGCCCTACGTGCCGAACTTGACTTCCGTCAAGATGCCGCGCCCGGGTTGGCGTAAGGTTTTCTCGACAAGCGGATCGCTTTGTCCAAAGATGCAGGCCGGGCGGGGGCGGCACATTAGCCCGCCTCCCGCACTGGGAACGAATGGCAGCCAGCAATGCCGCTGGCGCTTTGTGTTTTTTGCAACCAGCAGGAGCCAATATGAACACCACAACGCAGATCGCACCGTCCTGGAATTTGGCGACACCGCGCTTGCGCCGCTTCCGGCCGCATTGGGCCAGTAGCGCGTTGCTGGCAGGCTTGCTGGCACTCGCCGGTCAGGCGAACGCACAATCGGTCTACCACCGGTACCTCATGCAGGGACAGATTCTTTCGGTGACCGGCAAATCGATGGTGGTATGCATCGGCAAGCGCGATGGCGCAGCCGTTGGCGATGAATTGTCGGTGATCCGTCATGTAGCCGCGCCCGGAGCCTCGAAGGCACAATCGCCGTTCAGGCGCGAGGTGATCGGCAAGGCGCGGGTCGTTGATGTGTTCGACGAACACTACGCCACGTTGCGGGTGGTGGATGGCACTGCCGGCGAACACGACATGGTGGAGTTGGAGCGAAAATGAGATCGCAGGCATTGACGCCTTGGAGCCGCCGCAGACGCTAAGCGTCTGCGGCGGCTTGGCCTCGTTGCCGACGGGGATGCGGCCGCCTCTCCGCGTGGCGACGGAAGCGACCCACTGTGTGCTGGCGTTGGGCCGGTCGAATGAGCTACGTGAAAAGCACCACACGACACCTATCCGCCGGTATCGCCCAACTGCCCGCGCATGTCCTCGAGCTCCTTGATTCGCCGCCGGCTTTTTTCCCAACCCTGCCGGCTGACCTCCGCCAGCAAGGACTCGGAAAGCGCCATCAGCGCCGTACTGGAGTCCCACATCGAGGGCACCGCCACCCGGGCCGAGAGGACATGCGTAGCCACGCGCACGATCGGCGACAGCCATTGATCGGTAAGCAGAATGATCCGGGCCTGCCGGGCGGCCGCCGCATGCGCCAGCCGCTGCAAGCTCGGTTGGTAGCGGCGGATATCGAACACCAGCAACACGTCGCGCTTGTTTATGTCGAGCAACTGGTCGTGCCAGTTCGACTCCTGCTCCTGCAAGTGACTCACGCCCGGCCGCAGAATACGCAGGTGCACTGACAGATACAGCGCCAGGGCATCGGTGAAGCGTCCGCCAACCAGGCGAATGCGCAGCCGGGGATCGGACAGTAATTGCACCGCACCATCAAATTCGCCCTTCGGCAGATTGGCAAAGGTTTCCTGCAAGTTGCGCAATACGGCTTCGGTGAAATCCGCTTGCACCGGCTGCGAGCCCTTGCGTCGAGCCTGCTTCGTCGCTGGCTGTTTGGCCAGCGGTGAACTCAATTGCGCCGCCAGTTCCTCGCGCAGGCTGCGCTGGAAGTCCAGGTAGGAGCCGAAACCCAAGCGACCGACCAAGCGCAGCACCGTGGGCGGGCTGACCCCCACCGCACGCGCCAGGTCGGTCGCGCTCTGCAATCCAGCCACCGGGTACTCGGCCAGCAATTGATGCGCCACGCGACGTTCGGTGGCAGAAAAATTGTTCAAGTCTTCGCGCAGCTTTTCCACGGTGGTCTTGGCCATCAATTCCTCCACTCGTTGTCCCACTTGACAAGTCTGCCAGAATGTTAGAGTTTTAACAGCAACAGGGGTTGTGTAACACACACGTAATAATTATTACAAGGAAAAATCATCGAAACCTTGTCTGCCAACACCATCGGTGGCCTGTGCCAGTCTCCGGTCGCCGTACTCAATCGACACGGCCGCGGTGGCGTCATGTTGATCTGCGAACACGCCAGTAATTTCATTCCGCCGGCCTATGGCGGACTCGGCCTGAGTCCCGTCGATCAAGCCCGGCATATCAGTTGGGATATCGGCGCGTTCGGCTTGGCAAGAGAATTGGCTGCATTGCTCGACGCACCATTGGTTCATGCGACGTACTCCCGGCTGATGCTTGACGTGAACAGACCGGTCGACGCCAGCGATTCGATCATCACCCACAGCGAAGACACGCGTATTCCCGGCAATGCGCGACTTTCCGCCGCCGAACGCAAGCTGCGCAAGCAGCGTATCTATGATCCGTTCCACAGCGAACTGGACGCGTTGATCGACCAGCGCCTGCGCTTGGGCCTGGTTACCAGAGTGGTTTCCATCCATTCGTTCTCACCGCATTACCACGGCATCGACCGCCCATGGCATGTCGGTGTCATTTCGCAAAGAGATCGCTTGCTGGCCGATACGCTGCTGCAGTCGCTGGCTGCCGACCCGAACCTGTGCATCGGCGACAATCTTCCGTACGGGCCCCAAGACGGCGTGTACCACAGTCTGGCGCAACACAGCGAGGCACGCGGTCTGCACGGCGCGATGATCGAAGTACGCAATGACCAACTCGATGAGGCTGGGCAAAAACGTTGGGCGCATACGCTGAACGAAGCGCTTTCCACCGCGCTGGCGCGAGCGCAGCCAAGAAATTGAAGCGCCCGGAAACGCCGGCATGATCGCCAGATCCATTCGCAATCCTTTGCACAGGACGCCTCAAATGATCCAGAAACCTTTCAGCCTTGATGACCTCAGGAGTGCCGTCGCCAACGGCGAGATCGACACGGTACTCGCGTGCATGGTGGACATGCAGGGCCGTCTGATCGGCAAACGATTCCAAGCCGAGTATTTCCTCGACAGCGGCCACGAGGAAACACATTGTTGCAATTACCTACTCGCCAACGACATCGACATGGAACCGGTACCCGGCTATGCCGCCACCAGTTGGGCCAAGGGCTACGGTGATTTCGTGGTCAAGCCGGATCTCAACACCATGCGCCGCGTGCCATGGCTCGCGGGCACCGCGCTGGTTCTGTGCGACGTGCAGGACCATCACCAGCACGACCTGCCGCACAGCCCGCGTGGCATCCTGAAAAGGCAGATCGCGCGCCTGACCGAGCGCGGCTTCACCGGCATGTTCGCCTCGGAACTCGAGTTCTACCTGTTCGACGAAACCTACGAGGACATCCACGAGAAGAATTACCAGAAGCCCAGAACAGCTGGTCGTTACATCGAGGACTACAACATCCTGCAGACCACGCGTGAAGAACCGGTGATGCGTGCGATCCGCAAGCACCTGCAGGCCGCGGGCGTACCGGTGGAAAATTCCAAGGGCGAATGGGGTCCGGGGCAGGAAGAGATCAACGTCCGCTACTGCGAAGCATTGGAGATGGCCGACCGCCACGCGATCATCAAGAACGCCTGCAAGGAGATCGCGCTGCTGCAAGGCAAGTCGATCACATTCATGGCCAAGTGGCGCTACGACCTCGCCGGCTCCAGCAGTCATATCCACAATTCGCTCTGGGACCTCGCGGGCCAAAAACCGTTGTTCTTCGATGCCTCGGCCGAGTTCGGCATGTCGACACTGATGCGCTCTTGGGTTGCCGGCCAGCTCAAGTACGCCAATGACATTACCTACTTCCTGGCCCCATACATCAACTCCTACAAACGCTTCCAAGCCGGTACCTTCGCGCCAACCCGCGCGGTCTGGAGCCGCGACAATCGCACCGCCGGTTTCCGGCTTTGCGCCGAGGGCAGCAAAGGTATCCGCATCGAGTGTCGCATCGGTGGCGCCGACCTGAATCCCTACCTGGCCTTTGCCGCGCTGATCGCTGCTGGCTTGGCCGGGATCGACGAGCAGCTGACCTTGGACGCACCATTCGAAGGCGACGCTTATTACGGCGACAAACTTCCGGAAGTGTCGAAGACGCTGCGTGGCGCGAATGCGGCGCTAAACGCATCGACGATGTTACGGCAGGCCTTCGGCGATGAAGTCATCGAGCACTACGTGCACACAGCCAACTGGGAACAGATGGAATACGACCGCCGGGTGACCGATTGGGAACTTCAGCGCGGCTTCGAGCGTTACTGAGAATCTCATGACAGCAAACATACAACTGGTGTCACCGGTCGATGGCAAGGTCTACGTCGAGCGCCGCTGCGCCGCCCCGGCGCAGATCGATCACGCGCTGACTGCTGCGGCGAGCGCGCAAGCGCAATGGAAGCGCCGGCCGCTGGCCGAACGCGCCGCCTATTGCAGCGCGGCCGTGGATGCAATGATCACGATGCGCGAGGACATCGTTCCGGAACTGGCCTGGCAGATGGGCCGCCCGGTGCGCCATGGTGCCGGTGAACTGCGTGGCTTCGAAGAGCGCGCCCGTTACATGATCGCGATCGCGCCCGAGGTTCTGGCGCCGATCGAACTGGAGCCGAAGGCTGGTTTCCGTCGCCATATCAAGCACGAACCACTAGGCACGGTGCTGGTGGTCGCGCCATGGAACTATCCCTACCTCACGGCAGTGAACTCGATCATCCCGGCGTTGATGGCCGGCAACAGCGTCATCCTCAAGCACGCCACACAAACTCTATTGGTCGGCGAACGCTTTGCCGAAGCTTTTCGCCGCGCCAACTTGCCGGCCGGATTGTTCCAGAATATGGTGCTCGATCATGCTCAAACGGCGGCGATCATCGGCTCGGGTCGCGTGCATCAGATCAACTTCACCGGTTCGGTCAGCGGCGGCAGGGCGATGGAAGAAGCCGCTGTTGGTCGCTTCCTGGGCCTTGGGCTCGAGCTCGGCGGCAAGGATCCGGCCTATGTGCGCGCCGATGCCAACCTCGATCACAGCGTGGAAAACCTGGTCGACGGCAGCTTCTTCAATTCCGGGCAAAGCTGCTGCGGTATCGAGCGCATCTACGTCGATAAAATCGTTTACCCGGATTTTCTCGAACGCTTCGTCGCGCTCACTCGCCAGTACCAGCTTGGCAACCCGTTGGACGAAGCGACCACGCTCGGCCCGGTGATCAAGCCGGCCGCCGCCGAGTTCGTGCGCAAGCAGATTGCCGAGGCCATGGCGCTGGGCGCGAAGGCGCTGATCGATCCAAAAACCTTCCCCGCCGATGCGCCGGGCAGCGCCTATCTGGCACCGCAGATATTGGTGGATGTCACCCACCGGATGTCGCTGATGCGCGATGAAAGTTTCGGCCCGGTGGTCGGCATCATGGCGGTCGATAGCGACGAACAAGCGATTGCGCTGATGAACGACAGCGAATTCGGCCTTACGGCATCGATATGGACGTCCGATCTGGAAGCAGCCGAACGGATCGGCGACGAAATAGAAACCGGTACGGTGTTCATGAATCGCTGCGATGCGCTCGATCCCGCACTAGCCTGGACCGGCGTCAAGAACACCGGCCGCGGTGTCACCCTGTCGCGCATCGGCTATGAAACGCTGACCCGTCCGAAGTCCTTCCACCTGCGTCACGAGACCTGATCATGAGCCCTACCGCAAACTGGAATTACCCTACTGCCATCAAATTCGGCGTTGGACGCATCAAGGAACTGGCCGAGGTCTGTCGCAGCCAGGGTATCCTGCGCCCCTTGCTGGTCACCGACAGCGGATTGGCGCGCGTGCCGATCACGACCGCGGCCGTGGATTCTCTGCTTGCCGCCGGCCTGGGCGCCACGCTGTTTTCTGATCTCAAGCCGAACCCGATCGAGGCGAATCTGCTCGCTGGCCTGGAGGCGTATCGTGCCGGCAATCATGATGGTGTGGTCGCCTTCGGTGGTGGCAGCGGCCTGGATATGGGCAAACTCGTTGCTTTTATGAGCGGTCAGACGAGGCCGGTATGGGACTTCGAGGACATCGGCGACTGGTGGACGCGCGCCGATGCCGATGGCATTGCCCCGGTGATTGCGGTGCCGACCACGGCAGGTACCGGCTCCGAGGTTGGCCGTGCCGGCGTGATCACCGACGAACGCACACACACCAAGCGGATCATCTTCCATCCGAAGATGATGCCGCGCGTGGTCATCTGCGATCCCGCGCTTACCGTCGGCATGCCGTCGAAGATCACCGCCGGCACTGGCATGGATGCGCTCTCTCATTGTCTGGAAGCGTACTGCGCGCCAGGCTTTCATCCGATGGCCGATGGCATTGCGGTCGAAGGCATGCGCTTGGTGGTCAAGTCCCTGGTTCGCGCGGTGCGCACACCCGACGATCTCGACGCGCGCGCCAACATGATGGCGGCTGCACTGATGGGCGCGACCGCGTTTCAGAAAGGTCTCGGCGGTATGCATGCGCTCTCACATCCAGTCGGTGCGGTGTACGACACCCACCATGGCATGACCAATGCCACCTTCATGCCGTATGTGCTCAAGTTCAATCGTGCGGCGATCGAGGATCGCATCACCCGACTTGCGGCTTACCTGCAGCTGCCGGCCCCCGGCTTCGACAGCTTCCTCGCCTTCGTGCTCAAGCTGCGCAAAGACATCGGCGTGCCGCACACGCTGGGTGAGTTGGGAGTGGATGATCGCCAGGCCGATTTGATCGCCGAGATGGCAATTGCCGACCCCTCTGCCGCCGGTAATCCGGTACCGCTGGATTTGCAGGGAGCTGCCGAGATTTTCTCCGCCGCTTCGCAAGGCCGCATCTAGGGCAATATTTTTTCACGGAGCACAAGTAAAGGCAATTTGAAACGGGATCTCGCAGGCGTCACGACTAAGGAGTTGCGATCCAAGATGCAAAGCCAGCCCAATCGGCGATGCGCAATGAGGATAAACGTGTGTCATAACCTTTCAGGGGGTAACACCATGAACCCAACAAAACCCAGCGCTGGGGCAGCGCACGACGACGACATCAAGCAGTTGCACAGCATGGGCTACGCTCAGGAACTGGCCCGCAGCATGGGTGGCTTTTCCAACTTTGCGATTTCCTTCTCGATCATCTGCATACTTTCTGGTGGTATCAACTCGCTGGCCCAGGCGACCTCGGGCGCGGGCGGCGCCGCGATCGGAATCGGCTGGCCACTGGGCTGCCTGATCTCAGGCGTTTTCGCTATTGCCATGGCACAGATTTCTTCAGCCTACCCGACGGCAGGTGGCCTGTACCACTGGGGATCGATCCTCGGCAATCGCTTCACTGGCTGGTTGACTGCCTGGTTCAACCTGCTCGGACTGGTGACCGTACTCGCGGCCATAAATGTCGGCACCTATTACTTTTTCCTCGGTGCCTTCGGAGCGCGGTTCGCAATAACCGATTCGATCAGCGCGCTGATCATCTTCCTGTCGATCATCACTGGCCTGCAGGCCCTGATCAATCACATCGGCATCGGGCTGACGGCAAAGTTGACCGACTTTTCCGGTTACCTGATTTTCGGCACGGCGCTGGCACTGACGATCGCCTGCTTGTACTACGCCACCAGCTACGATTTCGGCCGCCTGTTCACCTTCTCCAACTATTCCGGCAAGGCCGGTGCCACCGTCTGGCCTTCGGTATCCAATGGCTGGGTTTTTGCACTGGGTCTGCTCCTGCCCATCTACACTATCACCGGCTACGACGCGTCAGCCCACACTTCGGAAGAAACCAAGAACGCAGCCCACTCGGTACCACGCGGCATCGTGATGTCGGTGTGGTGGTCGGCGCTGTTCGGCTACATCATGCTATGCGCCTTCGTGCTGGTGCTGCCGAACATGGATGACGCCGCCAAGCAAGGTTGGAACGTGTTCTTCTGGGCCATGGACACCCAGGTCAACCCGACGGTCAAGATGCTGCTCTACGTCGCGATCTTCATCTCGCAGTTGCTGTGCGGCCTGGCGACCGTAACTTCGACGTCGCGCATGATGTTTGCCTTTGCGCGTGACGGCGGATTGCCGTTCTCGAAATCCCTAGCGTCCGTGTCGCGCAAGCATCGCACGCCGGTGCATGCGATCTGGGCAGCCACGATCCTGTCGGTGCTGTTTGTCTGGGGCGCCAAGCTGGCCGAAGCAGCCGGCGGCACGCCAGTGTATACCGTGGTCGTGTCCTGCACGGTGATCTTCCTGTTCTTCTCCTTCATGATTCCGATCGCCTTGGGCCTGTTCACCTTCGGCACCTCGAAGTGGCCGAAGATGGGGCCGTGGAATATCGGTCGCGGTCTGTTCTCGTTGTTCGCAGTCCTGTCGATCGTAGCCATGATCGTGATTTTCGTGATCGGCGTGCAACCGCCGAATGCGCTGGCCCTGGACATCACGATCGGCTTCCTGATCCTGACCGCGATCATCTGGCTAGCCTTCGAGCGCAGGCGCTTCCAGGGCCCGCCGATCGGCGACATGATCGCCAAACGCCAAGTGGAGATTGCCGCCGCTGAAGCCGCATTGGCCAACAAATGAACAGACCCTGCGTTGTCGGGTACTGACGATTCCCGCCTCGGACTAGGTGCCAGTGTCTGGGGCGAGGACCGGGCACGGGCCGAATCGGTGGTCCGGCAGTTGCAGGTGGGTTGCGTGTTCGTCAATGCACTGGTGCGCAGCGATGTGCGCCTGCCATTCGGCGGCACCAAGCAATCGGGGTTCGGTCGTGAACTGGCCGAGCATGGAATTCACGAGTTCGTCAACATCCGCACAATCTGGATAGATTGACCCGCCAAGGGTGAGGAAACGAGTGGGATGGCAGGGGTTCGGTAGCTTAACCTTGGTGACATCCCTGGACTTAATGCAAGCAAGCAAAGTGAGTAGGGGAAACGCATGAAGAATCTGATCAAGTTGGGTGCCCTCGCATCGCTGGTGATGGCATCGTTTGTGATGGCGATGCCGGTGATGGCGCAGGATGGAGCCGCCAGTGACTGGACGTTCAAAGGCAATGTCACGGGTGTAAGCGATTACGTGTTCCGTGGCATCAGCCTGTCCGACCAGGAACCGGCGGTGTTCCCGTCGTTCACGGTGAGCCATAAGAGTGGATTTTACGGCAACGTGTGGGGGTCCTCCAACGACGACTTCCAAAATCCCGGCGATGGCATCCACGTGGAAGTGGACTACACCCTAGGCTGGTCGCGAGACCTGGCGAAGAATGTCAACATCGACCTGCACGCGGTCCGTTATACCTTTCCGGGATCGAACCCGGGCTTTGGCATCGACTACAACGAATACTTCGTCAAAGCCACCTTCTTCCAAAACTACTTCGCGATGATCTCCTACGCCAACGATTATGTGAACAGCGGCCACAGCGCGACCTACTACCAGATCGGTGGCAGTTGGGGTGTCGGCGAGACCGGCATCACAGCCAATGCTACCGCCGGCTACTACGACCTTACCAATGTCTTGCACGACAGCTACTACGACTACATGGTGGGTCTCGGTCGCAATTTTGGTCCGATCAATCTGAATCTGTCCTTCATCGATACTTCCAGCTTCGGCCCCAACCTCGGCAACCCTGCCCTCGCCAACTCGCGGCTGGTGCTGACCGCATCGTGGGACTTCAATCTGTAATGGCTGCGCCAATGCAAGGTCATACCCTGGCCCGCGTGGGCTCTCGCCACATCACCGCCATATCATCACCGCGAGCCGCGCCAGTCGGTTTGATTGGGTGCGTAATCTGCTGCAGGTCACCATCGAGCTAGTACCGTTATGGCCAGTGATTGCCACGAAAACACCTGCGCTGGAGGACGCCATACGTTGGGACGGTTTGTCCGACAAGCTGCTGCTGTTCAAGTGCTGAGGCCGTCCCACCCGCCAGCAAGGAAAATCCATGTCCAGCAGCAAACCGGTTCCAGTACCGAGGAGAGCGACAGCAAATGCGTGACCGCCGACGGCGTGCACGCAGTCACGGATGGAATCCCGCCAAATGCCGAAAGCCACGTTCGCGAAGTCGATCGCAAGCTGCCGTGGCTGCGCGTGCGCATGCCCACCGGTGAGCACTTCAAGGAAGTTACAGAATCCGCCGTCATCGGATCATGGGATGCGACAGGTGGGAAATCAGGAATCAGGTAAGTATCCCCCGGCAAAGCCGGGGTTTTCCCTTGATAAATAAAGGCGCATCCCATGCCGACCCGCTATACTGGCCTCTCGCGCAACATCCTTGATGCGATCGGCGACACCCCGTTGATCCAGATCGATGGCATCTACGCCAAGCTGGAATTTCTCAACCCGTCGGGTTCGATCAAGGCACGCATCGCCGCCTACATGATCGATCACGCCGAGCAAAAGGGCCTGCTCAAACCCGGCGACACCATCGTCGAGGCGACCAGCGGCAACACCGGCAACGCGCTCGCGATGGTCGCTGCGGTCAAGGGCTACAAGATGGTGGTGGTGATGCCCGAGGGCTTGTCCAGCGAGCGCGTCGCGATCTCGCGCGCGTATGGCGCGCAGGTGTTGTTCTGCGGACACTTCCACGTCAACGATGCGCTGGCGAGGGCACGCGAACTTGGTCAGCAGCCGGATTATTTCTGTCCGAGCCAGTTCGAGTCGGAATGGAACATCGAGGAGAACCGCCTCGTGCTCGGACCAGAGATCCTCGCCCAGCTGCCCGACGGCGTGATGCCCGACGCACTGGTTGCCGGAGTCGGCACCGGCGGCACCCTGATCGGCGTCGGCCAGGCCTTTCGTGCGGTCAACCCGAAGGTACGCCTGTTCGCGATGGAGCCATCGGAGTCGTGTACCCTCCTCTGCGGCGAGATCGCGATGCATCAGATCGAAGGCATCTCCGACGGCTTCGTGCCCGGCATCTTCCAGCGCCACGGCAAGCTGGTGGACGAGGTGCTGAGCGTCGCCAGTGCAGACGCGATCGAAGCGATGACCTGGCTCGCGCGACACCACGGCCTGTTCTGCGGACCCAGCTCCGGCGCCCATCTGCTCGCCGCGCGCCGCGTACGCGAACACCATCCGGAACTCAAGACCGTGGTCACACTGTTCTGCGACGAGGGTGAGAAATACCTGCACGAGCACTTCATGCGCGCCGACAACGTTCCGGTCGACGCCTCGCACTTCGAATGAATGGGACAGTTGACGCGCTACCCGGTCGTGTTTTTACAACAGGAGGTCTCACGCTGTTGCAGCATCGGCCGACAGTGCGGACCGTGTCTGGCGGGCAAGGTCAATTCTCGTCTTCGCGGGAATGACGAATACAAAAGAGGTTCTTAGAGGTTCCATATAGTCAGCAAAGGACCCTGCGTCGCAGGGGCGGCAGAGTACTCGGAGAGCAGTATGGCCAAGCAGGAACTACTTGATCAGATCGCCCGATTGCCCTGCTGGTTCGGGGCCGTTGAAATTTCACCCTTGCCCGGCGGCATGACCAATCGCAATTTTCTGGTGGCGGATCGCCACGCCCAGCGTTTTGTCGTGCGAATCGGCCGCGATCTGCCCGAGCACGGTGTGATGCGTTTCAATGAGTTGGCCGCAGCGCGTGCAGCCCATGCGGCTGGCATTTCGCCGGAAGTGATCCATGCCGGCGATGGGATACTGGTCAATCGATACATCGACGGCCGCACCTTCGCACCCGAAGACGTGCGTGAAGCGCGCCATCTGGACCGTATCGTCGATCTGGTACGGCGTTGTCATCTTGATATTCCGCGATATTTTCGTGGGCCTGCACTTATTTTCTGGGTGTTTCAGGTCATTCGCAATTATCTGGCGACATTAATCGAGGCGGGCAAGAACCCGCTCGGCCTGGCATTGCCGGAGTTGGCAAGAAGATCGGCGTTACTCGAGCAGCTAATAGGCCCGGTCACAATTGTGTTTGGACACAACGATCTCCTGGCAGCCAACTTGATCGACGATGGTGAACGCCTTTGGCTGATCGACTGGGACTACGCAGGATTCAATAGTCCGCTCTTCGACTTAGCGAATCTATCATCCAACAATGCACTCACGCCAGACCTGGAAACGTTATTACTCCAGAGGTATTTCGGTCGATTTGCCGATGTGGCCTGTCACCGCGAATTTGTCGCAATGAAATGCGCATCCCTGTTGCGCGAACTGCTGTGGGCTGCGGTATCCCAAGTCAGTTCCACGATCGAGTTTGATTATGCGAGCTATGCCAACGATTACCTCGCTCGTTTCGAGCGGATGTGGCAGAACGTGCAGCGTAATATGGCTATAAAACGTAGTGCTATGATGAATCCCGAAACCAGGACCTGATCCTAGATGGAAAATTTTCCCAGCCAGGCACGTGCGGTAATCATCGGCGGTGGCATCATTGGTTGTTCCACGGCCTATCACTTTGGCAAATTGGGTTGGCGGGACACACTGCTGATAGAGCGGCACAAGCTCAGCTCGGGCTCGACGTTTCACGCAGCCGGGTTGGTAGGTCAGTTGCGTACCAGCGCCAACATCACCCAACTGCTCGGCCACTCCGTGGCGCTGTACAACAGCCTCGAAGCCGAAACGGGTCTGGCTACCGGCTGGAAAATGAATGGCGGTTTGCGCCTGGCTTGCAATGCGTCGCGCTGGATCGAGCTCAAGCGGCAAGCCACGACGGCGCGTTCCTTCGGTCTGGAAATGCAACTGCTGACGCCATACGAAGCGCGGCAGCTGTGGCCACTGATGGATATTTCCGATCTGGTCGGTGCCGCGTTCTTGCCAACCGATGGCCAAATCAGCCCTTCCGACATCACACAGTCGCTGGCCAAAGGCGCGCGGATGCAGGGTGTCAGGATTATCGAAGACACCGCTGTACTTGGCATCGAGATCACCCGCGGTCATGTGACCGCGGTGCTCACTGAGTACGGGCGTATTGCTTGCGAAGTGGTGGTGAACTGTGCCGGACAATGGGCCCGTGAAGTCGGCCAGATGGCCGGCGTCAATGTGCCTCTGGTCTCGATTCAGCATCAATACCTGATCACTGAAGCCATTCCTGGCATAGGCCGTGATTTGCCAACGCTGCGTGATCCGGATCGGCTGACCTACTACAAAGAAGAAGTCGGTGGCTTGGTGATGGGTGGCTACGAACCGAATCCAATTCCTTGGGCGGTGAACGGCATTCCGGAAAAATTCAATTTTCAGCTGCTGCAGCCAGACTGGGAACACTTCGAGCCGCTCATGGAATTGGCCATGGCGCGCGTGCCGGTGCTGGAAACCACCGGTATCAAAGAACTGCTCAACGGGCCGGAAAGTTTTACGCCAGACGGCAACTTCATCCTTGGCCCGGCGCCTGAAATCAGCGGGTTCTTTGTTGGTGCAGGCTTCAATGCCTTCGGTATTGCGTCAGGCGGCGGTGCCGGGAAAGTGTTGGCCGAGTGGATCGTCGGCGGGGAAGCGCCATTTGATGTCTGGCCTGTCGATATCCGTCGTTTTGGCCCGTCGCACGCTGATGTCGATTGGGTGCGCAAGCGTACTTTGGAACTCTACGGCAAACATTACACCCTCGCTTGGCCGAATGAAGAACACCAAAGCGGGCGACCACTGCGACGCTCGCCGCTGTACGACCGATTGAAAGCGCAAGGGGCGGTTTTCGGCGAAAAACTTGGCTGGGAACGGCCCAACTGGTTTGCCGGCGCGGGCGAAACCGCGCGCGATGAGTACAGTTTCGACAGGCCGAATTGGTTTGACGCCGTGGCGCGCGAGCATCGGGCCACGCGGGAAAAAGTCGCGTTGTTCGACCAGACGTCTTTCGCCAAATTCCAGTTGGTCGGCCGTGACGTTGAAGTCGCCTTGAGCTGGATCTGCGCCAACGATGTCACCAAGCCGGTCGGCAGCTTGGTCTATACGCAGATGCTCAACGCGCGCGGCGGCATTGAATGTGATTTGACCATTGCCCGGATCGCTGATGACCGCTACTACATTGTTACCGGCACAGGCTTCGCAACGCACGACTTCGATTGGATTTCGCGGCAAATTCCGGCCGGGTTGGACGCCCATCTCGTTGATGTCACGTCGGCCAACGCGGTATTGGCCTTGATGGGCCCGGATGCGCGTCGAGTATTGCAAAAATTGACCCGCGATGACGTTTCCAATGACGGATTTCCCTTTGCCCAGGCGCGCCGCTTGTCGATTGCTGGCGCGCCGGTTTTGGCGCTGCGCGTGACCTATGTCGGCGAGCTTGGCTGGGAGCTACATATCCCGATGGAATTTGTCGTAGCCGTTTACGAGGCGTTGATCCAGGCCGGTACGGAGTTCGGCATCGTCAATGCCGGCTATCGTGCGATTGAAACCCTGCGTCTGGAGAAAGGCTATCGCGCCTGGGGCTCTGACATCGGCCCCGACCACACGCCTCTGGAGGCTGGGCTGGGTTGGGCGGTGAAGCTCAAGACCGATATTCCTTTCCTTGGTCGCGAGGCTCTGATGGAACAAAAAAAACTGCCGTTGCAAAAATCGCTATGCGGATTCACCGTTGGTGACCCTGCCGTAATTCTGTTGGGCCGGGAAACTATCTTCCGCAATGATCAGCGCGTTGGCTGGCTATCCAGCGGCGGTTATGGCCATACGCTACAGCAGGGCATTGGTTACGGCTACGTGCGCCGAAGCGAAGGCCTCGATCGCAAATATTTATTGGCCGGCAGCTATGAGCTGGAAGTGGCAACCGAACGCGTGCCCTGCAAGATTCAGCTCGCGCCTGCGTAT
>Ga0307375_10002506_pt1 | contig 18751 bp, 18 predicted proteins | sample TR1MG_FD_202531 | JGI IMG/M metagenome (GOLD analysis project Ga0307375, IMG submission 202531) | Soil microbial communities from Risofladan, Vaasa, Finland - TR-1 | ecosystem: Environmental > Terrestrial > Soil > Coastal area > Acid sulfate soil | place: Finland: Risofladan, Vaasa | collected...
TAAATTAATGAACCAGCAGTAATTGTTTCTGCTGCCGTAAAGGTAGCATAAATTCCTTTAGAAGAATTACTATAGGAGGAAATTGTCGTAAGATCAAATACTGAGGTAATATCTTGTGTTCCTTTACGATATGCAGAAGCATTAACTTCTCCATTTATATTCCAAACGCTATCATCACCAATAGTTAATTTTGTAACAGAATTTTTCTTTAGGTAAATATATCCAGTGCTATTTTCTACAGTTAACTCTAAGTTATTTCCACTAGATGGTTCAGTTATTTTTAACTTAGAATTTCCACCACTAGCTGCTGCAATATTAACTGTGGCAGCATTTAAATTATTAGCAGACCAATCAACAGTTGATAAGTTAGAATTATGATCATCCCAAACTTTTCTCCAACTACCCCAAGTTGGCCATTTTAACCTAAAAGATAATTCTCCAGAATCAGCCAAATAGTTGTTTTGTATTACACCATAACCAGTTTCATTACCATATACATTTATGATACCATATGGATTAGGAAAATTTGTATTACCTGTACCGTTTCCAGTTGCATTAACATATGTTCCAACTTCATTTAAATTATCAAGATTTTCATTATTAATTAATCCTCTTTTTATTGCAACAATACTAGATAATTGTGTACCATCAATAGTATCAGCATCCAAACCTGATCCTGCACCATCGTTATTTTCATTCCATATTTTATATCCATTGTATTTGGGAGTAGTTCCATCATCTGAGAATAAGCTATTAACTAAGGTTGTTCCGTCATACTTAATTATATTATTGAGTGCTGTTATATTGGGATAGTAAACATCTGTTCCATTAATAAAATTATTTGATACACTGTAAACCATTCCCCCAGAAGTAGAAAAGTAACAATTTAATTTTACTGTACTATCAATACTAACTGAAGTATACCTTGTAGGTTGTGTTCCATATAAGTTAACATTTTGAGGACTTAGACTATACCCATAAATTCCTTGAACAGGTAATCCTAAAGACTTAACTGATACATATAAATCCCTACATCCTGCTGTCATTATTCTAAGTTCAGGGTGAGAATTTGGACTTAAAAAACTTACTCTACAATTATTACAGTAAATAGCTTGGGAATTAGCTGTCCCATTATACATAAATACATTATAGTTTACTGTGTCTTCTGGATAAGTTGCATGTAGTTCTGAAAATACCACATTATTTAGAGTAACAGTTCCATTAACTTTAAGATGTGGAGCATTGGATATATTAGAGTAGAAAGTGCAATTTTGAAAATTTGCTTCTGTAGTTACTGTTAAAGGAACAGTATTTGTTAAAAATCTTCCTCCATCAACTGTTACATTAGTTAAAGATACTGTTTCTACACCTACACTAATGTCTCCACTACACTTTATTAATCCTCCCCCTGCTGCTACACAACTCGTTGCTGAAGACAAAAAAGTAGCCCAACTAGTAGCAATAAATACTGGATAACCGATATTTAAAGGTTGCCATGTATAGTCTCCTCGCAGATATTTAAGTCCTGTTGCATCTGGGGTAATTGCATCTAATACTCCTAATGTTCCTTTTATAATTCCTGTTAATAATCCTACTTTAACATTAGTTCCATCATCAGAAATAGAACTATCCCCAAGTCCGCTTGGAGTAAATTTAGATAAAACATTCTCTGTTCCACTTATAGTTGATCCACCATGTTTATAAAGAATATCAAATATAATGGGTAGTGCGTAACCCATTGCTGAGGGGTCTAACCTCTCAAACCTTATGGGAGAAATATAGGGTGCTACCCCATCTCCTACACTTTTATAAATATACGCTAACCTTCCCTGTTGGGGGCCAATGTTAACTATAAAATCATCTGTAACTTTTATTCTTAAAGGATCACTATCTACATTAATTTCTGAGATAGTGTAGATATGCCCTACCCAATCCATAATATAAAATCCTATAGCAACACTATTGGTAGGTGCCCCAGGATCATTAGGATTAATATTAGCAATAGATACAGTATATGTAACTGAATCTATTTGTGTTACATTATCTACTAGTGTTTCCCATGCTATGGTAGGTAAATAACTCATTAACTAAATATTAAATGTATTATAAGTTGTGAAGGAAATGTTGCTAAACTTTCTATTTTAGACTGTAATAAACTATTATTTACTAAACCTGAGTAAGCAGCATTACCTATAAGTAGTCTTTCAGTAGAACCTGATACAGAATATATATTACAGAATGCTAATCTTTTACTAAGATTATGTGTAATAACTAAATCTGCTGGATTAGTTCCATCTGCTACTAAAGTCCATGTTGAAGGATAATCTACACCACTTACAGCAGCACTAACTCTGGCACCAACATTTCCTGCATTTGGTAGAGTTATAGTATACAAACCATAATCACCAAATCTTGGCCCAATATATTTCCATGTTCCAGTAAAATCTGAAGCACTTGGTATTGCTATTTCACTAGATGTGCTTTTTATAGCAATATAAGGTAATGTAACACCAACTACTGGATCAGTAGTAAAATCTGTTCCACTAGTATCACTAGCATAAGCAATATATACATAAGCATTAGTTCCATCTGCACCTACTACTTGTCCAAGACTTAACCAAGTGGAATCTCCTACATATCTCCATTGCAAATTAACACCACTAATTTGTAATTCTATCTGTTTACCATCAATACCTGAAGTATAAGGAACTACTTGCCATGTTCCATCAGCTCTAAGAAACTTAGTAGTTGTTCCATCTAACTTAGGTAAAAATCCATGTTTAGATGTAGTAGAATCATTAGTAGTTACATTAGATAAAACTAATCCAGTTTCAGTATGAGTATGTGAAGTTAAAGCAAATGCTGTTGAACTAAGTCCATTAAGTTGACTTACATTAAGGGTAATAGGTTGAGATAATGCGTTAAGTAATGCTAAGATATTAATTGCTGTAAAGGTAGAACTAGGTAAAGCATTATCTGCCTTAGTTCCTTGTGCAGCAGTGGCTAAATCAGCAGCATGTTTACCATCTACCATATCTGCATTACCAGCAGTATCAGCATATCCACCATTAGCAGTAAATGTTTTAGATGGATTAATTATAACAGTTCTACTATCTCCTGTTCCAGTAGTAGTAAAGTCTGATGATGCTAACCACTCTAATAGAAATTTACCTACACTAATATTATCTAATGCTACTTTAATATCTTGATTTACACCACTAGAACCTTCAGGAACTAGAAATTTACTTGATAGTTCACTAGAATTATCTGGAATATTACTATCTTGTAATGGTTGTTCTAACAAGAATTGTCCAGAAAAGTTAGATGTATTAGACATAGTATGAATCTTTAAATGCTGATATAGCCTGAGTAATTAACTCAATTATATTATTAATATCATTCTCTAGTAATGCAGTTTGAGTAGTTACATTGTTATCTAGAATATAGTAATAGTATTCTAGTATATCAATATAAATATCAATAGCAGTTAGAATATCTTCCTGTCTACTAGCAGTATACTTACTACCTATCTGTAACTTTTCATAATTCTTTAAACTAAGTTCCAGAATAAAAACTTTGCTAGTATAAATTACATTGGCTAGAGTTAGTGCAGTCATTATCTAATGTTTTGTAGTTGAAGTAAATTCTGTTGAAATGCTTGAGGATTACCTGTATCTGTAGAATATCTTAAATTCCTAAGTAACCTTATTTTTTCATTAATAATATCCCTAAGATACTTGTCTTGATAGTATCTATAGTTAAGTGACTCTTTCATAGTAGAATCACCTATAACTTGGTAAAAACCCATTGATAATGATAAAGTGTCATATCCAGTAGTAGATAAAGTAAAGTCATACATATCATCTGGATAAGGATTATTAATACCAATTATACTACCTATATTAAGTCCATTAATACTATTAAAAGCAGTTAAATCAGTTCCAGTAATAGTATAAGTTCCACTTTGAGCATTAGTTACACTTGCTATAGTTAATACTATATCTGTAGTAATTGCAGTATCATTATTCTTTATATTAAAACTAGAAGCATCAATTGCTTCAACTATAGTTATATTAAACGTTGACATAATTAATTACCCTTTCTTTTATTTTCTTGTTTTTGAGTTTCTACTAACCACTGAATATTAGTTTTAATAGAAGATAAATCTGCACCTGTAGCAACTCTAAAATCAGTATTCTCTTTAACTGCTTGTTTTATTTCACTCTGATCCTTATCATAGATTTTTACATCTAATTTATTAAGTAGTTTATTATCTAACACTTTACTATCATCTCTATTGTCATTATGATATAGAAATCCTAAGTTAACTAATGCAGTTAGAACTACTACCATTACGCCTGTTAATAGTTGAAATTTTAATGGGCTTTTTACTGATACTGGTGTTGACATAAAATGAGATTTAAATTGTTAATAATTAATTTTCTGTTTTTTTATTTTTAAAGTAATTTATAAAAATTCCAAATACTATTGTTAAAAATGCCAATGTTTCCATCCACCATGTCTTATTACCTCCCTTAGAAAACTTAATTACAAGAATTAGCACAACTCCTAAGACAGAAATATACCATAGATGAAAATCTACACCCACTGAAAATAATCCAGCCAGTGCGCCCAATATCGCCCCTACTGAATGAATGATACCCTGAGTCTTTAGCCAGAATCTGGGGGCTAATCCTACCGTGATTAAACCAAGTCCAGAGAAAGGCAATAAGTAGGAATGAACAGTAAACCACCCAAACAGCCCAACTCCTAGTCCAAGTAAAACTAAGGTCAACTGAAACTTCCACTTATCCTTTATCTCCCTATAGGAGTCAGACCAGCTATGTAATACTCCATGATTGTCCACCACCCAAAGAAGGTAAATAAAAAGGATTAGAACAGGTATAATTAAGTAGATCATAGCGTATCAATTACACCTCCAAATGATTCAAGTATTGCCTTGTGTTCTGGAAGCAACTCCTGGAAGTAAAGATATTGCCCTCCATTTTTAGCCTCAATGGGAATATCCAACTGCTGGCGCATTACAGCAAGTTGAGGATAATCCACCAGCATCCTAACGTAATCAGAATCCTTTAGAAAAATCCTTGTGGTTCTATCCTTGTATAGCCAGCCATTAATCCTATCCTGCTCAATAATGGCAGCATCCCGCTGTTCTGGAGTAACTACTGGGGCTGGGGTATAAGATAACTTTAGGGCAGCAATTTCATCTAGCACCTCCTGCTCTGTAGGTTTAGCAATGTAGTCACTTCCTGCCTTAATAGCAATGATAGCGGTTTCGTTCACGTCAACATGAACAATCATGTTGTTGGAGACTTCCCCATTTTCGTAGATGGCCACATAAGCCTCCCCTTTAATTTGCTGTAGTGTTGAAGTTTGTATGTCCATAATATTAGGCGTATGGGTTAGTAAGTCCCTGCACTGTAATTTCATTACAGCAACAGGTGTTATCTGTTCCTTGGTAAAGATGTTTATCGTTGTCCTGATAGTTTGATATAAACTTAGAAGTACCATCAAGATCAATAATTGGAGTTTCTAACACCTTTGTAATTGGATCAAAAACAAAAAGGGAGCAAGTCACCTTATCTATAATCTGTAGTGTAGGCATATTATGAAGTTCTAATAATAATTGTTGCAGTAAACCCTGCGGATGAAAACGTAGCCATTATGCCTAAAAGATCAGCATTGCTAGACCCTCCAGTTGGAATGCCCATGTTGGCTCCGCTGAAGTTTAGGGTTAGGTTCTTAATTGGGGGAGTAACTGCAAACATATCGTTATATGCCTTTAGCCTTGCATCAACTCCTGCGGTGGGAACAGATAGAAGATTGGAAGCATCTGTAGCCATATTTCTTGTAATTACCTTATTGCCTGCGAATCCAGTTATGCCAGTATTGGCACTAGGGGAGTAAGTTACACACAGAGGAACGTTATGATCTGGAATCACACCTGTAAATAGGTTAGAATTGAAGTAACAAGCAGTTACCTTAGGCATAGGCCAATTAGGAACTACTCCTACAAAACCGTTGGTTTGACAGTTAAATAGGGTAACGTTAGGGAGATTAAATGTAGGGCAATAATCTATGTAGTTTTTAGCTAAAATTCTAAAATCTGTTACACCTGTCCATCCATCAGTGCTAGTCAAAGATACATAAATAACATTGTAATTTCCAGGCGTATTAGTAGAGATGATTGTATTGCCAAAATTCCACCTAATAACTACTCCAGACTTTACGGCATAACCTCCAGAACCAGCACCATTTCCAGTTAAAAAATAAATCCAATCTGCCTTAGTCTTATTCAACCCTGATGGGCCAAAGGTATTATAGTAGTACCCAGTTCCTGCGCTATCCACATAGGTAGGCTTACACCTATTAATAAACTCTGTCTTAACAGCAGCAGAGTATGTTCCTGGGTTTAAGGAAACGTAGGATGCCCACATCTTATCAGCAAATGAGGATACCCCATTCCTTCTGTTTAAACCTAATCCAAGCCCAAGTGCTAATCCCATTATTAAATATTTTTCTTAATTAATATTAATGATCCAGCTGTTATAGTTAATGTAGTAATTCCATCATAAGGATAAAATATCCCTGCAATAAATCCTAAACTATTAATGTTTTCTCCAGGGGCAAATGAATGTATTGTAGATTCAAATTTAATTGAACTAATAGTTACCCCATTAGCACCTACTATAAATCCAGAATATTTTCCTGTTGGAGCAATACCAGCACCATCACCATAATTAGATAAACTGGTTAGTGTAAGTGTACCTGCTAATGCTAACTGTTTAGAAGATAGTTGGTTTGCTGCATCTTCAGATATATCTGTGATACTTACTGGAGCACCTTTTACTTTAGTCATAATTGTTATTATTTAATTTGCTAATATATAAAAAATAAAAATACAATGCAAATAATTTTTTCAACAAAAACTATTAACTTTTGCTATATATAATTATGGGGAGAAATTACTCTCCCCATAAGTTATAAAATTATTTACTATTTACTAAAGAGCAAATACAGTAGTAAAGGTAGCAATACTATCAATACCAACCTTATGAGCAACTAGAATCCTAGCACTTACAACAGGTTTCTGACCAGTTCCAACAAAAGTTGCTGGAGTTTGCTGAATAGAAATATCAGTGTAAGTATAGGTATTACCATAAGTAGCCTGAAGGTTAATTACAGGAGCACCATAAGCATCTGCATAAGGAGCACCGCCTCTTTTATTCATATAACCATAAAGTTCCTTATTAGCAACTTCTTTATATGAACCATTTCCATAACTTATACCAGTAGTATAAGTAATAGGAGCAATACTTGAACTACCATCTTCCTTAGTAAAACCTAAAGTAAAATATACCTTATTGTGTACATCAGTACGAGGATTCCAAGGACTAATTGCTTGACCTGTAAATTTCAAACCAAATGAAGTAGGAGCAACACTAGCATAACCCATATTGGTAAATGCACTAGAAGTAACTGCCCTATCCAAGGTAATAGTATTAGTAGCATAAGAAACTACAAAATACAATGATGAAGTAGCATCAGTAGCAGAAGCTTTTAACCTAATTGCTGTTCCAGCAGCAGGAGTAATACCATGTCCAGTCTTTGTAATTACTGCACTTCCAGAAACACAAGTCCAACCTGTGGTATTAGTATAAGTTCCATTACCCACCCTATCTGCAACAATTGAACCAGCAGCAAGTCTACCTATTCCAAACTCAGAAGCAAAAGTATCAAATAAGTTGGTTGCAAGTTCTTGTGCAGAAGCATTTACAGTGTAAGCACCTAAACTTTTAATAGCTGGAGCAGTTCCAATATTACGTTGAGTATAGTCAAGGATAATCCTCAATACATACCCCTGAGAAGCAACTGCATCCAAGTTACCAGTAGTTCCATTCCATCCAAGATAACTTACTTGTTCTACAGGTGCAGAATAAGTTGCAGAAATCTTTGTTACAATATCACTAGGAGTAAAAAACTCACTAAAACTTAACACACCAGTATTAGACTTACTTACAATTCTTACTGGTGTAGTAGCAGCAACCAAAGTTGTTACAAGAGCACCACTAGCATCCTGAACACCTACTGCACCAGCAGGAAGATCAGCAGTAGTAGTAGCACCACCAGCAGAAACATTAGCTACAAAAACATCCGTTAAGGATTTTTCAAAAACATCCATGATAAATTATTATTAAATTAAACAATATGTTTATTAACCTATGATTGTGAATAAAAGATAAAAATTTGCACTCAATGCAACGGTTGCATGTGCATTATAAACTGTAATAGTCATAGAACCATCACTTCTTGTAACCTGTTGAACAATAGGTGTTCCATTTCCACCATAACCTGCTAGTTGAACATTAACAATAGAATTAGCAGTAATATAACTATTAGTTAAAGTAAAGTTAGCAGAAGCAAGTCCTGCCAAGGAACCATGAGTCATAATTACTGAACCAGTAGGAGCATTAACTGTTGCTGAAGTTCCTGGAGTAGTAGCTAACACAGCAGTCATTTTTGCCACACCATCTGAGGGCATAAGGGAATTAACTCTATCTACAAGAGCATTATACCATCCATCATATACAGGGTAGAATGGGCCTTTAAATAATCTGTAGAAATTAGTTTTTGTGATTTTGTCTAGTAAAGCCATTTTTAAAATTATTAGATTAAAACATTATTTATTTGATTCTATATTAGAAATCTGATATCCTAGTTGATCTTTTACATAAGCATTGGCAAGTGTAGCAGCTTTATCTACAATCTTTCTATGAATAGAATGGTGTAGAATGCAATCTGTAGTTGCAGATAACCCTTCAACTTCTTTAGGAGAAATATCTGCTACTATAATTGGAGTAGGTCTTTCTACATATACAATCATATATGCATCAATAGAATTACCATCAGTTATAAATACATTACCAAAATCAGTAACTAATTTCCAGAATACACTTTTAATACTAGGATTGGAATGTGGATTATCAACTTGTAGTCCATATCCATCCCAAGTTACTTCTTTTAAAGGTATAAGAGCACCAGATGCAATCTTTATAAACTCAGCTTCAACGTGAAGAGGATTAAAACTAGGATCAGTAAAACTAATAGTATATGCATTAGGTAATGCAGGATATGCAGATATTCCACTGGTTTTAGAGATAGTTTTAGTAATATTAGCAAGAGCCAACTTACTATCACTATCTCTTTCTAAACCTTGGTCTAAAATATCCCTAATAACCTTTTCTTGAGCTTGTGTAAGTAGTATAGACCATTGAAGATTGGTATATCCAGGTGCATCAGCAGATGCTATACCTTCATATACAATCTTAACTTCTCGTAACATATCACTTGCAGTAAGCCCTAACATAGTTTACTAGATTTTAGCATTCTTAATTAACTGAGTCATTTTAATATAGGTATTATCCTGAGATTCTTTTAGAGCAACAATTCTTTCTAAAATTTCTTTGTAAGAATACCTAACATCACCTTCATCTACAATAGAGAAAGAATTAATACCTTGTTTTGCAATAACACCAACTCTAATACATTTATCAATGAAAATTTTATTCTCAAACTCTGGGTCAGTAATTAGCTGATACATCTTGACGTAATCATCTTTAAATGCTTTATTCAATTCTGTAACAAGCCATTCTTTAGTAACATCTTTAGGAATTTGTTTACTAACCTTCTTATCAGTAATGTATACACCAAGTAAATCCCTTAGTTTCTTTACATTATCTTTAATAGTGCCATAGTAAATATAATTCTCTGACATCATATCCATTGTCTTGCTACTCTTATCATCCTCATAGTTTTCTTCAACCAATACAAACTTATAGTTTATACCTTCTTTAACTTCATCAGGACTTGGTGCAATACCAATTGGATAAGTATTTTTATTAGAAACCAAAACTCTATATTGCAAATTTTGTTCTGGATCATCTAGTTTAAACTCCATTCCTCTACTCATAAAGTCTGGAGTCTTTTGAACATCTACCTTAATAAATTTTCCTTTTTGTGTATACCATTTACTTTCAACATCATAAGGATTAAGATTTTGACCTAAAACAGATTCAAAATATTTTCTTTCATCATCATTTTTAAATGGATTAACAATATTACCTCTATCATCAATAATTCTAAATGTAAATGATGCTACTGCACCTTCCCACATAAAGTAACCACTATGAGTTTTGTCAGAAACCATCTTACCACTCTTGCTAGTGATAGGTTTAAGAAATACCTTTTTTTCCTGTAAATACCCTGCTTTAATTGCTTCCTTTTTTTCCATGTTTACTTAATTAATTTTAATTACTTCTTGCAAATATAAACTATTTTTTTATTTAAAGCAATAGGCAAGGGTAAATAAATACCCTCACCTAGTTACTCTAATAAAAATTCTACCATCCTTGAGGTAGCAACCTACCAGTAGAGAGTGGGTTTATAATTGCAACACCACCCCACCAAGCCATACCAACATCATAACCATCCTTATGAGAAGCAGTGTTCTTAATAGGAGAATTAGGACTGTATGGGTCACGCATACCTGGGATATAATACATTAACTCATCATTACCCTTAATAGCTACTTTCTTAATGTTAGCTTCACCATTGGTTGTTCCAAAGTCAAAGATATCATAAGTATAGCTGGACATATAACCACCATTAGGATGTCTCAAACCACCATTGGTGATAGGATCATCTTTCATTGGGTCTACAATAACACTAAATTCAATTCCATTAACAGTAACAACATTGTCAAACTGGTTGAAATCATAAGTCTTTCCCCCATTCTTCAAGTTCATATCTGTACGGAGAGTAGGATTACTTTGAGCATAAAGCTTAATAGCCTCATGGAACTGAACTTTACCATACTCACCAGTAACTAAGGTAAACTTACGGTTATCTTCTTTAATTTTACCTACACACATTCCAAGTGCAAATTGAACCAAATAATCCACGGAAAAGTTGTTATAAAAAGCAATATTACCACCATCCATTTGTTCATACATACCAAAACCCGAACGGATTATATTACCAGATTCACCCCTGTTACCATAAGTTCCATCATCCAAACGGTTGGATTTTCCATACATAATCAACCTAGACTTATCACGTCTAAACTGAGTAGCAGCATCAAAACCAAGTTTATCAATCCAGCGAGTTTGGGTCTTACCATTCTCATCCATAAAGGCAAATGCCAAAGGAACATTCTTACCCTTATTAATCATATTACCACCAACTTCATAATTCTTACGAATCATAGAAGGAGTATTCCTAAGAATAAAAGGAGAAGTGTGATGAACTCCATTACCACGAATAGAAAATTCCTGTTCAACCTGACCATACATTTCTGCAAAGGTAACCCCAGTTAGAACATCAGTGTAAGGAACAAAAAGGTCGTAGTTACCAGTTACAAACTCAGCAGTATAGAGATAAGTATCTCCAATATTTTCTACTGAAGTAAGACGTAGTTGATAACTCTCTGTACGTGGCCCAGCAATAACTGTAGGAATCTCAAAATAATGCTCTGGGAATACCATATAGAATACAGATTTACCCAAACCAAGTTTAACAGAACCATCAGTTACAAATGTTCCAGCAATAGCATTAGCTCTAGATGTAGCAGCACCCAAAATAGGGATACGTCTCTCATCAGCACCAGCCAAGGGCCATTGATATTCCTCATCTTGCTCTAAAGTTAGAGTGGGAAGTTTCTCAATATGAGCTACAATAGTATCATCACCATAGTTAACGTCATACATTCTACGAACTACTTTGGATAACCATTGTGGTTCATTCATACCAGCAAACCCAAGGTGTGCTTCTCTAGTCAAACCTGACCAGGCTTTACTATCTACAACCTGTAAAGGACTAAGTAATTTACTCATTTTTTATATTAATTTAAAGTTAGTTTATACATTAAAATAGGGCTTTATCTACTGATTCTTTATCTGCTTTAAAATCATCTTCTAAATTTGTATTAGGATTAAATCCACCCTTATTTGATCTATCCTTAATTGCATCCTTTAATTTTTGAGATGTATCTGTTACAATTTTAGTCTTAGCCCTTTCAGGAATTCCACCTTTATGCATATTATTCTTAATAGCATAAGCAAGCCAAATATCAAAATTAACTGGGTCTTTTTCCCTCTCTAACCAAAGTGCAGAAGTTACTCTACCATCTTCAGTTTTAATAGGTGTAAAAATCATACTCTCAATATCACTCTTTTCTTTCTTAGTTAGTTTAGTTCCTTCAATAATAGATTCTTTATTTTGAATTGCAGTCTTGTAAGAACTAATTGTTTCAGCCTGTCTTTTCTCTTCATCCTCTTTAGCTTTCTTAGCATTTGCTACTTCCTGTTTAATTAAAGTAGTATTTCTTTCTTTAAGAGAAGTAAGAGCTTCTTTAGCCTCATCAATATCTTCACCAGATTCAACTAAGTTTTTTACAAGTTTTTCAATCTTAGCATCATTAAAAGTAGTTGTATTCTTATAGTGTGCTGTTAATACTTGTTTTCTTAACTCTTCATTTTCTGAAGTTTCTAGTGCTTCTGGATCAATCTTGTTAATAGAGTTTCTATCTAGAATAAGTTTCTTGGCAACCCCATCACTAACTCCACTATCCAATAGTGTAGTATATTCTTTAAAGTCTTCCTCATACTGATTCTTAATTTCTTCTCTAGCTTGATTAATTGTGTTTTCAATAATTTTTGACATTACTTCAACTTCACCATCATCACCTTTTTCTTCTAGAATCTTTTTAAGTTCATCTTCATCATAATCAGAAATTACCCCCTGCTCTCTAAGCAAAGAAGCATGAAGCAAGGAAAAAGGAATATCATTAGTTGAACTAGGTTTATCATCGAGAGCAGAGGGTTTTTCTTTACCTTCAACATTCTTTAATTCATCTAATACTTTTTCTTGCGCTTCTTTTAAAATAAGTTCATTAACATTTACACTATCTACTTCTTTAGTTCCTTCACCTTTTACTGTCTCTGTTTTAACATCAGTATCAAGTGATATAGTTTCTTCTGAGTTACTTGATCCAACATTTAAGTCAAATCCAAATTCCAAATCTAATCCTTCTTCTTTTGCCATTTTCTTTTCCTTGCTTTAATTTTAATGAAACAAATATAAAAATATTAAGTTATATAATACAAATTATTAAGTCTCTAAAAGATTTCGTTATAGCCAAAGTGACTATTACATCTTCTTTGCTTCCTTACCTAATTCTTTGTCTAAGAAGTATAGAGATATACCAGCTTCTTCCATCATTGCAATTCTACCAGTAATATCTACATATTTTGCTTCCTCTTCAATCTGGTCTTTTAAATACCATTCTAAAAATTTAGCAGTAGTTAAATCTTTCTCAGCTAATGCATTAAGAGAAAGAATTTCAATAAATTTTGTAATTTCTACAGTAAACTTATAAGCATAATCAATTCCTTCTTTAACTGTACCATAATCTTTAGGTGGTGCTTCAATTGCAAAAGGAACAGGTTGAATATTTCTATCCTGTAGATATCTATAGAACTTCTTCATGTGAACTAGTTCTTCCTTAGAATACTCATGAAATAGTTGACCTATTCCAGTCCATCCTTTGAATCTGTAGTATTCACCCATTGCTCTAAATAATCTACTAGAATATTCTTCCCTCTTCATTTGGTCTTGTATAAGACCAACTAACTTATCAGATAATCTTTTCATTTAATACTTGTTTTAAATAATGTATAACTTGATCTACTTTTTTATCATTACTATAATTATAATATGTCCATTTACCATCTAAATACTCTAATTCTAAATTACTCTTCTTTTTCTTAAATGTTCTAACTAAATTAAAATTCACTATATCATCTTGGATATTTATAAACATATATTAGTTTAGTTTAAAGTTACTTTTCACCTGATACTTTATTTTTGAGTGCAGTCTTGGCTTTTAACTTTTCTCTAGCCATAGCATTCTTATCCTTAATTATTTGTAACTCTTTATCTGCTTTAATCTTTTTATCTTCAATATCAAGTTTTCTTTTCTCTAGGAAATCCTTCATTCTTAACTCATTTTCTTTAAAGGTTTTTTCCATAGTTTTATGATAATGATCTGAAGCAACTTTATTCTGCTCAATAGAAAGTTTACCTAATTCTACTGCATCAGGAATACCATTATTATTAGCATCAACAATAGCTTTGTCATTATATGCCCTAATCTCTTCTATCTGAATCTTAGTTGCATTATTAGCATCAACTGTGTATTGTTGTAACTCAAGTTCTTGTTCCTTAAATTGGTAAGCCTGTTGAAGTTCTGCTTCATGTTGTTGTTGTGCTTGAGCAAGTTGATCCTGTTGAGCTTTTAGTTCAGTCTCTTGTTGCTGCTGTAACATTTGCTGCTGTTCTTCTTCCCAAGTTTCAACCTTCCTTTGTAAACTAGTTGGATTCTTAGTTCTTATAAGTTCCATTACAATACTCATAGGAGTTTTATTCTGCATCATTTGAGGAACAAAAGATTTAAGAGTTTGGAACATTTCTGCATCAGCGCTTGTAGTAGAAATATCAACATCATAATCTGCTTCTCTAAATAGCATATCATCATACTCTAACATACCAATAGTGCCATCATCCATAACAAATTGTCTCTTGAATGACTTATCTTTCCAAGCAACCTTAGATGCCTCAAGTAACATTCTTAATGCTCTTACCTTAGTTAAATCATGAGTGCTAAACCATTTCTCTGTAATATAAGAACTTTGAGATACTGCTCTTTCTACTCCACCAACTGTCTCTCTATTCTCAATAGCACCCTTTCTTTGTGCAGTAATACCACAAGTTTCATCTAGTCTTTTCTGTAAGAAATCTAAAATTTGCATGTTAGACTGAATAGCTTGTAAGTCACCTACTTCTAAATTTTGACTTCTATTATTAGCATTACCCATGATTTTACCCATAGCAACACCTTTATTTACTTCATTATATGGGTCTTCAAACTTTAAGTTCATAGTATACATATAGTAAAGCATCTTATCCATTTCCCATCCAGTAGGTTTCATAGATAAATCAATAGTTCCAACCTTACCTAAATATTTAGAAATAGCAAGTATTGTTCTATACATTATAGCATTATAGAGATATTGATATTCCTTTACATTATCCAGTAAGGACTGTGCTTTATTACTATTTACATTATTAATAGTTCCAACAATACCAGGACTACATATAGAAGGATTATCCATGTGTCTAGCCTGAAATTCTAGTGGGCCATACTTAACATAAATTTCATTAGCAATCCTAGTTCCTTCATACCATTCACTAATCCAATCCCACTCAACTTCTTCACCAAGTTCTTTCTTAGGTTTATACTGTTCTGGAACAATCTCCATCTGTCTTGAACCATCATCATCATACCAATACTTAAATCCAACTTTCCTCATTCCTCTCCATACAGTTCTAGTTACCCTGACATTACCAGAGGTATCAAAACTACCATTATAAAAGAGTGTAGAGTTAGAATTCATCATTACTAGATTATCTACACCTAGAGACTCTGTATATGCCTCTAAACTATATGGTACAGAACTTAACTGATCAGTAAATATACCCTGCCTGGCACCCCCTTTATTTAAAGAATAACCTTGTTCAATTGTATCAATTTGTTCTGGTGTTAAATACTCATGATATCTATCAATAGTTTCACCTACAGATAAATATCCATCTTCAACTATAATATCATTATCTTCAATCTTATAACTTTCACCACCTCTAAGTGTATAGAAGTTTAATGGATTACCTTTTCTTAATATAGGTTCTCCACCAACAATATCTACAACATAAATTTCTTCACTAGAAATTAAATAATCTTCAAAACCTCTACTAAATACTTCTCCTAAATCCTGAGTCTTATAATGATAGTTAATAATTTGAGTTCCCATTCTTTCCCTAATATCCTTGAACTCATACTTTCTCCACTTGTCAAAAGTTTGTATTTCTGCCTCTATTTGTTTCTGGTCAGTCATACCAGCAGTTAAATTTCTTCTAACTAACTCAGTAAACTGATCTTTAATAATACCTAACTTCTTATTTACAATATCAAAGCTAGTACAGGTTACTAATGGATTAAAAGGTCTTTTTCTTTCCTCTCCAACTAGAATTGCTATATTAGCATTAATTAGAGGATAGTTTCTATAAGTTGAAGGAAAAGTTGTATTTTCTAGTTGAAATGGATTAGTAACTAATTCCATCTCTTTCTTATCAACTATATTGTTATACAATCTATAGCCAACAATTTTATTCCTTCTAGTATTTCTAACTGTAACATTAGATTGTAAGTTGGTTATATTCCAATTTACCATTGATACCCCAGCATCAATACATTTCTTATAGAAGGTTTCATCCTTCTGTGCATCAGTTTGTTTCTGAAATGGAAAGTAAGTTTGGGAGTTATTTAGAGGTATTTCTGACATATAAAGATTAGTTTAATTAGCAAATTTATATTATAAAAGTATCAATAACAAAAAATAAAAAGTTCATTATAGCCAAATTAATTTATTGGAGCTCCATACATATTTTTAGGTGTAGCATTCTTATCATATCTTTTAAAGAAAGGGTCATCAAATATTTTACTTGCTTGAATCTCTTCTCCTTTAACATCTAGATTGTAAAGTTCTTCCTTATAAATCATTAACATACCCACAGCACTTATTCTATCAAAGTTACCATCAATATTCCATTGCAACGCTTCTTCCAGATAACCTACACTTCTAATCTTATGTAAATTTAATTTACCAGATTCTTCTTCTCCATAGGCTGGTTGTAACATCCAATCTCTTTGAAGTCTTCTTCCCGCAGCATTAACTTCTTTACCTGAATTAGTTCCAAGCATTTTATTACCATATAGATTAGTAGCCTTAACAATTTGTTTATCTTTCAACCAACTTGGAGTTGCACATAGTAAGTGAAGAATATGTTTTTGTTTAAAGTAGTTAAATAAACCTTTTTTATCATTCTCATAGTTAGCAGTAGCATTATAAAACTGTAGTAACCTAGCACATACTTCATAAAAATCATCTGCAAACTTAGGTCTACCAGTATATTCTGCTACAATTCTATTAGTAAATCTATCCATAATAAGAATAGAAGGTAATGAATTAGTAGTGGATGAATCATCATCAATAGGGTCAATACCTGCTATATATCTAAAATTCATTATTGCCCCACTACTATTAGTAGAAGGAAGTTCAAATATTTCTAAAGCACCTTGTATATTACCTTTATTCTCTAAAGGATATTCCCTAATGGGATTGATAGTATCATCTGATATAAATACTATTTGTCCATTCTTAATTACTAAGTTACCTACAAAATGTTGTGCTACAAAGTTTTGAATATTAGGTCTAATCTCTGATAGGTATTCTTTAATATCATTAACAGGAAATAGGTTAGAACCTACCTGCATTATACTTTCTTGTGGAGTAATAGGTTCCTCAGCTTTTTTCTGGGTGATAGCATTAGCATCTGTTGAACTATACTTTACTAAATATCTATCATTAAGAACTTCAAGTAATGCTTTAATTACATCAGGTTCTCCTGTAATATAATCATAGCAACCATTTCTATTCATATACTCACCCCAAAAGAATCCACATTTACTGGAAGTATTTACACCTTTATCATAAACATTATTTACTCCATATATATTAAATACATCTGGGTTATAAAATAATTTTTGTGATCCTGCAAAACTAGCTCCAGTAGTACCACCAGTTCCTGCTGCAAACATAAATCCTGAAGCTACATCTCCATCTTCTACAGCCTTTCTATTAATATTCCAGGCTTCTTCCAAGTTAGGAAATAAACCATCTTCTTCATAATGTATAAATGGGCCTCTAATACCACGAGCTTTATCAGGATTATCTTTTAGAGAAATACCAGTAACACTAGAAAGTAAACCTTTTCTGGCACCATACTCATCAGAATAACCTAACTGTATTTCCATTGACCTAATACTATCTATTAATCTTAATTTAGGTAATGGTGTATGGGCTCCTAACCAGTCTAAATTATCTACAATTTTACCAAACACACCTTTATCTCCTGATAAAAATGTTTTATCTGAAGCCAAGTGAAAGTTGGGATTACCTGAACCTGGTAATGTATACATATTATTTGGAGATACAGAACTAAACTTAAAACTTATACCTTTTCCACGAGCCTTTAATGCCTTACCATGTTTACCTTCTTGTCTAGCTTGGTCTATATAATGAAAGAATAAATAATCTCCCAACCAAGGTTTAGGAAATTCTCTTACTCTTTTACCTTTTAACTTAGTCCTTCCTTTAACTAATACTGTTTCTGTTTCTACTAACCAAATAGGAGAATAATTCCAATAGAAATATAAATAACCTGGAATCCATTCTCCATCACTTGGTCTAATCAATCCATCTTTCCATCTTCTTACTTCTTCCTTCCAAAATAGTTTATATTCACTATTAGGATTTGCATTGGGCATTATATCTGTGTAAAATCCATATTTATCAAAAAAGATTGCTCTTTCTCTAAAGAAATCTAAATCTTGTAGAATGTGCGGTTTAGTTATATCCACAACAATTCTAGAATCATTATGCTGTCTTAATGGATTCTCTTCACTTAATTCACTATGTTTAACTCTATCTTTTGCATAACCTCTTTCCTTCTCAGGTTGTATTAACCATTTAACAAAAGGAATATCAGTTATTAT